>Ga0181557_1003126_pt1 | contig 16335 bp, 14 predicted proteins | sample 011ome_23_FD_148632 | JGI IMG/M metagenome (GOLD analysis project Ga0181557, IMG submission 148632) | Coastal salt marsh microbial communities from the Groves Creek Marsh, Skidaway Island, Georgia - 011506CT metaG (spades assembly) | ecosystem: Environmental > Aquatic > Marine > Intertidal zone...
CGCGGGATAAATAACCTGTGAAGATTTATCGATTTAATTTTTTTAACTTAAATAAATTAACTTAAAAATCTTTACTTAAAAATTAAGATTTGAATATGTATAAAGTTGATAATACAAATGAGAATAGACTTTCCTATGCTCTGCGGTAGCTGTTATTAAAATAATATGAATTCATCTAAAATATTTCAAAAAGATCATAACCATCATTGGTTGATTTTTGATTATTATGTTTTGAAAGAAAGCATTCTTTATAAAAATATGTTTAATCAAGGCTTTGATTGCTTTATACCGAAAGTTAAAGTTATACAGAATAATAAAAAAAGAGAAATTAATTTATTTCCCGGCTATGGTTTTGCATATTTAGATATATCAAAAATTTCTAAACTAAAATATACAGCGGGCATCAAAACAGTATTGAAACAAGGAAAAGGCTATGCATCAATTTCAAAGACTGATATTTCTGATTTAATGTTGTTTTCTGAAAACGCACTGACTAATCCAATTATTTACAAACCTAAGATTGGAGATGCCGTAAGGATTAATAAAGGGGTTTTTAAAAATAACTTAGCTCAAGTGATTGGTCTTAAAGGAAAAGACAGAATTAACTTAATGCTAAATTTTTTTTCAAGAGAAATACTTATAGATTTTCATCTCAAAAATATCACTCAAATTTAACATATCTTATGATGTCTAAACAATTTTTTAAAGCTAATTTTTCACTAGCAATTTTTTCACTCTTGTTGGTCAGTCTGAACATTGCTCCTCAGAATTCTATTGGAAATTTACCGCCTCAAGTTATTAATCAACTCAAATCAATGACACCTAATCAGCTGCAAGACTTTGCTGATAATTACAATATACAGCTTCCACAAAATACTTATCAAGATATTAGTAAAACGAAACTTGGGGAAAAGGGCGAGAGGATAGAAAAGTTTTCAGATAATAAAGATTTTTTTGATTCACCACAGGATAACCTTTTGATAGACGATGCAGTCACCAAGACTAAGAGGTTTGGACTGTCTTTTTTCGATCAAGAAATTTCAACCTTTGCACCTGTTGATGATGTGTCAGTCCCTGATAATTATATTCTAGGTGTTGGAGATTCAATGGTTATCCAGATGATGGGTACAACAAATGAACTTTATAATCTAAAAATAGCTCGTGATGGAACAATATTTATTAAGTCTCTTGGGGTAATCTCTGTTGCTGGTTTATCTATGAAGCAAGCAGTTGAGATGATCGAACAGAGGGTTGCAAATGAATTATTTGGTTCAACAGTTTCAATTAATCTTGGGAAGTTAAAAGCAATAAATATTTTCCTTACTGGAGAGATTAAAAATCCTGGTATGTATTCTGTTAGCTCTCTTACCAGCGTGACGCAGGCGCTTTATCAAGCTGGTGGAATAACAAAGCTTGGATCTATTAGAAACATTCAGGTTTTACGCAGTGGTGAAATAATAAATACTTTTGATGCTTATGATTTGTTAATAAAAGGAGACTCAACAAATGATATTCGCCTAAAATCAGGTGATGTAGTGTTAATTCCACCCTATCAAGCTATTGCTGAAGTAAAGGGTGAGTCACGAAGACCTATGCTTTATGAGATTTCTCCTGGTGAGACAGTGGCTGATTTAATCGCTATGTCATCAGGCTTTGCAGAGGATGCATCGCTCTCAGATAGTGTATTACTAACCAAGCCTAATGCAGGATTACCCCTAAAGGCCTTGACACTAGATCTCCAAAATCAGAATGATCTTAAAACTCTCATTGGTATGGACGACACACTCATCATTTCCAAGGCTAATATAAACCCAAGAAATTACATTGAAATTAGCGGAGCATCACATAGGACTGGGTTAATGGGTTGGCAAGAGGGTATGAAGCTAAGTGATGTTATTACGGACATTGATAAAGATTTTCCTCAATATGTAGATCTTGACTTCTCCGTGATAGCGAGAAAATCTAACACCTTTTCTGATTTTACCTTTTTGACATTCTCACTAAGAGATTTTTTTCAAAATAATAAGCATCAAGACCTTAAGCTTCGTGAATATGATCACATTTTATTCTTTTCATCCACACCTAATAAGGTTGAAAATATTAAAGATAGTAATGAGGCTTTAGCTGGTAGAAAAATCAGCCTTGAACTTGCTAATGTTGTGAGAACTAAAGATTCAGAATATCTTGATAACCTTAGTATTACTGAAACTGATTTAATGAAAAATAAAGAGCTTAGCGAGAAAAGCAAAGAATTTACCAGAGCAAAACTTTTTTCGCCGTTTATCGAACTAATTAAATTAAATGCTTCCTTGCAAAATCCTATTCAATTAGTCTCAATTTCAGGGGCTGTACCTTACCCAGGTATTTATCCGCTATTTGAAGATGCTACTCCCAAAGACCTAATTAAAGCTGCTGGGGGTTTAACTGATTTAGCCTATGCTGATGCTATAGAGCTAAGACGTATGAAACTCGACTATTTATCTTACTCAACTGAATTAATTGAATTAAATGCTTCAAATGAAAATCCGGCTATGACTTCTACAAAACTTAAGCCCTTAGATCATTTAACGGTTCGCAAATTCACTTCGGCAGAACAGATTAAAAAGATTAATCTCACAGGCGAGTTTGTTTTTCCTGGTGAGTACGTTATCAGCCAGGGCGAAAGCATCGTATCAGTAATTGAAAGAGCAGGTGGGTTTACAAAAAATGCTTTCATTGATGGTTCTATTTATCTAAAAAAAGATGTAAGGCTTTCTGAAATCAAAAGATTAAATGAATACTCAGATCAAATTAAGAGAAATTATTCAGCAAGCTCACTCACTCAAGAATCAACGACCAACTTAAATACCGGTGAATTTCAATCTATTTTAGATATGCTAGAGTCTGTTCAACCAACTGGCAGGGTGGCAATAGATTTAAATAATGATGACCTTGAAGAGTTTGTAGTATCAGATGGTGATTCATTACATATTCCAATTAAATCATCAAGCATCACCGTTGTGGGTGAAGTGAATGTGAATAATTCATTGGAATATAGAGAAGAATATACAATTGATGATTACTTGCGTCTGTCTGGTGGGTTAACTAAAAGAGCTGATGAGGATAGTTTATATATTGTAAAAGCAAATGGTTCAACCATGGTTTTGGATAAAAGTTCATTTAGAATTTTTGGCAGGCGGCCAGATATTAGACCAGGCGATACCATTGTGGTTCCTGTGAATATCCAATACAAGGATTCTTTAAAGAACTGGACTGAAGTAACACAACTAATATATCAGTCCATGGTCTCAATTGCAGCAGTAAAAGGGCTATAAAATGAGTGATTACGAAAGAGATTCATCCCAGTCATATGTTGACGATCAGTTAGATCTAAGAGAACTATTTAATGTTCTTTGGGTCAATAAATTATTTCTTGTTGCCTTGACTAGTTTATTTGCCCTAATTTCTATTATTTACTCATTAACACTAACAAATATCTATACAGCTGAGACTACCTTGGCCCCAAGCGCATCTAGTGATATGAGCAGTAATCTATCTCAATATGCTGGTTTAGCTTCCATGGCTGGCATTTCATTGCCTGGATCATCTTCAGGCATTTCAGACAAAGACTTGGCGCTTTCACTGCTAAAATCCAAAGGGCTTTTGCAAAGATTAATCGACAAACATGATATTTTGCCTGATCTGATTGCGGCTTATGACTGGGATTTAACCTCTAACTCACTCAGCTATGATTCGGATTTATATGATGGCGTTAAGAATGTATGGGTTAGAGACGTTAAGCCTCCCTACAAGCTAATCCCGTCGACTCAAGAGGCCTACGAGTTCTTTGATAAGGCTATCGCTGTTTCAGAGGATAAAAAAACTGGGGTCATTTCCCTAAAAGTCGATCATTTATCACCTGAGATTGCCTATCAGTGGTCGCTACTCCTCATACAAGAGGTCAATGAATATGTGGCTGATATGCGAATCAATGAGGCTCAACTGTCCATTGATTATTTAAATGATCAAATAAAAATTACACCTTATCCAGAACTAAGAGCTTTGTTTTATGAGCTGATTCAACAACATACGCAAACAATGATGTTGGCAAAAGTCAGGCCTGAGTATGCTTTGACAACGCTGGATGCGCCCTTGATACCTGAAGAGAAGTCCGCACCAAAGAGAGTACTTATCGTCATTTTGTCTGCTTTACTAGGAGGCATACTCGGTACATTAATCATTCTAATTAGGTTTTATGCCTATAAATTAGAGTAACCCATCCTACTAAACTTCAGTAACTTTCGATAAAGGCTCTTATCGCATTTTAAAAGGTAGTTTCCAGAGTTTCTGGATTCTATAAAAAAGAAACACACTCATTTTTAAACTAACGCATAAATTATTATGAAGTTACTTATCCCTGGTGGTGCAGGTTATATCGGCTCCCATATGGTCAGGTATGCTCAGGAGTATGGCCACGAGGTTGTGGTGCTCGATGACTTTTCAACGGGTCACGAGTGGGCGGTGAAAGATTGTGAAATCCTGCGGGTTAATCTACTTGATCAGGATAAACTGTCCCAATTATTAAAGGGGCGCCACTTTGACGGCGTGATTCACTTTGCCGCTAAATCATTAGTGGGTGAGTCGGTTAAAAAACCTGACCTTTACTACCGTAATAATGTGGTTGGCAACTTGAATCTTGTTAACGAGATGCTGAACAACGATATAAGCAACCTAGTATTCTCATCAACTGCCGCGATTTTTGGTAACCCAGTAACTGATAAGATTGCCGAGGATCATCCCAAGAACCCAATCAATCCCTACGGCCAGAGCAAGCTGATGGTTGAGAATATGCTTCAAGATATCTGCTCGGCCAATGATTTTAATACCACATGCTTAAGATACTTTAATGCCGCTGGGGCACATGAGTCGGGAGAGATTGGTGAGGCGCATGACCCTGAGACGCATCTGATCCCAAACGTCTTAAAGGCAGCGCTTTCAAATGAGAGCAGTTTAAAGGTATTTGGTGATGACTACCCTACGCCTGATGGGACCTGTGTGCGTGATTATGTGCATGTTACAGACCTAGCCCAGGCTCACTTATTGGGGCTCAAGTACATCCAAAATAAGAAGGGATTCTCAGCCTTTAATCTGGGTAATGGTGATGGGTTTTCAGTTCTTGAGGTGATTAACGAGTGTGAAAATGTTACTAATAAAGAAATTCCTTTTCAGATAGATAAACGACGTGAAGGAGATCCTGCGGTTTTGGTGGCAGATAATAGACTTGCTCTTAATGCTCTTAACTGGGTGCCTCAAAAAAGCAATATTAACGATATCATAAAGAGTTCTTGGCTATGGAATAATTCGTGAGGTTACATAATTTATATTAGGTGCGAAGGATAATGATCAATTTTCACTTCCCTATTGAAAAACTATTTAATATTTAACTTTTGGTGAGCCTGAATTTTTTAAGTCAAAAGTTTTAAACTCACTTGAGGAATTTAAAGCAATAGCAGATGTTATTATCGCAAATCGTATGTGTGCTGAGCTTGATGATGTCGTCAATAAAGTATTTACAAGAGATTTATTTGGAAGGGATTAAATGAAAGTATTAGTAACGGGTGCTGCAGGCTTTATTGGTTTCCATCTTACTTTGGCGTTGCTTGATCGAAATGATGAGGTTATAGGGGTCGATAATCTCAATGATTATTATGACCCAGCACTTAAGCAACTTCGCTTGAACGAGATTGCCAAGCATTCAAAATGTTCTAATTTTGAATTTATCAGGGCTGACATTTCAGATAAGACATTGATGGATCAGCTATTTGATTATTATTCATTTGATGTAGTAGTTAATCTTGCTGCTCAAGCCGGAGTGCGATATTCAATTGAAAACCCCCATGCTTATGTTCAATCTAATTTAGTTGGTTTTGTTAATGTATTGGAGGGTTGTCGCCATTCAAAGGTAAGACATTTTGTTTATGCATCATCAAGCTCTGTTTATGGTATGAACATAAAGCAGCCATTTAGCACACTTGATAGAGTAGACAATCCCATCTCTTTATATGCCGCAACGAAGAAATCAAACGAGCTTATGGCTCATACATATAGCCATTTATACAATATACCAACAACTGGCTTGAGATTTTTTACTGTTTATGGTCCTTATGGCCGACCTGATATGGCTTATTATAAGTTTACAAAAGCAATACTTTCTGGAAATCCAATTGATGTTTACAATAATGGCGATATGAAACGAGATTTCACTTATATTGACGACATTATTGACGGTATCGTTCGTGTAATTGATAAAATACCTGGGCCACAATCCAATAAGTACTCGTCGACTCAGCCTCCTTATAAGTTATTTAATATTGGCAACAATAATCCAGTTAGTCTTCGTAAGTTCATAACTACAATTGAAGATGCTTGTAAGATGAAGGCAAAAGTAAATTTGCTCCCAATGCAGCTTGGTGATGTGTCTGAAACATATGCTGATATTGATGACTTTTCTTCTTATGTAGGTTTTAGTCCATCAGAAACGGTTGAAGAGGGAATTAATAAGTTCGTGAGTTGGTATAAAAAATATAACTCAAAAGATGAATTTTAATGAATATTTTATCGCTTATTGGAAGATCTAGCCAATTATTTAGTGCTGATATCGCGAGAGCTGAATCTGAACTTAGTGATGTGGTTTCTCGATCTAAGTTTCTAGTTCTAGGTGGCGCTGGAACAATTGGCCAAGCAGTAACAAAAGAAATCTTTAAAAGAAGTCCCCAAAAACTTCATGTCATTGATATTAGTGAAAATAACATGGTCGAGCTGGTAAGGGATCTACGTAGCTCTTTTGGTTATATCGATGGCGATTTTAAAACTTTCTCGTTAGATATAGGCTCACTTGAATATGATGCATTTATAGAAAGCGATGGAGATTACGATTTTGTGTTAAATCTATCTGCACTTAAACATGTTAGAAGTGAGAAAGATCCTTTTACTCTTATGCGGATGATTGACGTAAATATTTTTAATACTATTAAAACTATTGAACAGTCAGTTCAAGCTGGAGTTAAAAAATATTTTTGTGTCTCGACTGATAAGGCTACTAATCCAGTAAATATGATGGGTGCGTCCAAAAGGATTATGGAGCTTTTTTTAATACGGAGTAGCGAAAGTATTAGTATATCAACCGCACGTTTTGCTAATGTTGCCTTTTCTGACGGATCTTTGTTGTATAGTTTTAATAGGCGTCTTGAAAAGATGCAACCCATTGTTGCTCCCAAAGACGTCCGGCGTTATTTTGTAACGCCCCAGGAATCGGGTGAGCTCTGTTTGATGTCGTGTATATTTGGAGAAAACCGAGACATTTTTTTTCCAAAACTCAGTGAAAATTTGCATTTAATCACCTTTACAGAAATTGCTGTTAAGTATCTCAGATTTAAAGGGTATGAACCTCATTTATGTAGCACTGAGGATGAGGCTCGTGATTTAATGGGCTCGGCTTCGGCGAACAATAAATGGCCGTGCCTATTTACTATAAGTGACACAACTGGAGAAAAAGACTTTGAGGAGTTTTATGCTCAGAATGAAATTATTGATCTTTCTCGTTTTGAAAACCTAGGAGTTATTAAAAGCAATTCAGCATATTCTCCAGATTCATTAGATTTTTTTATTACAGCTATTAATAAAATGAGATCGGACAGAGTTTGGACAAAAAATGATATTTTGGATGAATTTTACAGGTTAATACCGGAATTCTTCCACAAAGAAACTGGTATGAATTTAGATGGGAAAATGTAAGTGAAATGACAAGGATACCCGTCGGATCGATAGAAAGCTTTGTTAGAAGCCTTTTTAAAATTAAGGGATTTATTCCCCTGCATGAGCCTACTTTTAGAGGTAATGAAAAAAAATACGTTAATGAAGCTATAGACAGCACGTTTGTATCTAGTGTTGGGAGATTTGTAGATGATTTTGAAAAGAAAATCGAAGAATTTACAGGTACTTCGAGAGCCGTCGCAACAGTTAATGGCACAGCTGCTTTACATACTGCTTTTTTTATGAGCGGAATAAAAAGAGGAGATTTGGTTATAACGCAGGCCTTAACATTTGTTGCTACATGCAACGCCCTTCATCATATAGGTGCTGAACCTATATTCTGCGATGTTTCACGTGTCAGTTTGGGTTTATGCCCAATAGCCGTAGAGAAGTATTTGACTGCAAATGCGGACATAGTTGATGGTCATTGTGTGCATACCAAAACTAGGCAGCGCATCCGGGCTGTGATTCCCATGCATACTTATGGTCACCCAGCTCAGCTTGATGAATTACAGCAGATCTGTGAAAAGTGGAGCTTAACACTAATTGAAGATGCAGCTGAAAGCCTAGGTTCGTTTTACAAGGGACGGCACACCGGTACGCTAGGCGATTATGGAGTGCTTAGTTTTAATGGCAATAAAGTCATAACTACAGGTGGTGGTGGCATGCTGCTATGCCGAACGATAGATTCGGGAATGCGTGCTAAGCATATTACTACTACAGCAAAAATACCACATCCGTATGAGTTTGTTCACGATGAAGCAGGTTTTAATTATCGCTTGCCCAATTTAAATGCTGCATTTGGTTGTGCTCAGATGGAATCTTTGACAAGTTTTTTAGCCAATAAAAGAGCGTTGGCAAAGCAGTACCGAGATTTCTTTTCCGAAAGTGATGTCCAATTTGTCGAAGAACCTAGTTATGCTACTTCCAACTATTGGCTAAATACAATCATATGCCCAAATAAAAACTATAGGGACCAACTGCTAACTACAAGTAATTCTAATGGCGTTATGACACGTCCTTCATGGAGACTTATGAGCCGCTTGCCAATGTATGAAAGTAAACTACATGGTGACATGACAGAATCAATATATCTTGAGGAGAGGTTAGTAAATTTACCGAGTAGCTCAAGTGAGGCATACCTATGAAAAAAATTGCGGTTTTTACCAGTACTCGGGCAGATTATGGGTTGCTATATTGGCTATTAATGGAGTTAAAGATCTCTCCTTTGATTGATCTAAAAATTATAGTTTCTGGGACTCATTTAGTAAGTGATTTTGGTAGTACGGTAAATAAAATTACAGATGATGGTTTTATAATTACTGAGAAAATTGAAATGCTTTTAGCTTCTGATTCTAATATAGGAATAGCAAAAAGTGTAGGCCTGGGTGTAATAGGTTATGCTGAAAGCCTTGAGCGGATTCAGCCAGACTGTATCGTAATATTGGGCGATCGATTCGAGGCACTTGCAATGGCGCAGGCGGCATTGCTAATGCATGTACCGATTGCTCATATTCATGGTGGAGAAGTGACCCATGGCGCTTATGATGATGCTATAAGACATGCAATATCGAAGCTTAGTTACTTCCACTTTACTTCCACAGAGTGTCACCGAATTAGGGTTATTCAGTTAGGTGAATGTCCTAGTCGAGTATTCAATGTTGGCGCCCTTGGGCTTGATCATTTGGATAGGACAAAGTTAATGAATATTACAGAGCTAAATGAGGACCTTGGTTTTAACTTATCCAAACCATACTTTTTGGTGACGTACCACCCCGCTACATTAGCAAATGAGCCCGTTGAGGATTCCTTTAACGAGCTGCTTTCCGCACTTGATAATTATTCAGGATATAACATTTTGATTACATATCCTAATGCTGATCATGGTGGTAGGCGTATTATTGAGATGATAGACGAATTTGCTGCTTCGCAGCCATTACGGGTTCATGCGATAGTCTCGCTTGGCCAAATACGATATTTAAGTGTGATGAAGTTTGCTGCTGCTGTTATTGGGAATTCCTCAAGCGGTTTGATTGAAGCACCATCATTTGGTATTCCGACCATTAATATTGGTGATCGACAAGCTGGTAGGACATGTGCGTCGAGCGTCCTGCACTGCAAGGCCTTGGCAAAGGAAATAAAATTGACAATAGATAAGGGCTTATCTAGTGATTTTTCCAGTGTAGTCAACCCCTATGGGCAGGGTAATGCGGCGATTAAAATTTCAAAAGTACTAGAATCTAAAACTGCCTATTTAGCCAAAAAGTTCCATGATGTCGAGTCGTTTAAACAATGATAAAAATAATAGCAGAGGCGGGTGTCAATCATAATGGTAGTTCAGAACTGGCATTTAAGTTAGTTGATGCAGCTTTTTCAGCTGGTGCAGATATAGTTAAATTCCAAACATTTAATGCATCGAGTTTGGTAACTAGTTCAGCAAAACAGGCAGTCTACCAGACAAAAAATACTGGAATAATCGAAAGTCAGCTAGAAATGCTCAAGCGGCTAGAGTTACCTAAGCAAACTTATTTAGATCTAAAGAAATATTGTAACGGTTTAGGTATTGAATTCTTATCAACTGCGTTTGATTCTGAAAGTCTAAAGTTCTTGGTAGAGGACTTGAAACTGAAAACTCTCAAAATACCTTCTGGTGATATAACGAATACCCCTTTTATTTTAGAACATGCTCTTACAGGCTGTGATGTCATATTATCGACTGGAATGGCAACTCTTGGTGAGATAGAAGAGGCTTTGGGAGCGCTGGCTTTTGGTTATATTGGCAGCAGTGGGATAGAACCGTCGCGTAGCGCCTTCGCAGCGGCATATGTATCGGAAATGGGTCAACATTTGTTAACAGAAAAAGTGACAATACTGCATTGCACTACAGAGTACCCAGCTCCAAAAAAAGAAATAAATTTGAATGCCATGACAACTTTATCTAATACATTTCGCCTAAAGACTGGTTATTCAGATCATAGTGAAGGAATTTTGGTGCCTATCGCTGCAGCTGCACTAGGTGCTAAAGTCATTGAAAAGCATTTTACGTTAGATAAAAATCTAGATGGGCCAGATCATAAAGCCTCATTAGATTTAGCTGAGTTGACTGAGATGGTGACTTCAATTCGAACAGTAGAGCTCGCTCTTGGTAGTGCGGTTAAAGCTCCACAAAAATCAGAAATCCCAAATAAATCAGTTGCACGTAAAAGTCTAGTTACTGCTAAAAAAATTCTATCTGGTCAAATAATTAATAAAGATGACGTGTTGATTAAACGTCCCGGCAATGGTCTGTTACCAAGCTTATTTTGGAATTTGATAGGATCAAAAGCTTCTAGAGATTATGAACCAGATGAGCTATATGACCTTTCTGAAATAAAGTAAGAAAAATTATGAAAATTGGATATTTTGCAGATGGACCGTGGTCTCACAAAGCAATTGAGTTACTAGTAGGTATTGTAGATGTGGCCTTTATTGTGCCTAGATATGATACCCAAGATCCTATATTGAGAGAATGGGCGGAAAAATTAGACGTTCCTTATAAGCCAGAAGAAAACGTCAATAGCGATACTTTCGTTAAATGGGTCAAGGGGCAAGACGCTGATTTGTTAATATCGATGTCCTTTAACCAGATTCTGAAGCGAGATATTTTGGATATTGCTCCATTAGGCTTTATAAATTGTCATGCTGGAGCCTTGCCTTTTTATCGTGGTCGCAATCCTCTTAATTGGGTTTTAATAAATGGCGAAACGGAATTTGGTATAACAGTCCATTACATTGATGAAGGTATTGATACTGGTGATATCATTGCCCAAGAATTGTTCAATATTAGTCCAGAAGATGATTACTCTTCACTCCTTGAACTAGCAATTAGTGAATGCGCTAAAGTGCTTTTTAAAGCTGTAAGTCAGCTGAAAGAGGGCGCTATTACGCGGGTTAAGCAAAGCTCTATTTCTCCGGTTGGGAGCTATTTTGGGCGGCGGATAGAGGGTGATGAAATAATTGATTTTAGATGGGCCGCTACTCGAGTGCATAATTTTGTCAGGGCAATTACATTGCCTGGCCCTGGTGCAAGATGCTGGTATAGAAATCAGCAGATTGCAATTCTTCGGTGCGAGTTAATTGATGGAGCGATAACCTATATTGCGACGGAAGGAGAAGTTGTTGGGGTATCGTCTCGTGGCAGTATACTGAAGGTGGGTGACTCTACTATTCTTGTTACTTCGTTTAGCTATATTTTTGATGGTGAAGATATGAGGCCACAGGTGCCAAATTTCAAAATAGGAGAAAGATTAATTGGAAAAAAATAAGACACATCATTACGCCAACGCAATAGTTAGTGAAAATGCTACCATCAGGGACGCTATGAAGATTATTGATAATAGCAGTTTGAGAATAGCGCTGATTGTTGATTTTGATGGGAAGCTCAAAGGTACTCTGACTGATGGAGACATTCGGCGTTATCTAATCAAAGGCGGTACACTTGACGATGTTGCGGCCCCAGTATTCAATCGCTCGCCAATCACGGCCAACTGCAACCTTTCTGATCACAACATTAAAAAAATAATGGATAAATATAAGCTTATAGCAATCCCGATAATTTCTAATGAAAATGTCTTGGTTGGTTTGAAAACCTTGAATGATTTGATTGCTGTAAAACAACGAGATAATCCAGTTCTAATAATGGCAGGAGGGTTTGGTACTCGTCTCGGTCAATTGACAGAAATCTGTCCGAAGCCGATGTTAGTTGTGGGTGAGAAGCCTATGTTGGAACACATAATTATTCATTTTAAAGATCAAGGGTTCCATAATTTTTTTATTTCCACTCATTTTCTGCCAGATCATATTAGTAGTTATTTTGGTGATGGATCAGGCTATGGCGTTACTATTGAGTATGTTCATGAAAAAGAACCATTGGGTACAGGTGGAGCTTTGAGTCTACTTCCGCTTGAAAAAATCAATGAACCATTAATTCTAATAAATGGAGACATTCTTTCAAATATGAATTTTGTTAGTATCCTTCAGTATCATCAATCAAATAACCTCGATTGTACGATATGCGTCCGGGAGGTTGAGAACCAAATCCCATATGGTGTTATTAGAGTTCAAGAGGAACGCGTAGTAAATCTAGTTGAGAAACCGGTATATCGAGACTTGATCAATATGGGGATTTACGTTTTAAGTCCTTCTTCGATCAAATCACTAAGTAGAATTTGTCATATTGATACACCTTCTTTAATTAAAAAAAGGCTGGAAGCAGGGTTTCCAATAGGAGCTTTTTTGTCGACACATCAATGGTTAGATATTGGGAGTCCTGATGATTTTATAAAAGCTCAAACCGCTATTGATAAACTTAGCCAATGAAGATCGCAATTATACCTGCACGGGCGGGAAGTAAGAGATTAACTCAAAAGAATATATTGGATCTTTGTGGTAAGCCACTAATAGCATGGACTATTGAGGCTGCATTAGCCTCGGGCTTGTTTGATCAAATTTATGTTAGTACTGACTCAGTAGAAATTGCTGAGGTTGCTACAAAGTACTGTGCAGATGTTCCATTTCTTCGTCCACCAAGCTTGGCATCAGACACAGCGGATATCAAAGATGTTGTGATTCATTTGATGAATTGGCATAGCGCGCAGGGTTTTGAGTCCCTTTCCCATATAATGATACTCCAGCCAACCTCACCGCTAAGAAATTCAAGAGATATTAGGGACGCATGGGAATTCTTTGTAGAAAAAAATGCGGATGCTGTCGTATCAGTTTGCAAATTAGAGCATCCACTCGAATTATGTAACCAGCTAGATGATAACCTTTGTATGAATGGTTTCCTTAGAATGAATACGCCCCAACGAAGCCAAGATATGCAGTCATACTATCGTATTAATGGAGCTATTTACATGATGAAGCCCCATATGGTTGAGTTAATGGGACCAAGTTTATATGGTCGTAATACGTTCGCTTTTAAAATGAACAATAGCCATTCTGTAGATATTGACGTAATAGAAGATTTTCATTTGGCTGAGTATTTAATAGAAAATGAGATGTGCGATTGAAAAAAATATTGGTTTTTGGAGATGCAATAAGTTCTAAGAATGGTGGATCAGCTTCCTTTTGTGAACTTTGCTTGGCATTGGGTGAAAGATACAACCTAACCATTGCAACAAAATTAGGCAGGTTTGATGGGGTAATCTACAACCACATAAACTATAAAGCCCTGAGAGACAGTCTTAGAACAATACCCGCAGGCTATATTGACCAAAGATATCGGCAAGATAGCCTTGGTATAAAGATAGTTGGAATACTGTCGCGTCTGTTTTTTGATCAGGTAAAACTAGCTAATATTGACTTTGTCATTGATTGCTTGGGGCTTAATTCAGACGTCGTTAAAAAGTTTCAAGGTAATGGGATTAAGGTATATCGCATGCACAATGGCTCTGTTGGAGCATTCACTAAGTTTTTTGGAAGAGCACAATATTATTCCAAAGAAGAAAACCTTAGTTACTATATTTCTGCGATGAGTAGGTATAGCGGACTTCTGTTTCAATCTCAAGAGCAATTAATTGAATCTCAAAAGGTGGTCGGAATTGCTGATTATCATTGTTTACCACCTTCATGTAATGAGGCAGCTATTGATAAAATAGCTCTTGTAAAGACGACCAGGGATGAGTCTGAAATAAGGATTGTTCAGGTCGGGTCTATTCAACCACGAAAAAATCAGTTACGAAGCATTGAACTAGTATCCTCTTTAAGGGACGCAGGGTTAAAAGTATGTTTGCATTTGATTGGGGTAATCCACGATAAGGACTATTATAATTTCTTGTTGCAAGTTATTAGAAAAAAGGATGCTTTTGACTATGTCTTCTTTACGGGTTTTCGAAGCGATTATCTTAAATTTATAGTGGGTGCGAATGCTCTTATCATTCCTGCTGAGGCGGAGGGTGTTTCGAGAGCTTTGAGGGAGGCCTTCTATGCAAAAGTTTTGGTTCTAGGAAGAGCTATTTCTGGCATGAAATCCTTTATTGAGAATGGTCAAATTGTTGACATTGAAAATATGGAGTTGCAGCAAATGGTTAAGCTATTTTTAAATAGGCGAGAGAGAGACAACATATGTAACGCAGCAAGATCATACTACGATGAGTTTTATTCATGGACTAACTATGCTGAACGTTTTGCGCGCATCATTCAGGCTTAGGTTTATAGCTTTTAATAGTGAGCAATTTATAAATGCTAATTTTTGTGGAGGACATTGCACAGCAAAATAAGTTACTTGCCAATTTGGATTGGGATGCAAACTGGGTAGTAGTTTACTATCGCGGTCTATTAATCACTCGAATTATTTTTCTTGATTGTGATTTAAAAATATTACCCATTAAATACAACCTATTTATGTTCATCAGGACATTCTTGAATGCTGATAAGATAGTTACTGAATATGCCAATTTTATACCTAGATTAGCTTCAATTATATTTTCAAAAAAACTGATTTCTGCTGTTTTTGGTACCCTTTTAACTTCATCAATTGGAAAAGATACTGTATTTCCAAGGCTATTGCGAAGTCAGTTAGCGGCTGAATATTGGATATTTGGAAGAAAAAATAAAACACATAAAATCAGCTCTTTTCTAAGTACTTTAGGTACGGTCAGATCCTTTGACCGTAAAGATTTTCCTGACTTTAGAGGTTTACCAGTTAACGATTATATTCTTATTATAGGTCAGGCATGGGATAAGGAAAATCTACCTTTCTATGAACATGCTGAGGACGAATTACTAGAATTTTTTTTAAAGAAACGCAAGAGGATTGTTTACTGCAGGCACCCGAGATCTCAGAGAAACCACCCTAGTCTTTCTCAAGTCAATGGCTATGTTGAGTGTATTGATTATATAGCAATGCATGGCAGGCCAATCTTAGCATGCTCACTTTCCTCTTCGATGATAAGTGAACTAGACGAAATGGGCGTGAGCGCTCTTAACCTGATTGTTGGAGACTATCTTACTGAAACTATAGAGTCAAACTTCACATTATTAAACAAGTATGATATTTAGTACGACTATTGTTAAGGCGCTGTGCGCTATAATTTCACTAGGGTCATTTATTATTTTTTCGCAAATGACCAACCAAGCTGAGCTTGCAATTTTTTATATATTTTTTATAGCACAATCTACGCTTCTAGTATCTTTTTCTGATCTAGGTTTAAATGCACTAAATTCCTCAGTAAGACTGGAACAGTGTAGGATTTTAGTTCCCAGTTTCTTGGAATCATATGAAAAGTACCAATTTGACCTAATAGCAATATTTTTTGCAGGTTTATTTCTGTGGCTTCTTATAGATCTATCTGTTCTATTTCTTATACCCAGTATTGCTTATGTGTTTTTGAGAATTTATGTTATGCGCTGGATTACAATATCAAGGAAAGATATATCACCAGTGACTTCTATTGTTTATGGCGACTTTATACACACAATTATTAATGCTTGCTCACTTATAGGATTGTATTTTTCGAAAGAGTATTTTATTGGTGCAGTCACTATAGGTTTATCATTACAGGT
>Ga0181557_1003150_pt1 | contig 16269 bp, 16 predicted proteins | sample 011ome_23_FD_148632 | JGI IMG/M metagenome (GOLD analysis project Ga0181557, IMG submission 148632) | Coastal salt marsh microbial communities from the Groves Creek Marsh, Skidaway Island, Georgia - 011506CT metaG (spades assembly) | ecosystem: Environmental > Aquatic > Marine > Intertidal zone...
ATTAATTCCGCAATGCGTCCAGCATTTCTTACGCAAGACAGAAATTCTATGTAAAATGCTGATATTAAGAAATAATAATTATCCTAATACCAATTGTCATAAGTCAGACGCAGATTTGTTAATATATACAGAATGTATAAACAAACGAGACGCACGGACGCACGCCAGAGGTAATGTCTCTCCCCATTTATCTTCACAAAGACTTCATCCAAGTGCCATTTCCAATTACTGGCTTGCATTCCCTCTGCCCTGCTCTTCTTGATCTGGCGTGCGAATTGAGAACCAAACCTGTGCCACCAGTAACGAACGGCTTCATAGCTCACGTCCACGCCTCGTTCATACAGGAGGTCTTCCACATCTCTCAGTGAGAGTGCAAACCTCAAATACAGCATAACTGCAAGCTGGATGATCTCGGGGCTGGTTTTAAAATAGTGGAAGGATACAGAATTAGGCATACCAAACTGGCTAAGACCCGTATAAATGTTAGGCAAGGTGGTGTATTTTGACAGAGCCCCGGACCGATTTCAGGCAACTAATTTTTTCTGACTGAGTAAAACAAATGCATCCAGGAACTTAGCACAAGCCTGAATAAAAAGTCTCCTTCTGACTACTTTTACAAAAAGGACTGCTCGGAGTATCATCCTTCACCGTCTCAAACTTCAGATTTTGGATGCAATGCTCGTTCAACACCTTTGATACATGCAACCAAAGTTGCATTGACGGGCGTATTTATCCCAGCCTTAAGTCCAGCACGAACAACCGCACCGTTGATGAAATCAATTTCCGTTAATGTACGGCTTTCAAGGGCTTGGAGGACCGACGGTTTGAAGTCAAAAGGCAATCCGGCCGAAGCTTTAACCCATGCGTCTCTGGGGTGTTTTGTTTCCAATTTCACCCCGAGAGCGTTCGCCACTTTCATTGCCTCGCCAACCGCTTGAATCCCAGCCTCCTCCACTTCAGGCAGGTCGTATAAGTTTCCAAAATTCAGACCTGTGACCCCAGAAAGGGCACCTGCAGCAACGTTAATCAAGAGCTTGTCCCACATCGCTCCAAGGATGTTGTCTGTCACTAAGGTTGTTAAATTTGCTGCGTTGAATGTTTCGGCGACTTCCCAAATTCGTGATGTCATTCGCCCATCAAGCTCGCCAATTATCGTTTCTTTGTCCCCGACGCCAGCGACCACGCGCCCTGGAACGTTCATCATTCCACCAACATAGGTTTTTCCAGCGATCACCTTTGCCTTGCCGACGATATCTGCCAATATGTCTTCTTGGCCTAACCCATTTTGCAACGATAATACCATTGTATCCGCACGCAGAAGATTTTTTGACGCCCGCATTGCGTCTTCAGTGTTGAAGCTCTTGACCAGTACGATCAGCAGATCAACCGGCTGAAGATGTGCAGTACTATGTTCGGCTTGAACGCTTACCACGCTTTCAACGCCGTCTTTCTCAAGAACCAGACCATTGGTATTGACGGTTGACACGTAGTCCTCGTCAACATTGATCAAAACCACATCATTGCCTGCAGCCGCAAGCTGTCCTCCAAAAACGGAACCCATAGCGCCGGCTCCTAGCATCGCAATACGCATATTAACTCTCAATTATGACCGATTGAATTTTAACGCAAAGTGGTCCCAGCACAACGCAAAACCCCTGTTTTCTTGGGTTTTCATCGACTTATTGGCTGGAAAGTGACACCCGGGGGCGCAACCGTACTTTTCTAAAATATCATTTAATTATAGATAGTTATAAGACTCTGAAAATATGGAAATGGTCCTAAAAGCGGTCCCGAAAACGCATTGCAGCCAGCTTTCCGGACATTACAGCCACGCAACAAAAACGGGTAGATGAATTCATGAATCCACTTTTAAGCGAGATCAAGTCGATCCTATCCAGTCGCAGAAATCGCTTTTACAGCAATCGCTCCCACAGGCGACACAATGGCATTGCATCGCACAGAAGGGTTCGAGACCAGTCAATGAGCACCGGTGTTCGCCAAGATAGTCAAAAGCCTGTCAAATTCTTCGTCCGCGATCGCTGCGGTTTCGGAAGTGGCGGGGGAGTCGCCTGAATTTGCTGCCTGATGGAAGGCGGAAAGTGCCGTTCGACGCTCCGAGCGGATCTGTTCCTGTAACCGGTGGAGGTTTCCAAATGCGCGGGCGTGGCGGGGGCTTTCGGGTTGTTCACCGCAGATGTCGTTCTGGAACTGATAGATAATGTCAGCCCAAGCGCCTGATCCCAGCGACGACGTAATCAGCGTGGTTCGTTTGCTGATCTCGGCCATTACGCGATCACAGATCACCTCTGCTTCCACAGAGAATGCACCCGCATTTTCCATATCGCGGAAATTCTGCCAAAGTGCTAAAGCTTCTTCGGCCGTCTTGCCGATGGCGCGAAGGCCGCCATTCCATGTCGAACGACGCGGGACAAGACCAAGATGGCACATGACGGGTATTTGTTCGCGCGCCAGCAACTCAACGACATGCGGACCGCGTGCGGTGTAGACTGAATCCGCGCCTCGTTTCATGGCCAGAAAAGCAGCTTCCAATACGTCTTTTTCTGTAGGGTGATCCGGCATCGGGATCGCAGCGGTGTAAAAGTGATTTGGTGCACCGCAGCGTACCGCCTCTGCATTAACCGCATTGCCCATGATCAAATCGATTCCCGCGTCGGCGGCAGCGGCGGCCTCTTCTTCGGAATTGGCAGTGGTTTGGGTGAGTTTCCGGACACCCTTCAACGCTAGCAAATCAGCGGTAGTATAGTTGCGCAAGCAAAACTTCGCATCCCAGTCGTAGATCCGTTTCATCCCAATTCTCCTCTTAAATTGCCTGCGCTATTCGAGCCCTCTCGGGGCTAGTTCACCAATGGATTTTTCTTCGGTGCCTGCCGCCTGCCGTAAAGTTGTTTTTGCCGTCGCAGGCAGGGGCGTATCGAACGCATAAGTAGGGTCAGTCTTCTGACGCTCCCAAGTGTCAAGCATCTCACGCCACGCCCCACGAAGCGTACGCGGCTCTGGCATATCGTCTTTGATCTCTAACGCAAGGAGCGGTAGGTTATAGCAGGGTACACCGGCGTACATGTGATGTTCGGTGTGCCAGTTCATATGCCAATAAAGAAACTCAACGAATTTCGGCAGGCGGATAGAGCGCGTGTTCTTTCGGAAATCCGTTGTCGCTTCCGTCAGCCCGCAATGCTGGGTCAGCCCGACAAAGTAACTCAGCCAGTTCGCTATGTAACTCGGAAGTGTTAGGATCAGCGGCAAGACCCATTGGCCAGTGTTAATCGCCACCATCAGGACAAGGCCATGAAACGCCAACTGGATACGCGACCACCACATGGATTTCCGAGCCTGTTCGGGTTGATCTTCATGCAATGCACGTAGCCATTCGTTTGCTGGAACATCGTTCGAGGGTAGTTTCCCAACGGCATCCAGCATCGTCATCCAGATAGCCGACAAAATGCCGCCCTTGCCGAATGTGCGTCCTGGTTGGGTAAAAACGTTTAGTGTGAAAATCTGCAAAAGGAAGGTTCGGCCAACATTTGGATGAACCGGCATCAGAACTTCGCGATCGCCCTCGGGATGCAGCGTGTAGCGGTGATGATAGGTATGGCTTGCGGCATAATCGAAGGGGTTCCACCAACTGATCATACTGAATAGATAAAGAAATGCATCGTTCAACCGCTTGCTCTGGAACACTGTCCCATGTCCAAGTTCATGCACGGCTGTTCCCCGAAAGAATGAGGCAAATGTGCCATGTACGAAAAGAGCGATCAGAAATAAAAGCCACACACCTTGAGCCCACGTCAGGTAAACCGCCAAACTCGTGAGGCAGAACAGGGCGAAGTGCCCACCAGCCTGCACCCAGCCTTTCCGATCATCGCGCTTGGACAGTTCACGGAAGCGCTCAGGCCGCATTTTGGAACGGTACCATTGCGGTTTCAGTGTGTCTCTTATTTCAGAGAGTGGGCGATGGGGCATGGTTTTACCCTCCTTGCTTGATGGGCGATTCTACGGGATAAGGTCTTCGGCGTACAAGGACGCGGACCCCAAGGGTGGAGAACTAGATAATTACCCATGCGCCGCCCTTTTCATTCGAGCGAACCGTCGCGTCGATGAACTGGACACCGGCAGCTCCATCAGCCACTCGTGGCATGTCCAGCCAGGTGTCCGGTACCTTTATCTGGTCTCGACGAGCAGCTGTGGCCAGCGCGAATTCTGTATAAAGATTGCCCCAGGCCTCGATTAGTCCTTCTGGGAACCCGCGACCCGTACGGATAAGACGTTCGGTTCTTTGTGATACACCATGCGCATGGCCACGGCTAAGAATACGGTCGGGCTCTCCGAAGCGGGCGTGTTTGAGATACTCCGAATGCTCCAGGTCCCATTCCAGCCCGCCTTCGGAGCCGAAAATGCGCAGCCGCAAACCACCGCGATTGCCTGGGGCAAGGCGTGTCGCTAACAGTGTGCCCGGCACGTCAGCTGCATAGCGGGTCCACGCAAAAAACGTGTCTTCCAGCGGCTTTGGTGCGCCGCAGACATGGAATTCGCTGCGCAGGTGCGTTAGGGGCAGATGACTGACAAACTGTGCGAGATGCACCGCGTGGGTACCGATATCGCCAACACAGGAGGTGCGCCCTGACTTCGCAGGGTCGAGCCGCCATTTTACATGAGCTGCCTCGGCAACATCGTCGGACGTCATCCAATCCTGCATGAACTCCACGTGGATCTGGTTGATCTTGCCGACGCCACCTGCTGCCACGATCTCGCGCGCCTGCCGGATCATCGCGAAACAAGACATGACGTAGGAGACGCCAAATACGCATCCCGTTCTGGCTGTGGCATCAACCAGGGCATCAGCGTCGGCCATCTCATTGGTCAGCGGCTTGTCACAAAGCACGTCAATCCCGGCATCAAGGAAGGCCAGCGCCGCTTCGTAATGCACATGATTGGGCGTGGTGATCATTACCGCATCAACACCATCGGCGCGATTGGCTTCAGCATCGGCCATCTCGACGAAAGAGGTGTAACACCGCTCTTCGGGCAGGTGCCAATCCCTCGCGGCCGCTTTGGCGCGGGCGGGATCCGAGGACAGCGCCCCAGCCACGACCTCCCAGCGGTCCGTCAGCCGCGCCGCCATTGCCTGAGTATGCGATATTCGCCCTCCACCAACAACGCCAAGGCGCAAGCGGCGGGACTGCGAGGGGTAGGCACCGTTAAAGTCAAAGGTCACTGGCAAAATAGACATGGATCAAAGCTCCGGAGGGATCGCGCCTTCGGGCAGCATCTCAACCGCCATGAAGATTGAGGGCGTGATAGTTTCAAACTGATGCCACGGGAATTTGCCTGCAGCATCATACATCGGGCGATGCGTGGTGCCCGGCGCCATAGGTTCTTCTAGATAAAGCGACGCCACGTCCTTTTCACGGCATTGCTGCATCTTACCAAACCCCATGATTTGTGTGTGCACCTCGCGAAAGCCCGGCACCGGGCAGAAGGCATGTTCACGATGCAGGCCTACATTCAATGGCACAGTAGAAGAGTGATACACGGTGAAGCCAAACTGTCCAATCCAGACCTTGGGCGACATATAGTGCCCGATGCCGCGCAGGCGCTCTTCCTGACGTACTTCGAAGGCAGAAGGCCAGGTGCCGCGCACACGCGCCATCAACGCGTCTTCATCCTCGTAATCGGCGAAACGCTCGATCACGGCAGCATGGGTGACATCCTCGGCAATCGTATTAGCCAACACTACTGATTGCAGGGCGCCGAGCGATTGTTCGCGGATGCGTATTGGGGTTTCTGAGAGATTGAGGAGGATGACCTTGCCTTCAATCGGATAGGATTGATCATCCGTGATCAGCCTGATTGTGAAAAATGGTTCGGCGATATCAAGAGTTTGGATCGGCATGGTTTAGCAATCTTCCGGGAAGTTTTCGGGTAGAGGTTTAGGCCGCGCGCAGGTACTGGCCACTTCGACAAACCGAGCCTCTCGGGCAGAAGTCAACATGGCCTGCATCGCCTCGGTTATGTGATAGGCCAACGCGCCGCTTGCGCGGGGGGTGCGGCCATTGGTGACGGCATCCGCCATTTCCAATAGGCCAACACCACGCGCATCGTAGTTAAAGCCATGAGTGTTCCTGGCAACGCACCACTCCGCTGGGGCAACGGGTCGGGGTCGCATGCTCCAACGTGCCTCTTTTCGGGTGCGATACCAAACAGGTCCATGAAAGATATTCGCTCCATCGCCAGGGTCAGCATCAGGGATGCAAATAGTGCCGTCCTCGCCATAGATCTCGAAACGCGGGGTTTCGCTTTCCCAGACGTCGAAGCTGACCATCATCTCACCGATTACCCCGTTTTCAAATGCGATGAGGTTAAGGCAATGGGTGTCTTCCTCGACCGGCATCACCTGGCCATTGCGCGGTCCGTTCTCGATCATCCGAGCGGCGAAGGTCTTCTTGCCCATGGCCGCGACCTGTCGGATCGGACCCAAGAGAAATACCATCGCCGTCAAGTAGTAAGGACCCAAATCAAGAAGCGGCCCGCCGCCTTTGGCATAATAGAAATCCGGGTTTGGGTGGTGGCGTTCGACGCCACGCGTGGGTACGAATGCGGCCACTCCAGTTGGTGCCCCGATGACACCGCTATCAAGTAGTTTTCGCACCGTCTGCCAGCGCCCACCCAGAAAGGTATCTGGTGCATTGCTAACGGTCAGGCCCTTTTCGCGCGCCAAATCCAAAATACGACGTCCATCCATGAGATCCGTGACGAAAGGTTTCTCCGAATAGACATGTTTGCCCGATTCAAGCGCGGCGATACTGACGTTGGCGTGGGCCGCCGGAATGGTCAGATTGAGGATCGAATCAATCTCTGGATCGGCGATGATTTCCTCTGGTAACGCCACGCGCGGCACGCCAAACTCTGCCGCCTTGGCGTGGCTTTCATCCATGTTCAGCGATCCGCAGGCAACAATCTCCAGTTCGCCAAAGGCCGCACAATTTCGTAAATAAACTTCGCTGATCCGCCCAGTGCCGATTAGTCCGACGCGAAAGTTTCTCATACTGTTTCCTCAACCGAAAATCTCTTTGAAGAGGTCGATACACCGCCTGAACCCGTCCTCGAAGTTTCCGTTTCCAGGGTGGTAGACGCTTTCAAAGCTGATGACAGCGTCATACCCGTCCGCACGCATTGCATCGGCCAATGGGTGGAACTGATCAGCAAGCTGCCCCTTGCCCATTTCGCGTACCTCAAGTGTGGCCTTCGGGGTATCGACCTGCACGTCCTTGATATGTACGTGGCCGAGATAACCATTCCGGACCTCATTATAGCCGTCCGGATAGGCGCGTTCGTGGCACCAGCAGTTATTGGCTGGGTCCCACAGCACCTTGAGCACGTCCTTGGCGTCCAGTTCGTCGATCAAACGGCGGGCGGTGTAGTTTGAATTGACCATTGTGCCGTTTCCAGTTTCCACGACCAACGTGATGCCTTCAGATCTTGCAAGCTCGCAGGCTGGCGCGATTAAAGGCGGCATCGTTTCCCATGCCCCATGAGCTACATTCCACTTTTCGGCTCCATTGCGGCCCCACAGAATTTGCTCTTTTTTCTGCGTCATGATGCGCACCAGCGGCGATCCAACGACATGGGCCATTTCGATAACGCGCTTTAAGGCATCCATGTGTTGGGTATGAAGCTCGTCACCCGGCCGATTGGCAGATGTCATGCCCGCAAATATATGCCTCGAAAGGCAAGAAACAGGCTTTCCACGATCGCGTAGTAACCGATCGATCGTTTTGACTTGTTCTGCGGAGTGATCGCCGACTTCATTTTCGCCGACGAATTGTAGCTCTGCATATTCCAAGCCAAATTCGTCCATGACATCCAACGCACGAGATAGGTCGCGGCTTATGCCGTCACAAATTACGCCCAGTTTCATATCTGTCTTGCTCCATCCCTATGAAGTTCTGCGCCAACGATTTCTTCGATAACGCGCGTGCAAACCCAGTTGTCGCCATCTGGGTATTTGGTTTTGCCAGCGTGAAAGATCTGCATAGCAGCGGCAGCAGTATGGAGCGGTACACCCAGCTGTTCGCCTAAATTCATAGAAATCGTAAGATCCTTGTGCATTGTGGCAATGTGACTGCCAGTTCCCTCGAATTTTCGATCAATGATATTTTCAAGAGCAGCCTTCGTAACCGTACACCCGCCCGAACCATTGGCGACGACGTTGTAAAACGCCTGACCACTTATCCCTGCCTTAGCAGCCATGGCAGCGGCCTCGAACGTCGCCGAGAACATCGCCCCCAAAAGCGATTGTAGGCACGCTTTTACCGTTTGGCCTTGACCTGGTTGATCTCCGACTTTCCAAATAGTACTGGATATGGCCTCCATTGCTGGCCTTGCGGTCTTCATATCGGCATCAGATCCAGCAGCCATCATTGTAAGTGTACCACCTTGCGCGCCGGGAAATCCGCCTGAGACTGGGCTGTCGACCAAACCGATTCCAGTCCCATTCAAGGCCTTTCCAATTTCAGTCGCTTCATTTGGTTTTATCGTCGCAGTTAGAATTATGACTGAACCTTTCGGCATGTTTGCCGCCAAACCATCATCACCGAGGATCACTGACTTCGCCTGATCGCCGGTCATGACCATGACAAATGCCACGTCAGTTTTTCGGGCGAGATCCTTTACGCTAGCTGCGGGACTTCCTCCCAAATCGGAAAACGCCTTCATTCTGGATTCACTCAGGTCAAATCCAGAAGACGGAAACCCAGACTTGATCAGATTTTTTGCCAGTCCAGAGCCCATGTCGCCTAAGCCAACTACACCAGTATTCATCATCATTTTTCCTTAGTTTGCCGCAGCAATGCGGAGCAAATTTCGAGGTTAACGCCTAAGCGCATTATGGTCGGGGTTTTCTTGCGCGATGCGCCAGGCCGTTTCCCGAAACACCCCAATGAACCTAAGATTGTCAGTATCCAAAAAACACCTCCGGGATCCAAAGTACAAGCTGTGGGAAAAGGCAAAGCAGAACCAGAACAGCGACGTTGGCCACCAGGAACGGTGCCGCGCCAATGAATATCTGACCGATTCCCATGCGCGCAATCGCGGCGCAAACGTTCAAGCAATTCCCCACGGGTGGGGTACAGGCACCGACAGCAAGTCCACTGACCAAAACGACGCCGAAATGCACGCCCGACACGCCAACCGATTGAGCGGCTGGCAAAAGTACCGGCGTTAGCAACAAGATCGCCGGACTAACGTCAATAAAGGTGCCGACAATAAGAACCAAAAGCGCAATCACGAGCATCAGTCCAATCGGCCCTAGTCCTAAACTGATCACAAAATCAGCCAATAGATCAGGTACCCGTTCGAGCGCCAGAACCCAAATATACAGCTGTGAAAATGCTATAATCATCATGATCTTGGCCGAAGTGATGATGGCACTGCGCATCAGTTTAGGCATTTCCTTCAAAACTGAGGTCCCAGTGATCATGAGCCCGATCAAAAGCCCGTAGGCGACAGCCAGCCCAGCGGTTTCGGTTGGTGAGGCGATGCCAAATACAACCGAACCAACAATCAGCACGGGCATGATTACGACGACCGCCGACCTTTTGAGCTGACGAACCCCTTCCTGCATCGTGAACGGAATATCTTCGGTTGGGAAATCCTTGCGTTTGGCTACCCAGTAGACCAACAACAGTTGGAACGCACCAACCATAACCCCAGGAATGATGCCTCCCAAGAACAGCTGCCCCACGCTTTCCTGCGCTACAATCGCATATAAGATCATCGGCACCGATGGCGGAATAATCATTCCCATGGTTGAAGATGCAACCGTGATCCCCGCTGCAAAGCTTTTCGTGTAACCTCGCTTCTCCATTTCGGGGATCAGCACTGATCCGATGGAGGCGGTGTCCGAGGCAGAGGAACCAGAGATGCCGCCAAAGATCATTGAGGCGACGACATTAACTAGGCCAAGGCCGCCTTTAAGGCGCCCGACGAAGAACATGGACAGATCAAGTAGTCGGGCTGTGATACCACCGCTGTTCATGACGAGACCCATCAGGATGAATAGAGGCAATGAAACAAGGGCAAAACTGTCCATACCCGCAAAGAACTTTTGGGGCAGGATTCCCGTCAGCATCGGCTTTTCAATTAGGAAGTAAGCCATAGCGGACAGGCCGAGCGAATAGGCGATCGGGACGCCGACAAGCAGAAGGATGAATAGGCTGATAAGTAGAATGATCACCGAATTAATCCTCCGGCAGCCAGACAACGTCGAGGTTCACCCGCCCGCCGAGCGTCAGAACAATTTTCATCGCGCAGGCCAATGTCGCAAGACCACACCCAATCGGTACCGCGCTTTGCACAATAACTTTGGGAAGATTGAACGGTTGCCATGGGTAACTGCCCGTAGTGCCGATCCAACTCCATGCGTACCAGATCATCGCAACGTTGATTAATCCAACAAGAAACAGGCCAACCAAAAAAAGAGCTTTTTTCAGCGCGCGCGGTCCGCTGTCGATGAAGAAGGTGATCGCTATGTGTTCCTGCCGAGTGATGCCCACCGCCCCCCCAATTGCGCTGGTGAAAAGAAAACTCTTTCGGACGAGTTCGTCACTACCGACGACTCCGTAGTTAAATCCGAAGCGCAGGACGACGATTGAGATAACGAGGATGATGAAAAGACCGAATAATCCAACCAATATCCATTCCAGGAACTTGGTAAGCCAGTCTTCGAACGATTTTAGCGCTTCCATTTTCTCACCGTCGAAAAGGCGCCTAGCCCGAGTTTACGTGGGCCACGCGGTCGACCTAAGATAGTTCCTGCCCTACTCGAAAGCAGGGCAAGGTATCGACTATGCCGATCTATTTACAAGACTTGGCCGCGGCCATTGCGGCATCCAGATCAGCCTGGGAGTAGTGTCCAGCGTCAATGCCTGCTTGATAAACAGGAGCAACCGCTGCTTGGAATGACGCAACGCCATCAGCGGAGAGCGTGTTAATTTCCATGTGGGCTCCAAGCTCATCCAGCAACTTGAATTCAGCCGCTTGAGCAAGTTCATCATTCAGCTTCAGGGCTTCATCTGCAACTTCATTCACGATCTGCTGAAGATCCGCCGGGAGACTATCATACCACGCCTTGTTAATCAGCATTGGGTCTGGTCCAGTCATATGGTTTGTGACGCTCAGATATTTCTGCACTTCGTAAAGTTTCGCGTTCCAAATGTTGGACGGCGGATTATGCTGACCATCAATGACGCCGGTTTTGAACGCCTGATACAGCTCCGAGAACGCCATGGGAGTCACAATCGACCCCATCGACTCAGCTACCGCGATAAAGAAGTCCGTCTGTGGTTCGCGAATTTTCAAGCCCTGCAAATCCGATACCTGATTGATCGGGCGTACATTGTTTGTGTACATCCGGAAACCTTGGCTAACTCCGGTCGCCGGAACATGAACCCCATTTCCAGCAGCGGCTTCGACAGAATCCGTGAAATCAGAACCTACGAGACAACGCATTTCATCCCAGCCCGCGGTCAGAAACGGCAGCAGATAGATATTGAACTGCGGATTTGCGTTGGCGAAGAAACCACCGCGCGTCCCTTGAATAATGCCAGTCGCCATTTGGTCGTACATTTCCTGCTCGGTTCCGAGCGTGTTGTCGAAAAAATTCTGAACGTCGATCCGACCGTTCGAACGCGCTTCAACTTCTTTTTCGAAGAAGACCATGGACTGGCCGCGCGAAGAGCTTTCTGGCTGAGACTGCCCATATGTAAAGGTGAAGTCGGCAGCCAGCGCCGTCGACGCGCAGATAACACCGCTGGCAGCACTTGCCAAGATTTTCGTTAGAGATTTCATTTGTTCCTCCCTTTGCCATTTGATCGGCCGTAATTGTATTTACTAGTGAGGCGGAGCATCTGCAGCGAGCGCGCCCATTGGCAATAAAAACTTGCATTAAATTGATAAATTGATGTTAATTGATGTAAATTGTTTAAAGTAATGACCATTTTTGGTGTGATTTGATGGCAAATATGACTGATTCAGATGAGATTCGCGTTCCGAAAAAGGCGACAATTTCAGCGATCTCCAAGCTTGCAGGAGTCGGTACAGCTACGGTTGACCGCGTTCTCAACAACCGCTCACATGTGGGTGAGTCGACCCGACAGCGGGTAATTCAGGCCAAACGCGCGATAGAGGCCGGTACATCGCTCGGTTCACGCCCCAGACCCTGGCGGTTAAAGGTGTTCCTGCCCGGAGAGGCTGGTCCATCGACCGATCTTCTAGCCGAATGCCTTCAGGATTATGGCGCACGCGGTAACGCTACCATTGAATGTGTTTTCACCAAGAAACTGGAGCCGGCATTGCTGGCCAGAAAGCTCCACGCATGTGCAGGTCAAGGCGTTGACGCGGTCGCGTTTCAGGCGCTAGAAGATCCGCGCGTGCACGGCGCCGTTGAAGGACTCGCTAAACTCAACATCCCAACACTCACCATAATGTCCGGGCTTGAACATCCGGCGCCAATTGGTTTCATCGGTATAAACAATCGTGCCGCAGGCCGGACCGCCGGTTATCTGATGGGGCGTCTCACGCGGCAGGCGGGATCTGTTCTCGTGGTCACAGGCGGTGAACTCTACCGCGTGCATGAAGATCGCGAGATCGGATTTCGTGCCTGCCTACGGCAGGATTTCTCACATATCAGCGAAGCTATAGCCCTTAATGGGCATGATGACTCAGAAGGCAACTACCAGGGGGTTCAGCAGGCATTCAGCCAACGGGACGATATTGTCGGTATTTATAACGTTGGGGGTGGACATCAAGGCGTCGTGCGTGCGCTGAGAGATTTAGGCGTCGCAAACGAGGTCGTCTTCATCGGCCATAACCTTACATCGCGCACCAAATCATATCTATTGGATGGCACAATGGACATCGTGATTCACCTCAATGTTCGTATTGTAGCTGAACAAACAGTCGAGGCGCTGATTTCGCATCTAGAGAACCGGCCCTTCAAACCGAGCCCGATCTTGACTGGCGTAATCACCCGCGAAAATATCATCGGCGCTACATTTGCATGACTTGGATGGGCGCAAGTAACAACATCATATAAAATGGTCCATAAAGCGGTCCCGAAAATGGTCCCGACGTAACACAAAACCCCTGTTTTCTTAGGTTTTCTTCGATTTACTAGCTGGAAAGTGGTGCCCGGGGGCGGAATCGAACCACCGACACGAGGATTTTCAATCCCCTGCTCTTTCCACTGGACTTCCCGCGCTCCGCAAGCCTGTGTGTAGATATGCCCGAATACCGTCGGGCTCTGCTCAGTACGAGATGATTGTACGGAGTGGAGTAGATGATGAGACTAGATTTGGATGGTTTGGCGGATGCCTCGCGTGAAGCGCTGATGTCTGAATAGCGTGAGTTCGTGGGTCGACCGCCACCTAAACACGTAAGCCGGCCCCTGCTGGTGCAGACCCTCAGTCATGACTATGAGCACAGCCCAGGTCTTTTAAAGCCGAATTGTAGGATTGGCGGCCATACACACAAAGACAGCCTCATGCACGCGCGCGCCGGCATGGAGCTGGACTAGCACAGCAGCAACGCCGACGATTAACATTTGTAAACGCTCAGCACGAGATGTCCGTTATATCCAAACGAGCTCTACGCCACTTCAAAGAAACGTCAGTAAAAGCGCTTCAAACCAGAGGATCGCATACACTGAGTCCGAGTCGCGCGCGCGTGCCCGAGCGAGCACCTAGCAAACGATTTTATGGGGACCAATATGGGGACGAAAAATGCGTGAAATACTTAATTTACTGATTTAAAATGACTAAATTAAAGATTATGGCGGAGGAGGTGAACTCCTACGCCTATTGATAATAAACGATTTAACGCAAATAAAACCATTTAGTTTCAATATTTTGCGTCAATTTATGTAACATAACGCTCGTTTGCGTATCGTTGATGTTTAACCCCAAGGAGTACCTGAGGAGTACCTGAAAAATTTGTGCTGGGTATTGTGGGCGTGTGAGACGATCCGTAATTTTTTGGCTGTGCAGTCAAGAAAGGCATCGTGATGAAACTTACAATCGACTTAGCCATTAAGAAATGGAAACCAAAATCAGAAGGCGAACGCACCAGCTGCGGCCAAAGCCTTTATGTTCAAGGCTACTCAAATGGCAAACGGTCTTGGGTCTACAGATTACAAATTGGCACAGGCAGCAGCAAGAAAAGCGTTTGGCTCAAAATTGGACAACCAGCCTTAGGATCGAAGCATGGGATCGCTGGCGGCGTTCTGCGGCTGGCAGAGGCTCGCGAGTTGGCAATGCGTATCAGCGGCGCTGTAAAGCGCGGAGAAACTAGCGCAGATCAGGTAAAGCGCGCCCTGCTATCCCCTACACCGGTGACAGAGTTTGAAGAACGTTTGCACAAGCCGAGCGTTGGTCCCGCTGCAGGAATCAACTTTCGTAAGATACCAACCTTCCACGAACTTTACATGCGCTGGTACGACACGCAGTTAAAGTCGAAACGTTGGACCCATCCAGCCTCAATCCGACGCCCATTAGGAGCTTACAATAACCACATCGAAAAAGCGTTTGGCTACATGCCAATTAACGAAATTTCGCGGCGTGTAATTTTTGAGAGCATGCAAGATACGTTTTTAAATTTTGATAAAACTGCGAAAGACATTCACGGATATGTGGACGAGGTATTTGAGCTGGCAATTGATCTTGAGCTAATTGATCACAACCCGACGCCAGCCAAAAAGAAATTTACAGCGCCAAAGCGTAAGATTAAGCATCACGGATGGATTGAAGCAAATCGCCTCCCCGACCTTTACAAATTCATTATTGGGGGAAATTCCGATCCTACCTTTAAGGCAGCCGCGATTACGCTTATCGTGACGGGCTTGCGCGTTGCTAATATCGCCTTTTTACGTCAAGAGCATTATAATCCAGAAACAGGGCAATTCAGCCTGCCTGATAAATCTGACGGTGCTGATCTGCGTGGCTTGATGAAAACTGGCAATGCTTATTCTAATATTTTGCCGCCACAAGTCCGCGATATGATTAATGCGCAAATGATTAAAGGTCACGAGTATGTTTTTGTAAGCCGCTACAATGGGCGAAACATCAATCCAGAAAGTTTGCGGAAAAACTTTAAATGGTTTGACCCTAACCTGACATCGCATGGTTTTCGCTCCACATTTAAAGACTGGGGCGATCACAACGAAATCGAAAAGTTTTTGGTAGATCGTTACCGCGACCACGCTTTTGTGGGTCAGGATGCAGCATACAGACGCTATGATACTTTAGAAGCAAGGGCAGACATCGCGCGGCGCTACTATGCCTTTATGACCACTGGAGTGACCCCTGCAGCGCGCAAGCAGCCTGATCTTAAGGTGGTGGCTTAGTGGTCACCTAACGGCTGCCTGTGGATCATGCTTCGCCAATACATATCGTCCTTTTTTAATAGACAGTGTGTATGCTTTTCCAAACCAGTTTCAGCAACGTGTGTGAAGCTAAATGCAGAAAGTTCGGCGTTATCAATTATAGTGACACGATCCCTTGTGAAATCATTGTTTTCCGCGCGAATACTCGGCCATTGTTCGATTAATTGGTCGCGATCTCTCATGCCGTAATCATCTATATGTACATGCTCAGGATGCAAACTATCTGTTAGCCATTGCTCGTCCCAAGTGTCGTAAGCTTTGTACAAATCTTCGATGCGTGGTTTCATCGACTTAATTATTAGATAACCGCTGGTGAAGTGTCTCGGGTAACGACCAAACCGTTACTGCAAACTTTGCTATAGAAACTCTTCTTCTCCATAAAAAAGTACCAGCCTCATAAAAAGCCCAAACGATAAGTGTGAAAACCAATGCTGACAAAATAATTTGAGACATAGTTAGCGTTGCAGAGCACATTTTAAAATTATCCATTACGAAGGCTGGTGGTCAATGTTATAATAACAATTTACCAAAACATCAAATGTAAGCAGTGGTTCAATTAGTTGCGCTTATATCCAACCGCTCAGTTGCGGTCGATTTCACAAATATCGCCGCTGAAGCATTCCGCGATGTTAGACTTACAGAATGGGCAGGCTTCATGACCATGCAAAGCAATTGTTCGCAGCGGAGCTGCGCTGATCTTCAAAAAGCTCCAACGTGCCTGATCGGGTGCGCGCCAGTGGTAAGCCTTCGTGATTGATCAGGAAGGTCACGTCATCTCGGCCTATCGCGTTCGTAAACGCACCGGGCGCAATGCG
>Ga0181557_1003179_pt1 | contig 16206 bp, 15 predicted proteins | sample 011ome_23_FD_148632 | JGI IMG/M metagenome (GOLD analysis project Ga0181557, IMG submission 148632) | Coastal salt marsh microbial communities from the Groves Creek Marsh, Skidaway Island, Georgia - 011506CT metaG (spades assembly) | ecosystem: Environmental > Aquatic > Marine > Intertidal zone...
ACGGTCGCTCCGCACATCGCGCTGAATTTCCGGACCTGTGCAAAATTGGTAACCGGCAGGATTCCGGGGACGATCTCGACATCGATACCCGCTTTCCGGACACGCTCCACAAAACGCAGATACACCTCCGCCTCGAAAAAGTACTGCGTGATCGCCCGTGTCGCGCCTGCATCGAGTTTGCGTTTCAGATTGTCGAGGTCGTCTGAAATGCTGGCGGATTCAGGGTGAACCTCGGGATAAGCAGCTACGCTGATTTCAAAATCCCCGACATCCCGCAGTCCCGCTACAAGGTCCGATGCATAATCGTAGCCACCCGGACAAGGCGTGTAGCCGGCGGCGGCATCCGGCGCGTCTCCCCGCAGGGCAACGATATGCCGGATACCTGCATCCCAATATTCCCGGGCGACCCGGTTTACCTCTTCGCGCGTTGCGTCGACGCAGGTCAGGTGTGCCGCCGCGGAAAGCGATGTCTCCGAATTTATCCGGGTTACCGTATTATGCGTGCGCTCCCGGGTTGTTCCACCGGCGCCATAGGTTACCGAAACGAAACGCGGCGCCAGCGGTTCCAGCCGCTTCACCGACTGCCAGAGAGTTTCCGCCATCTTGTCGGTTTTGGGTGGGAAAAATTCGAACGAAATATTCAGGGCGGAGTCGGTCATCGGACGGTCTCCCCGCCGGCGGAAAGACCGGCGCTCACCGCCGCGGGCAGCGCGGGCCGGACATCCGCGCCCACTGCCCCCTCTCCCGTTTTTCTGCCGATCCAGATCTTGACCGTCAGCGGGTCACCGGGCAGGTCGTGGGTCTCGACGGCAAGCATGTCGGCATCCTCGAACAGGGCGGCGATCTCTGTGTCGCCGAAGCCGAGACGCCGGTGGGCATGGAGATCCCGGAGACCCTCGATGTCATGGGGCGCGAAATCGACGATTGCAAGCGTGCCGCCGGGTGCCAGAACTCTCGCCGCTTCGGTGACGACCGCGGCCGGATCATCGGCGTAATGCAATACCTGATGCAGAATCGCGATATCAAATACGGCATCGTCCTCCCGCAGTTGATACATATCGCCCTGTCGCACCTGGCAATTGCCGGCATTGAGAGAATCGAGCCGCGACCGCGCCAGAGCGAGCATCTCCCGCGATGAATCCACACCGATGCCGCGGATAACGCGTGGTGCCATCAGTTCAAGTATGCGGCCTGTTCCGGTGCCGATATCGATCAGCGTCATTTCACCATCGTCCGGAAGTGCTTCAAGCAGCGTCGCCTCAACCTGCAGATCATCGACATGCATCGAGCGGATCTGGTCCCACTGGCTCGCATTTTCGCGGAAATAAGCGTCTGCCAGTTCGTGACGTGCACGGCGGACATCCGCCAGCCGCAGCATATCGCGTTTAACCTGGGAATCGTTCTCGGGGATAAGGCTGATGATCTGCATGCACAGCGCATAAGACTGAGATCCGGCCCGATCTGCGAGCCGGTAGAAAACCCATGCACCTTCCTGAAAACGGTTCAGCAATCCAGCATCGCAGAGCAGTTTCAGATGACGGGATACCCGGGGCTGGCTCTGTCCGAGTATGTGCGTGAGCTCACTCACCGTCAGCTCCCCCTGCGCGCATATGGCCAGAATGCGCAGCCGCGTGGGCTCTGCCGCCGCTTTCAATCGATTAAGGAGTTTCTCCACAGGCGCCGCCGCTCCGATACTTTATGAATTCGCAAATTAAGATATAAAGATATTTATATATCCTTACCAATCGACGGACGCAATCCGGTATCTTCGCCACCGCGATAGAAAGTCAACTTTTCGCGAAACGGGGTCGCCAGGATTGATCTTGAGCGAAGTATCTGTTTCAAAGGGACAGTTTCGCCTCGCCCGGTTCGTCGGGGCGGCAGTTTAATAATTAGTTAGGCACAATAGACCACTGCCGTTAAGGCAGTGTTTACGTGATATTCCTAGTCTTTCGGCAGGCCGTAGTCGGACGCGACATGGCGAGGCAAATGAATCGATAGAATTGTATCGATTCGAGAATTGCCTTAGTGTCGGGTCCGAAGGCGGGGCAGGCCTTTGATATCACGTGTTTAGTAAGCAATGTGGACGAAGGGCGAGGTGGATCGTGAAAGTAGTTGGGATAATGTCCGGGCGAACTGCCCGCTTGGCAGCGACTGCCACCTTTATAGGATTTCTTGCCGCGGGATGCGCAACGCCGCCACCAGCCAGTGATCAGGCTGCGGTCGCCGCTTTCAATGAAACCAATGATCCGTATGAGCCCTTTAACCGGGCGATGCTTCAATTCAATCTCGCATTGGACAAGGCCATCCTGAAGCCGGTTGCCTATGTCTACAAAGAAGGCGTTCCGGACCCTCTTCAGACCAATGTGACAAATTTCCTGGCGAACCTGCGTGGGCCCGTCATCTTCGCGAACGACCTCCTCCAGGGCGAGTTCCAGCGGGCCGGAAACACGCTGATGCGCTTTACGATGAATTCGACCTTCGGCATCCTGGGCATTAACGACCTCGCGGGCGAGATCGGCATGCAGGAGCATACCGAAGATTTCGGACAGACCCTGGCGACATGGGATGTGGATGACGGCCCCTATCTGGTTCTGCCGATATTCGGCCCCTCGAACCCACGTGACGGCGTCGGCATTCTTGCCGACGGCCTGATGGATCCCTTTACGTGGCTGACGCCTTTCGAGTTCAGGATTGGCAGAGCCGTCGGTACCGCCGTTGACAGGCGTGCCCGGCATTACGACCAGATCAACGATCTGGAAAAGAATTCGCTCGATTTCTATGCCGCGATCCGCAGCCTCTACCGGCAGCGGCGCGCTGATGAAATCCGCAATGGTTCGCCTGCCTCCGGTTCCCCGGTTCCCGGCGGACTCTCTGTCATGCCTCAAAAACCCGACGGCCAGCAAAGCAAAGCACTTTCGTCGGAAAAATAGATGACAGGATCGCAGTTCAGAGCAGCGCTTGGCGCTCTATTTTTCCTTGTCGTCGCGTACTCGGCGCCGGTGCAGGCCGCCACGCCGGCTGACTTCGTCAAGCAAATGGGCGACAAGGCTTTTGCCTCGCTCAGCGAACCCGGCCTTACAACGGACGAGCGCGCCGAACGTTTTCGCACCTTGCTGAATGAAGCTTTCGATCTTCCCAGAATCGCCCGGTTCACGCTTGGCCGCTACTGGCGGACTTCGAGCGAGGAAGAACAGAAAGAATTCGTGGCACTGTTCGAGAAATTCGTGATCCAGGCCTATGCTAACCGTTTCCAGGATTTGAGCGGCCAGAAGCTGAACGTCATCGATGCGAGAGAAATATCTGCCGCACAGGCATTGGTTTTGTCGGAAATCGAAATACCGGGAAAGCCGCCAATCAAGATCAACTGGCGGGTCCAGTCGAAAGAAGACGAGCACAAGATCGTCGACGTGATGGTTGAAGGGATCAGCATGAGCGTGACCCAGCGGGACGAATTCGCCGCCGTCATTCGCCAGAACGGTGGCAAGGTCGATGGTCTTATCAAGGCGCTGCGCCGCAAGACCGGATCCGACTGACAAATACCGGCGGATTTATCCGCCGGCCTCGCCCCATCCCGAAGACGTTAGTATCGCGATCTATCCGCGAATAAGCGGCTTGTATTTGATCTGCTTGGGATTGTCGGCATCATCGCCCAACCGGCGACGGCGGTCTCTCTCGTAATCGTCGTAGTTGCCTTCGAACCAGGTCACCTGACTGTCGCCTTCAAAGGCCAGAATATGCGTCGAAATCCGGTCCAGGAACCAGCGATCATGGCTGATGACCAGCACGCAGCCGGCGTAGTCCAGCAGCGCGTCTTCCAGCGCCCGGAGCGTATCGACATCAAGATCGTTTGTCGGTTCGTCAAGCAGCAGCACATTGGCCTGCGATTTGAGCATCTTGGCGAGATGTACCCGGTTGCGTTCGCCGCCCGATAGCTGGCCCACCTTTTTCTGCTGATCCGGTCCCCGGAAATTGAACGAACCGCAATAGGCGCGGCTCTGCATTTTATTGTTGCCCAGCTCCACGATGTCTTCGCCGTCGGAAATCTCCTCCCAGACGGTTTTGTCGGCGTTGAGCGAATCCCGGCTTTGGTCGACATAGCCGAGTTGCACCGTATCGCCGAGCCGGAGCGAGCCGGAATCGGGCTTCTCCAGACCGGTAATCATACGGAACAGTGTCGTCTTGCCCGCGCCGTTCGGCCCGATGATGCCGACAATCGCCCCCGGCGGAATTTTGAAATTCAGATTCTCGATCAGCAACCGGTCTTCGAAGCCCTTGTTTAGGCCTTCGGCCTGTATCACGAGATCGCCCAGCCGGGGGCCGGGCGGAATAATGATCTGCGCCGAATCCGGCGTCTTGTCCTTGGCGTCCGCAAGCAATTGCTCATAGGCGGTGATACGCGCCTGGTTCTTCGCCTGGCGGGCGCGGGGCGAGGCACTTATCCATTCGCGTTCCCGCTCGACTGTGCGCTGGCGCGCTTTTTCCTGCTTTTCTTCCTGGGCGAGACGCTTCTGCTTCTGTTCGAGCCAGCCGGAATAATTGCCCTCATAGGGAATACCCCGGCCGCGATCGAGCTCGAGAATCCAGCCGGCGACGTTGTCGAGGAAATACCGGTCATGGGTGACCGCGACCACGGTGCCTTCGTAATCTTCCAGGTGCCGTTCCAGCCAGCCGACCGATTCCGCGTCCAGATGGTTGGTCGGTTCGTCCAACAGCAGCAGATCGGGTTGACGCAGCAACAGCCGGCACAAAGCCACACGGCGGCGCTCGCCGCCCGACAGCTTCGTGACGTCTGCGTTCTTCGGCGGACAGCGGAGCGCATCCATGGCGATCTCGAGTTTTCTCTCCAGGTCCCAGCCGCCGACGGCATCGATCTTTTCCTGTAGTTCGCCCTGTTTTTCGATCAGGGCGTTCATTTCGTCGTCATCCATGGGCTCCGCGAATTTGAGGCTGATTTCCTCAAACTCCTGAAGCAGTTCATGGGTCTCGCGCATGCCTTCGAGCACGTTTCCATAAACGTCTTTGCCGGGATCCAGCTCGGGTTCCTGCTTGAGAATACCGACCTCTGCCGCTTCGGCCGCCCACGCTTCGCCGTTAAATTCCTTGTCTTCGCCCGCCATGATTTTCATCAGGGTCGATTTGCCCGCGCCGTTTACGCCGAGTACGCCGATCTTCGCCCCCGGCAGGAAGGCGAGCGTGACGTCCTTCAGGACTTCACGGCCACCCGGAAAGGTCTTTGTCAGGTGGCTCATCGTGTAAACATATTGATAGGACGCCATAGCGTATCGATCTCCTGTGCGCGAAAACGGACCTTTGTTAGCGCCACTCGGCGCAGTTTTCCAGACCCGGCATTTGTGGCGGGTTAATAGCAGGGATGGCGCGAATGCCGAAGCAATCTCTGATAGGATCAAGACGAATTTCAGGACTCATTGTCAAACCCGATGCACAAATCCGATCCGATCACCGTGCAGATACTCCGAAGCCGCGTTTCCAGCCTCATGGAGGAGATGGATTACCGTTTTTACCGCTCCGGATATTCCACGATCGTCCGCGAATCCCGGGATTTCAGCTGCGTGGTGACGGACCGTGCCGGCCGCCTCGCCGTTGCACCACCGATGTTCTTTCACGCGCCGGTCTATTTTCACCTTATCCGCCGTATTCTTGAAATATATGGCGAAGACGGGCTGTCGGACGGCGATACGCTGGTCTGCAACCACCCCTACGAGGGCAACCTGCCCCATGTGCCCGACATGGCTTTGGTCACGCCGGTTTTCCATGACGGCCGCCTCGTCGCTTTTACGGCCAGTATCGCGCACAAGGCGGATATGGGGGGTGCCGTGCCGGGCAGCACCTGGGGCCAGGCAACGGAACTTTTTCAGGAAGGCCTGCTGCTGCCGCCGGTGAAAGTCGTTCGGGCCGGCAAAACGAATAACGACCTCAAACGCCTGATCGCATCCAATTCCCGCGCGCCCGAGCTGGTACTCGGCGACATGAATGCCCAGATCGGCATCACCGGGATCGCACGGGACCGGCTGAAAGACCTGTGCCGTACATTCGGTGCAGACGTCTTCACCGGCGCCATGGACGAGATCATCGCTGCGTCCGACCGTCGGTTCCGCACGGCACTCGCCGGTTTGCCGGACGGGGAATTCAGCTCGGAGGGCCTGCTGGATAATGACGGCGTCGATCCGACCCGGCCGGTAAAGCTGCATGTGCGCATCACGGTTTCCGGTGGTGACATCCATATGGATTTCTCCGGCTCCGACCCGCAAACCCGGGGACCGGCGAACCTCCGGCTCGCGATAGTCGAGGCTTGCGCGTTTTACTGTCTGATCGGGTTTCTCGATGCCGAGATTCCCTATAGCGACGCCGCGCGTGAACTGGTCCGGTTCACGTTCGGCGACCGTACGATCCTCAACCCCGAACCGCCCGCGCCCTGCTCGTCCTACATGAAGACCTGTCACAAGCTCGTGGATGTGATCCTGCAGGCGCTCGATCCGTTTCTGCCCGGCCGCGCCGTCGCAAATGCCGGGGGCAGCGGCGGCAGTATCGTCATCGCCTGGGGAGATGCAGCACCCGGCCGCAGCAACCAATACGAAATTTTCGGCTCGGCCTACGGCGCAGGCAAGGATAATGACGGTGCAACCGGTGTCAGCACCCACCTGGCCAACCTTTACGGCACACCTCTTGAAGTGATCGAATCAGAATTCCCCTGCAGGATCACCCGTTATGAACTCCTCCCCGACACCGGCGGCGCAGGCGAATTCCGCGGGGGTCTGGGATACAGGCGCGATTACGAATTACTGGCACCGGCGAGCGTGGTCTACCGCGCCGACCGGGCGGAGATCGCCCCCAGCGGACTGGCAGGCGGAGAGGACGGCGCGAAAAGCCGCTTCCTGCTGTGGCCCGACAGCAGCGGCGAAACGCAACTGCCGTCATCTTTCCGCGAGGATTTCACTGCCGGCACCTGTTTCAGCCTCCAAACAGCCGGCGGCGGCGGGTACGGAAACCCTGCAGCGCGTTCGCCCGATGCCCGTGCCAGGGATTCGGCGGAAGGTTATATTCGTCGCGGCGCAAAAATGGCATAATGTCTGTCACAACACATCTCGGAACGAGGGGAAACACTCATGAAAATAGAACTTTATTACGCACCGATCACCTGTGCGATGGCACCCTATATCGCCCTGACCGAAGCTGGCGCCGAATTCGATGTGCACGCCCTCAATTTCAGGACCAACGAGCACATGTCGCCTGAATACCGGAAGATAAACCCCAAACACAAAGTGCCGATGCTGGTGGTCGACGGCCGGAGGATGACGGAGAACGTCGCGATTCATCTGTGGATTTCGCGCACGTTTCCGGACGCCAATCTCATCCCTTCAGACCCCTGGGATCAGGCGCAGGCGGTTTCGCTGCTGTCCTGGTGCTCCGGCGGTATCCACCCGTATCTCAGCCGGATCAACAATCCGGCGAAAGTCTGCGACACCGAAGGGTCCGCGGACAGCGTGATCGAGAACGCGACCGTCGCGCTTGAGGAAAATTTCGCCATCGCGAATGACATGCTGAACGGCCGGGATTATCTCCTCGGCAACTTCACATCGCCCGACGCCCATTTCTTCTGGTGCACACGGCGCGCCACGCAGTTCAAACTCGATATGTCCGCCTTCCCCAACGTGATGGCGCATTTCGAGCGGATGCAGACCCGCCCAAGCGTGCAGAAGCTGCTCGCGTTCGAGAAGGAAACGATCGAGGGATTCAAGCGGGCGGCCTGAAGCGCGGCCCCGCCGCCTGATAGAGCTGCCTTATATCAACCGGTGCCCGGCGACGTGATCGTGCCGGTATAACGCAATGGTCGTCAGGACCGATCCGGCGAGCAGCCATAGCGGCCCGATAATCCAGAGCAGGATCGGTATGCAGAGGTAATAACCGCGCATTCCCCAAGTGTAATGATTTGCAGCCCTGTTGAGGTGGCCCACGATTTCCTTCCGTTCCGCGGAAGTCGCAGACTGATCAGCAGCGCCGATATCCAGAGCGACATAATTGTAGAATCGTAGCGAGAGGGTGAAGTTGAAGAATGCGGCGAAAAAATTCGCAATAAGCGCGAGGATTTTCAGGGTCAGCAGCGATGCATCCTGGCTGCCCAGAAAGTTCACTTCGAGAGCCAGGGTCGATATTTTATCTACACTGACCAGAAAACCGAGCAAACCCGCGGCGATCAGGATAGCGGTCGAGGCGAGATACGTGGCCGACATTGTCCAGTTTCGCAGAGTCTGGATCGCCAGAATCCTGTCGTCGCGGGCAACCATTCTGTCGACCCAGACTGTACGCCGTGCATGCGCCTTGCCGACGACGGTACGCCCGGGGGTCTTCTTCGTCTGGTAGAAAAAAGTCGCGTGATATCCGCCAAGTAAAATTGCGGAGAACCCCACGACGAGATATTCAATTGTCGTCACGCCTGATCCCGGCGAAACACGTCGAAAACCCGGAAAAGCCCCATGCCGGCAAGCATCGCCGCGAAAAAGATCAGGACATCCTGCAGCCCCGTCGCGATTGCGGCGATCGCCGGCCCGGGGCAGAACCCGACGAGTCCCCAACCGATGCCGAACATCACGGCCCCGGCGACCAGCGGCGCATCTATGTGCCGTGCCGTCGGAATCCGGAATTTGGTTTCCGTCAGCGGTGCGTCAAGCCGTTTGGCAAGCGCATACCCCGGCACCGCAGCGATCAGGGCACCCAGCATCACAAGACCGAGCGTCGGATCCCAGTTGCCGGCAAAATCCAGAAACCCGAGCACCTTGGCCGGGTTTATCATGCCGGATATCGACACCCCTGCCCCGAACAGCAGGCCTATCGCCAATGCGCCGAGGAACCTGGTCATCGCCTATACTCCGAAAACATGGCGGACGGCATAGACGGTGATCGCGGCAGTCGCGAAGAAAACCACCGTGGCCACGACCGAGCGGCGTGACAGGCGGGCAAGACCGCAAACGCCGTGCCCGCTGGTACATCCATTGCCGAGCCGCGTGCCGAAGCCGACAAGCAGGCCCGCGACGACCAGCATGGGTCCCGATGCGGATACGGAAATATCGGAGAGGTTCATGCCGACCCATGTCAGCAACAGCGGCGCGATCACTATTCCGGCAATCAGCACCAGCCGAAAGACAAGCTCTTCAGCCGCGCCCCCGAACAATCCGCCCAGTATTCCGCTGATCCCAAGCACCCGGCCATAGACCAGCACGAACAACGACGCGGCGGCGCCGATCAGCAACCCGCCTCCCAAACCGGCGAACGGCGTAAAATTCTCCAACGGGTTTCCTCCAGAATAGTTGGCGCAAGGTACCACGGACCCAAGGGTCGCCGATTGCTCTGAATTAACTTCCCCGCCTGCCGTGTTCTGCCGCAAGCCTGCAGAAAGCAGCCGCTATTCGATGCCCATGGTCCGTTTCTCGATCGCCAGAAGCCCGTCCAGATCGCAGGTCTCGCGCGCCTGCCGCATGGCCGTGACGGCCCCGCCCTTGCCCAGGAACGGGTCGATTTCGCCGTTGAGCAGGCATTCATAGGACTGCCTGAAGGCTTTGTACATGGCGGCGAAAGCAGATCCCGATGACGCGGCAAGCCTGAAGCCGAGCGCCGCGAGATCGGTCTGCGACAGCTCGAAATCGACAAACCCGTCCTCCGGCGCAAAAATCATCAGGGGTGCCGGCAATCGATCCCCGAGGATCCGCATTTCTTCGGCCGAGCGGGTATGGATGAACAACATGTCGGCGCCGGCTTTGTGCATCGCCTCTGCCCGGCGGATCGCGTCGTCCATCCCGGTGAGGCGCAGGGCGTTTGTCCGGCCGATGATCAGCAGGTCAGGGTCCGTCCGCGCCGCGACGGCTTCCTCGATTTTCCGGGCCATAAGGTCGGGCTCGATCAGATGTTCGACGCCGATATGATGATGCACGCGCCGCGGCAATAGCTGGTCCTCGATTTCGATGGCATCGAAACCGGCCGCCTCGGTCAACGCGATGGTGCGGTGCATGTGGACGGGATCGCCCCACCCGCCGCCGGCATCGAGGATAACCGGTACCCGGCACGCCGTTCGCATATCGACCGCAACCGATGCCATCTCGGGGAGCGTAATATTGGCCTCGGTAATACAGTTGAGCCAACCGAGGGAGCCGCCGCTCATATAGACGGCTTTAAACCCCACTTCCGCCGCGGTACGCGCCATCAACGGGTTGAGCGCGCAGGGTGCAACGACAAGTTCATCGCCGGCGATCAGTTTTTTCAGGCGTTCCATATTTTCCTCCCGGTTTTTCCGCACTTCTGTTCCTGCTGACAAAACGAAAAACGGCGGCCCTCAACGGGCCGCCATTCTCCTTTTACGATGAAAACGACTATTTCCGCCCCATCATTTCCTTGACCTCGGACAGCACCGATTCAGGCGTCGCATAGAGGGCTTTCAGCGATGCCAGAACAGCCGAGTGATCTTCCGGCTCAATGCCGATTCCGATCTTCGCCGCTTCTGCCAGCAGGGCCGGATCTTTCGTCGCCGCGAGAAATGCCTTTCTCACCGCTTCGACCCGGTTATCCGGCACGCCCGGCGGCAATGCGAAGGGACGCGCGATCGCCGACTGGCTGAAGAAGAAATCGGCAACCGTGCGCTCCTTGTCCGATTTCAGCGTCGAATAGAAATGCGTCGCGTCCTTGAAGTACGGATTCTTCGTCTTGCCGAACTGGACGATAGGCCGGAACTGTCCGCTTTCGATCTGGGACCGGAATGACGAATTCAGGGTCGACACCGACATCGCGCAGGCAGCGGACACTTCCCGGCTCTCCAGCGCCTTGCCAACGCCTTTTATGCCCCGGTACCCCAGAACAATCTTCACGTTGGCGCCGGCCATCGACTGGAGGACCCGCGCATGCATGTTGCCGTAGGACCCTTTAGACGTTGCGCCGAAAACCACCGGCTCCTTCGCCTTGACAAGGTCGTCAAGCGACCGGATATCCGTTTCGTGCCAGGCAACGCAGCTATGGGTATCGACATACATGTTGCCGATCCAGTTGAACTTCAGCGAATCGTACTTCGCGTTTTCCCGCCCGAGCAACGGTTCGACCGCCGCCGGAATCGAAAACACGCCGATATGGGTGCCGTCCTTGGGGGCCACGTTATACGCATAGTTCGCGGCCTTGAGACTGCCGCCGCCGGGCATGTTCGTGACGATAACGGTCGGATTGCCCGGAATATGCTTGCCGAGATGGTTCGCAAGAACCCGGGTATAGGTGTCATAGCCGCCGCCCGGTGAATAACCGACGACGAATTTTACCTGTTTTCCCGTATAGAAATCGGCAACTTCGTCAGCGATTGCCGGCGCACCGAATGCGGTCGTTGCGATCGAAGACAGCGCAAAAACGCGTGCGAGTGTCGTGTATCTGTAGGCCATTCTTTCCTCCGCTTTGTCGATGTGAAATCGATTCTTGGTAGCGAACACTGTTGTTCGGCGCACCTCATCATGGATGAAAATCACCGGCTACACAAACCGCCGGCAGCCCGGAGTTTCGCCCGCGCGAGCCTTGCCGCCCCCGGCAATTCGACGTAATTTCGACCCAATTAATTAGAAACCGAATTAATTCCAGCCGGGTCTCAACAGAGCGCCGGCAGCACACGGGGGTAAGGGAACATGGTCACCAATCCGCTCAGTATCGAAGGCAAGGTCATCGTCGTCACCGGGGGCGGCAAGGGTATCGGCCGGGCCTATTGTCAGGAATTCGCCAAGGCCGGCGCGAAGATGGTCGTCGCCGACATCGACCACGACGCGAACGAAGATACGGTCGCCGCAATCCGCGGCGCGGGCGGCGACGCCATTACCGCAACGACAGATGTTTCCGATGACGTGCAAACCGTCGAAATGGCCCGGAAAGCGGTCGATGCGTTCGGGCGTATCGACGGGCTGGTCAATAACGCATCCCTGATGAGCGTTCTAGAACGCCGCGACTGGAAAGAAATTCCCAACGACGAATGGGACCGCGTGATGGACGTAAACCTGCGCGGTGTCTTTTCCTGCTGCAAGGCTGTGTTCCCGCAGATGAAAGCCCAGGGCGGCGGAAAGATCGTCAATATCTCTTCCGGCCGCTTCTGGAACGGAACACCGAACCGCCTCCACTATTCGACGTCGAAGGCGGGTATTATCGGTCTCACCCGGTCCCTGGCGCGCGAAGTCGGCATCGACAACATCACCGTGAACGCCATCACACCCGGCTTCACGCTTTCAGACACCCAGATATCCTCGTCCGGCGAATACGCGAAAAACAACGCACCGCCGTCGGATCGGTGCATCCAGCGGCACCAGTATCCGGAAGATCTCGCGGGGGCGGTCATGTTCCTTTTGTCGGACGGCAGCGATTTCATTTCCGGCCAGACCCTGAATGTCGATGGCGGCCAGTTCATGCACTGAACGGGCGACAGGGGGTGTCGATACCCTCTCGATCATTCTGACAGACGCGGAAACGGCTGGTCTCCGTCTGCCGCTTTGCGGCCCGGGGAAGGAAGTGATAAAAGGCATCAAGATCAAATCCGGCCAGGGGACGCTCGGGGAAACTTATTTCCGGGCATCCAGCGGCCGCCGAAACCGGGAAGTATTCAATGGCTCAAAATATCTGGTCCGTCTATTTGTCGGGCGAAATTCATTCCGACTGGCGCGAGCGCATCCGGGACGGGGTCGCGAAAGCCGACCTGCCGGTCGAGCTATACAGCCCCGTGACGCATCATGAATCCAGCGACGATTGCGGCGTCGAGATTCTCGGCGCGGAAGGCAACGACTTCTGGAAGGATCACAAGGGCGCGAAGATGAATGCCATCCGCACGCGCACGCTGATCGAACAGTCGGATATCGTGGTGGTGCGCTTTGGCGAAAAATACAAGCAATGGAATGCCGCGTTTGACGCCGGTTTCGCCGCCGCGCTCGGCAAGCCGATGATCACCATGCATTCCGAAGACCACACCCACGCCCTGAAAGAGGTCGATGCCGCAGCCCTTGCTGTGACGGAAACCCCCGAACAGGTGGTGCGAATTCTCAACTATGTTATTGAAGGAAAGCTGTAAAAATGGACGTAAGAAGAATTGTCACGGGACATGATGCGGACGGCAAAGCCATTGTTGTCTCGGACGGCCCCACCCCGAACGTACTGAAACCCGACAACCGCCCGGGTGTTGAGATCCACAATCTCTGGGTGCTCGACGAATCCCCGGCCAAGGTGCATGGACCGGAAGAATCCGTCGATCGCAAGATAGGCCTGCTGCCGCCCAAGAACGGCTCCGTCTTCCGCGTCATCAAGTTTCCGCCGGAAAAAGACTGGATCGATAACGTCGACCGAGAAGCCGCCAAGAGCAGCTTCGCCTCTATCGGCGCCGAAGGGGCTTCCGATCAGGGAGAGCCGCCGCATCCGTTGATGCACAAGACCGAAACCGTCGATTACGCCATCTGCCTGCAGGGGGAGATATACCTCGTGCTCGACGATTCAGAAGTGCTGATGAAGGCAGGCGATACCTGCGTCCAGCGCGGCACCAATCATGCCTGGTCGAACCGCAGCGATGAGGACTGCCACATGATGTTTGCGCTGGTCGACGGCACGTTCGACTGACGGCCGCAGATCATCCTGCTGCGAAAGGCCGCCCTATGGGGCGGCCTTTTTCTTGCCCGACCAGGCATTTGCCGGGGGTGCCCAAACAGATGTCCGGAAAGAAAATCGGGCGACGCAGATGCGCCGCCCGACCTCTTTACCTGATATCACCAGAACCAGACCGACAGACATTCAGTCTGCCAGCTAGACTACTTCGTTGTCGTCACGGCAATCGTCTGTTTCGCGCTCGCTGTGATTTCAACCCGGCGGTTCGCAGCCGAACGAACACCATCGGCAGTCGATACAGCCTGCCCGTTTTCGCCCCTGGCATTGACGTCGAGCAGCTTCAGCCCGCCGACGTTCAGCCCACGGGCGCGGAGACCGGCCATCACTGACTGTGCCCGCTTGCGCGAAAGTACCTGATTGTAACTGGCGGGGCCTGACGAATCGGTATAGCCGACGACGTGAAGCTCCACTTCATCCTTATTCTTGAGAGAGCTGACAATTTCCTCAAGCTTTGCCTTCGCCGTCGCATCCAGCGATGCCTTGTCGAACTGGAAAAACACGGCGCCCAGCTGGGTTACCGGAAATTCAACCATTTTGGTTTCAGTCTGCTTCATCGCGACCGTCTTTGGCGCCATCGCTGCGTCAAGACCGTTCATCGCAGCATAAAAACCGGCTTTACAGGCAGCAATGTCGGCGACCTGCCAGTTCTCTTCCTGCTGCTCGATCCAGCAATCGAACTTTGCCTGAGCCGATGCGGCATTGGACGGTGCGGCCTCACGACCGCCCTTCGAGAACGCCTCCATCAGACGGTTACGCGCGCCCGTCAGTTCCTGGGCATGCGCTTTGGTGAGATTCCAGCCGGAAACCTCTTCAGGCATCGGCATTTCGCCCTTGTTGGCCGAAATCGCCTTGGCCGCGAAATGTTCGGCATCGATCCAGTCGTACATTTTGTACGCCTCGCTCGTGGCAAATTCCTTGTACTCGCGGGCGAGATGCTGGGAGAAGCCGTCGCCTGCAAAGGATTGTTCCTGGATGCGCTCGACGTCGTAGAACATCATCTTGGCGTTGGCATTTCCAGCGGCAAGCAGAGCGGTCGCCGAAACGGCGATCATGAGTGTACGTTTTAACATATAGAACTCCTGTTGATTATGTGCCGGTCCCGGAAGACATCCTCCGGCCGGTAAGTTCGCCCTCTGAGCCCCCGCCATACAAACGCATGGCGTTTTGCAAGTGACGGGAACAGTTCCGGTCAGGCGATTGAGCTTGCGATCAAGCTTTTGGGTGGCTGTGAAGACGGTCCAAATGACCGGTGTCCGGAAGCCTTGTTCCGGTTGATAAACGCTGAACCCCAGAAAATGTTCCGTTTTACGGTGCGCTTATCGAAACCTTTATGGCCGGCGCGTTCCGCAGGGATACAAGATCTTCTTTTCGGTTCAGCAAATCACAATACCTTTTTACTAAACCATTTATTTGAAATAATCAATATTTATATTTATTTTTATTTTAAACGCTTAAATAAAAATTGCGACGAGTGCTGCAAGCCCGCAGCACTCGTCGCCGAGAACTATTCGCTCTTTCAAAGCCAACAGGCTTGTCAGGCTGCCTGCGCTTTGCGGGCATCGCTCAAAGCTTTCCAGATTTTCTGGGGCGTTGCCGGCATCTGAACATACTCCGCCCCCGCATGCGCCATGGCATCGTTCACGGCATTCATTGTCGCCGCCAGCGCGCCGACAGTGCCGGCCTCGCCCGCGCCCTTGATACCCATCGGGTTGATCTTGGTCGGCACGACGTTGCTGCCGATTTCATAGGTGCACAGATCGTCTGCCCGGGGCATGCAGTAATCCATGAACGACCCGGTGATAAGCTGCCCGGATTCAGGATCGCTGACCATGTCTTCCATAAGCGCCTGGCCGACGCCCTGGGCAATACCGCCATGGATCTGGCCTTTGACCAGAAGCGGGTTGATCATCGTGCCGACGTCGTCGAATACCCAGTAACCGACGATCTCGGTCTCGCCGGTCATGGGATCGATCTCCACCTCGGCGATGTGACAGCCATTGGGGAATGTCGGCGTCCCGCCGTTATAGGTGCCGGTCTCGTAAAGACCCGGTTCGATTTCGGGCGGCAACAGGGCCGGCTTCAATGCCGTCTTCGCGACATCGGCCAACGAGACGGACCTGTCGGTGCCGGCAACGGTGAACGTGCCGCCCTCGAAGGAAATATCGGCATCCGCCGCTTCCAGCATATGGGCGGCAATTTTCCGGCCTTTCTCGATGATCTTGTCGGCCGCCATCTTGACCGCAGTCCCGCCGCAGGCCGCGGAGCGCGAGCCGAACGTACCAGTCCCGATCTGGATCTTGTCGGTATCGCCATACGAGAACTGCATCACGTCGGTATCGAGCCCCAGCATTTCGGACAACATCTGCTTGAACGTGGTGCCGTGGCCCTGGCCGTGGTCATGTGTTCCCATCAGAAGCGTCAGCGTGCCGCTGTTGTCGAAACGGATCTGGGCAGTTTCCACCATCCCGGCATTCGATGCCTCGACCGTGTTGGAAATGCCGATACCGCGCAGCTTGCCCGCCGCCTCGGCGCGGG
>Ga0181557_1003181_pt1 | contig 16192 bp, 12 predicted proteins | sample 011ome_23_FD_148632 | JGI IMG/M metagenome (GOLD analysis project Ga0181557, IMG submission 148632) | Coastal salt marsh microbial communities from the Groves Creek Marsh, Skidaway Island, Georgia - 011506CT metaG (spades assembly) | ecosystem: Environmental > Aquatic > Marine > Intertidal zone...
AGACTTGTAAAGTTGGAATGACTTTTGATCAGCTTGAATAGCAACTGACACGGGTTGTTGGGCAATCGCAGCCATCATATCTGCATCGGACTTGGCCGGAACATCGACGAAGCCCTTAATATCGCTTTTGCTATCAACCGTACACGACGTATCACATGATCCACCGGTCTTGGTTGTGCCAGATGAATACGGATAATCGGCCTCGGTACAAAGTCCACCATTCTTCTCAATCCAAGCAAATGCGTTGTCCATAAGACCGCCATTGCATCCCATGTCCTTGCCTCCGTTCTTGCGGGTATCGCAATCAACGAGCTGTTGTTCGGAGAAAGATGCGAGTTGACCGTACTTGACAAAGTACGCTCCCTCCAAAGCACCTGTGGTAGAGAAACTCCAACATGAACCACACTGTCCTTGGTTCTTTACTGGCGTCACACCGCCCTTGGTGACCCAATTAACCTCGTCGGGCATAGCCATTGCACCAAGAGACTTGTTGTCAAGACAGGATGCAACACACTTAATAGTATCCAACTTAGATACTTCCTTGTGGTGCTCGACACATCCGTAGAGACACTTAGCCTCGTCGATCTTATGCTTGATAGAAGCGCGGTCACCGAGAGTTCCAGACAGTCCAAGGAAGGAATGAAACTCCTCACTGTCCATGCCGGAGAATTGGTTGTGACCAACAGTATAGGTTAGGTTCTTACTGTTAGTTTCCTCGATGAAATTGTCATTGATTGCCCACTTGGCAAACACATTTTCGTGGTGATCCTTGTCACGAAAATCCATCTTAAAATCACGAGCCCAGTGCTCGAAACGATCTACTAGATTAGAAGCATTTGCAATAGCAATGCTAGCAGCGAAAAATAGTGATAGTCTAAGTCCAAACATCTTATACTATATACTATAACCACTATTTTATATTCTTACAATATATTAATTTATCTGTAAGAATATATAATGCCAGTCGATTGGGAACGCCTTCTATACAACAGTGGTGATATGTTCTTGCCCAAACAAATAAAAGAATTATTAGATACAAACCTGTATGCTAGTGATAATCATTCCTTTTATATCAACTTATGGACATTGGTACATATGATAACCGGAATGATAATAGGTTACCTGTATTTTTACGCAGGTTATCCTATTGCCAGTTATTCATATAATGTGTTCGTCATTCATACAATATGGGAGATGTGGCAGATAGTTATAGGCATGTCTAAACCATTTACGGTAACTGGTGAAAATAGTCGTATAGATATAATTGTAGATACAGTAGCATTTATGTGTGGAAGCTACATCACAAAACTTCTGTTCTGATTTTATTTCGAACTTTATCTTCATCTTGGAAAAGATATAGTTTACATTCAACGGATGAATACAAATCATATAGAGTTTCACAGGTAACTCGGGCGAACATCTTAATATTTTCAATATATATTGTGTATGAGATCATTGTATCAGATTTATGTGTTTTGTCAATGACAATGCCAGAGTGTACTACTTCCATGATTTCGGGAGTGGTCACACATTTTGTGAGTAATTCGCAATCAGTCTGTACTTTTCGTATGTTTTTCATAGTGGAATTGATAAACCCAATCTGGTCTAACCATTTATGCATAAATGTGTGAGCATCTGGACTTAGTGTTGTAATTAGACCAAGCGATTTCAAGAGAATAATTTGGTTCAATAAATCGACTATGCGACGAATAGGACTGGTAATATGAACATAAGCGGAAATGCCCATGATGTCATGTTGAAGGTTCTTGTCGGGTTCATAGGAAGTATATTGTGTAATAGTATTATTCCAAGCACGCAAAAGACGCCTAGTTTCTATATTAAATGATACAAAATTTTCGTCATTTTCAGAGTTGGATTGTTGAATATAAGTTGCTGATCTGAATATGCCGATCTGTTTCTGTTTCATCGTTTCGCCAACAAATGAGTTCATCAAAATCATAAAATGTGCGACCACGTCGTGGCTATCGACTATGTCGGGTGACATTTTCTTGGATAGGTCAAACATAGATTTATACTGTGCATTTTTTAACAATTTGGGTTCTTCATAGACGAAATTCTTTTTAACACATATAACAACGTTTTTGTATTGTGGTGGACAATCGGTAACAATATTGCCTTCTATATCAACAACAATATCCATAGCTAATGCAAACCGTGGAAGTTTCTCTTGTAAACTACATAGATCGTCTGATAAACGAGCTGGCAACATGGTGCGTTTTCGGTCAGGTAAGTAAATAGTGGATGGACGTTGGGTAAGTTCATTCCACAATCCGAGTGTTTCTAACCAAACAAAAACATTTGCGATATAAATGGATATACGGAACTGGTTATTGTCTAATGGTTGAATGCTGAATGCATCATCGAAATCCACACTACCCTTGGGGTCAATGGAAAACACATATTCATCTCGTCTATCTTCAATCTGAAATTGAGGGTTTTGTTGGATCTGGTGAATATATTCATCACAAGAACGTTGTTTAAAGAGAGTGTTTGTAGTCTTGGTAAATTTCGTAATGGAAACGTGTAAATCTTTGCAATATAACTGGTATTCGTAAAAAGCTTCCAAATTGTCAACTGAACCAATTGTTTCGGACAAGATGCCAATGGGGTGCTTACTTGTCCAGCTATCAATTTGGAAAGTGACATAATGATTGGTTTGCACCTTAGAAAACCCGATAGGTGCATTATAGGGTATTAAGAATGCGGGAAGACCGGCGTCAAATGGGATGCATTTATAATATAACCTCTTGTTGTTTGGCGTTCTACCGAACGTTTTGTTGCCTTCCAATATTAAAACACCGGGGATATTTTTGTTATCAGAATGGGGTGATTTTTTGGTGATTATGTTCTGATTTTGTATGGTGATAATATCCCCATTGAATAACTTTGCAGTTAGCGGAACAATACTAGTCAATGCAGGTTCATCAGCTATCGCATATGTGATTTCGTCGTGGAATGACCAAGAAGTATAATCCCGATTATGAATAGAAATCTGAAAAGAAGATATTGAATTAGATTGGTCAATATCATCGTTGGTTGTCATCGTTATATTGTATAAGGATTAATGTTTATATTGTTTCTGAATTAGTAAGGGTTGTACTGTAAAATGGTTTCAAATGTGACTGATAGTAACCCCCTTTTGATCCGTAAAATAGGGAACTAATGGATCATTATTATAGTCATCAATATATTTTATTTCTTTGATACCAGATGCAATCAATAATCGTGTGCAAATTAAACAAGGATAATTCGTAATATAAGCAATGCTATTATTGCAAGATACCCCCCGTTTCGCACAATCACATAGTGCATTTTGTTCAGCGTGAATGGTAGCTTGTTCGTGACCATCCCGAACAATACTATCGTGTGGGCATTCTGGTAAGAACCCATTGTATCCTTGACTGATGATGCGGTTATCTTTTACTATTAAACAACCTACTTTCAATCTACTACACGGAGAACGTTTGGCAGTAACTTGTACTATTTCTTTAAAATATTCATCCCAATCAGGTCGTTCGTTCATTACATCTATTGCTAGCTTAGTTTCATACTAGTTGAAAAGTAAACTAATTACAAAAATGAAATAGACAGGAAAACATATGATTATACAGTAAATATCTTGTGTTCAGGTTCTCAATATGCCTCCAAAAATGTTCAAAAAATATAAGAAGAAATCGGGTAAACCGACAATTAATTCGAATAACCTAACCGCAGCTAGTTATTTGGTGATTGTGGAATCGCCGTCGAAATGTGCAAAAATCGAGAACTATCTAGGCGATGACTACTGTTGTATTGCATCGCGAGGCCATATACGTTCAATTGACGGGTTAAAATCGATCAATACCAAAGATAATTTCGAACCAACGTTTTCAATCCTTCCAGATAAAAAGGATCATATTGAAGCAATGCGCGTAGTAATATCTAGGTTCTCAAAAGATAAAATATTATTAGCAACTGATGATGATAGAGAAGGGGAAGCAATCGCATGGCATATATGCGAGTTGTTTGGGTTATCCGTTGACGAAACGCCTCGTATTATATTCCGCGAAGTAACCAAGCCGGCACTCATTGACGCAGTGAAGAACCCAACAAAGATCAATCAAAAGTTAGTCAACGCACAGCAATCCAGACAGGTTCTCGATATTTTGGTTGGATATAAGATTTCCCCTGTATTATGGAAATATTTATACCACAATAAATCAAATTCGCTATCTGCGGGTAGATGCCAAACGCCGGCTCTCAGATTGGTTTATGACAATGCTATGTTAGGGCGCGCAAACGGTGATCTAGAATACAAATACAAGATAATTGGTCATTTTAGTTCTCGAAATCTAAAATTCGATTTAAACCATGAATTTGTAGAAGAGAGTGATGTTCTCGATTTTTTAACAAAAACGACTACTCATTCGCATATGTTAACTGTGTGTTCTCCGAAAGATGTAGTTCGTGCTCCTCCAAAACCATTTAGTACATCGAGACTATTACAGACCGCGAGTAATCAGTTGGGTCTTTCTCCATCGGACACGATGAGTATATGTCAACAACTATACCAAACCGGGTATATAACATATATGCGAACAGAAAGTTCTCAATACTCGAAGATCTTTTTGGATCATGTATCAAAATATATAACAGACCAATATGGTTCCACTGATTATGTAGGAGATCTGGGTAAGGTTGAGAATAAAGATGTGACAAATCCCCACGAAGCGATCCGTGTAACACAGATATCAAATCGTTCGGTTCCATCGGAAGACAAACGATTAGTTTCCTTGTATAAGTTAATATGGAGAAACACGATCGAGAGTTGCATGTCGCCTGCAAAGTTACAAACGACGAAGGTAGAAATAACTGCACCAAATAAATACACATATGTAAATACGGTCGAGACACCAATCTTTATGGGTTGGAAACTAGTCAATGACAAGTCGCTAGATGCATCTGATCAGAACTCTCCGACTGGTCAGTTGTTCTACTTAAATACAATTTCATCGAAACCAGTAGCCTATACAAAAATAGAAAGCTCGGTGGTAGTTCACAAGAAGCATCATCACTATACCGAAGCTAGTTTAATTAATAAGCTGGAAGAACTAGGTATCGGTCGACCATCGACATTCGCCAGTATAGTAGATACCATACAAGAACGTGGCTATGTTACTCGTAGAGACATCGATGGAATTAAAACCGAATGTAGAGAACATAAGCTAATAGATATCACAACAACAACTACGAATGTAGAAAAGACATTTGGTAATGAAAAAAATAAAATAATGATTGAACCAATCGGAATAACAACGATCGATTTTTTAACAAAACATTATGACCGCTTGTTCTCCTATGAATATACAAGAACAATGGAGAGTGAATTGGATTTAATCTCCTCGGGTGAACAGTCGGATCAATCTGAGATATGTAAACAATGTTATAAGGAAATACTAGATTTATCAAAGCCAGTTGAGAACATTGCAAAACAAATTTATAAACTCGACGAAGAACATGTATTTACCTTTGACAAATATGGACCAGTTATCCGTAAGAGGTCGGATAATAGTGATAAATTGGAGTTTATTTCGGTAAGGAAGGATATCAATATCGACATGTCCAAAATAATGGCAGGTGAATATACATTAGAAGATTTAATAGAAAAAAAGGAAAAAACAATAGGAACATTCGAGAACCAAACTGTGATATTAAAAAACGGCCGATATGGACTATATATACAGGTAGGAGAGCGTCATGTATCTATCAAAGAAGTAAACAAATCATTTGATGAGATAGAATACGACGATATTAAAGAGTTGATCGAGAAATCGCAGACGGACAAAGATACCCCCGAAGAGAAGAACGTATTGCGAAGATTAAACGACGAAATGAGTATTCGTAAGGGTAAATTCGGCGCATATGTGTATTACAAACGTCCCGATATGAAATCGCCCAAGTTTTTAAACATTAAGAAGTTCTCGGAAGGTTACTTCGGATGTGATCCATCAATACTGATCGAATGGTTGTGTAAAACATACAAATTGCCAGCGCCATAAAATGTTATCAAAATATATAATATTCTCACTATGAGTTCGACCAAAACATTAAGCTATGTAAGTTTCTTTATACTATATGTCATATGTTTCGTGTATATGTTTAGAGAGATGTCGGGAATAATTGCACTGGGTGCACTAACCATCGTTCATACCGCGTTTACAATGTTTGCAGGTAACGAAATATCGAGCAAATTACTGAACATGTCAGTTGACGGTCCAAACACAATAATCACAACCATTGCATTGTTGTCTATATTCGTATCGAGCGCAATGAATGTATCTGCATTGGTATTGATCATGTTACTATTGACATCATTGCAGAAAAAGTACAATGAAACGGTAGGTACCCCCGTGGTTCTTCCGCCAGAATACCAAGAAGAGTTTGATAGTTTCAAGACAACGTTCATTGCAACCTTCGTATTAGGATGTGCACTGCTGTATTTACTTGCATTCAAACGTTTCGAAATAAATAAGCAACTAGACAATCTAACTGCACCATCAATGATAACGTTATTGATCTCATTAACTATTACCGGTCTCTCCATAAAGCAGGTTGTTCGATCATCTAGTATAAGTGAATTGAAGAACCGTTCTGTTGTAGGAAGATGAAGGTAACCCATTTGATAAATAGAAGAGATAATATTTATCAAATCAAATGCGTTTAAACACATAGTGTCATGTTCTCAATATAGAGTATACATATGAAATATTACGAAACAACCTATGATGAATATCTTACGTCGATTGAACAATACAATTTGCATCCAGAATTGAAAGAAACATATAATAAAATGCCGAAGATAGTTACTAATTTCAAAAACACCATATTGTACGGACCACCAGGCATTGGGAAATATTCACAGACACTACAACTACTAAAACGATATAGTAACAACGAATTGAAATATGATAAAAAAATAACAATGCAAACAGAAAAGACACCGTATACATTTCGTATAAGTGATATACATTACGAGATTGATATGGCTCTACTAGGATGCAATGCGAAAACACTATGGCATGACATTTTCTTGCAAATCGTAGATATAATAACAGTAAAGAGTGAAAAAATCGGTATAATCGTGTGTAAAAACTTTCATAAAATAAGTTCGGACCTACTTGAAGTATTTTATAGTTATATGCAACAATACAATAATAATACAACTGCTGTTCAGTTAAGATATATACTCTTGATGGATAGTATTAGTTTCATACCATCAAATATTATAAATGCTTGTTATAGAATACACATGAAACGTCCCTCTGATGAGAAATACAATGATTTATTGATTTATAATCAAAATATGCAATTAGCAAGATCGGGATCACATGATTTTGTACATCGCGTAAGCGAGGCAGTTAACAATAATGGTCGTCAATTTAAACCAAATGGTCAAAAATGCAAACAAATATTAAGTGCTGTTGGCAGTGGTAATATATTAAACTTAAAAGAACTACATGCGTTTAAACTAGCATCATCGACGGACGAACTACCAAACGATCTTTTTAATTTAATATGTGACAACATAATAACCGAAATTATCAACATAGACACGGTATCATTTCCTAACTTCCGTGACACATTATATGATATATTAACATACAATATAGAGGTGGCGGAATGTATATGGTATATTTTGATGCATTTAATAACACACAATCATATTTTGGAGAAAGATGTATCAGATGTATTAACAAAGACGCATTCATTTTTGAAATACTATAACAATAATTATAGACCCATATATCACTTAGAGAATATATTGCTATATATAACAAGCAAGATACACAAGTATGATGACTTATAAGGACGCATGTCGCATATTAAATATAAACAGTGTTACGGTAGACAAGGATACATTAAAACGACAATATCGGATCAATGCATTATTGTATCACCCAGATAAAAATCATTCAGAAAATGCTACGACAAAATTTCAAGAAGTACAAGCAGCTTACGAACATATATTAAAATACCATCGAGAACTAGATGAGGACACCGACGACGAGTTCGAACCGGAGGATCCCCATTCCCATTCAGATGATGATGATGATGTAGAGATGGATACAAACACATACAAAGGGATGTTATCTTCATTCATAAAAAATATAGTCAACACAGAGAACAACAATCAACTGTTTTACATCATATTAAATCGCATATCGAGTGTATGCGAAGCAAGTGCATTAGACACACTTGATAAATTGGATACTCAGACATTAATAAAAGTATATGAATTAATTAATAAATATAGTCAGTCAATGCATTTTGGTGACGAATTCATCCAAAATATAAAGGAAATGATCAGCAATAAAACGAAATGTAACGAATGTATAATATTAAATCCGACGTTAACCGATTTATTTGAGAACAATCTATACAAATTAAAGGTGAATGCCAATACATATATCATTCCATTATGGCATAATGAATTGGTGTATGATAACGACGGCAGTGATATTTATATAAAATGCAATCCGATGTTACCAGAAAACATAGAAATAGATAATGCAAACAATATAATAATGAACGTTACATATAAAGTGGGAGATATATGGGGCATTGACGCAATTAAGATAGAAATCGGAAAACATGTCGTGCCAGTAGCAGTAACACAATTAAAAATGGTTTCAACACAAACGGTAATATTTGCAAATATGGGAATATCCAAAATAAATACCAAAGACGTGTATGATGTGAGTAAAAAAAGCGATTTGCGCATAGTCATAACATTAGAAATATAACGGCAAGCATGTGACTATGATAACAAAAGTATTTCATTTATGTAGACATAAAAAATATGTATACATATTTATGTTCCAGTGCGGGCTCGAACCGCAGACCTTCGGCTCATAAGACCGATGCTCTAACCTACTGAGCTACAAGAACAGGGCGAAACTTTTATAGTGGTTTCATCACTATCACTTGATGAGGGGCTTGAACCCTCGACCACACGCTTAAAAGGCGTGCGCTCTACCTGCTGAGCTAATCAAGTATGTATTTTTAGTTGGTTAATTTATTTATGTTTACGTTGCATTTATAATCATGTTTTTGTGAGTAATTGATTAGAATAACATTCAGCTAAGGTGTTTATTTTTATTTGAGTGGTCTCTATTTATGCGGCTACCTTCTTCTTGACAACCTTCTTCTTCGGTGCAGGAGCTGCTGCCGCCTCTGGCTCGGGCTCAGGTGCAACTGCCTTCTTGACAACCTTCTTCTTCGGTGCAGGAACTGGCTCAGGCTCAGGCTCTTGCTCTTGCTCTTCATCACTATCTGCAACCTCAGTATTCACCTCTTCGCGAACAGATGGAGTGTCATCGGTTTCTGGTGCGGCAACTGGCTGGGTTTCGATGGTCTGGATGTCATCGCTAGAAAGCTCAATGTGGCACTGTCCAAAGACACTTTCCTGAACATGTGGCTTTACAACACACTGATTTAGCTTCCAGGTAATGCCCCATCCCTTGCCACCAAACCACAGACCACCACATTGCAATACACATGCTACATTGCTACGAGATGGTACAAAATCCATAGGAGTAAGGTTGTCGTTGTCGCAAGGGAAGAGGAGCTGACGCTTAGTGTCATATACCTCCACATTCCAACGTCCACCATAGTTAGGAACCTTGGCACGAATTGCCGGAGGCTTAGAGTAATCAATCTTCTTAGTAAGCTTGTCCTTAGAATATTTAAGGAAAGGGAAGAATGTATGCTTAGCTACCTCGCGAGACATATCCTCGCCGAACCATGCCTCACTATTGCGAACTGCATCGTCAAGGATCTGGTTTTCAAATGCCTTCAACTTGTCTAGGAACTCGGTAGTCGCGGGTGTGGCATAAGTTTCATTGGGGAATGTGAGAGACATGCTGAACTTTCCATCCGATTCGCCCTTCTCATCGACGAAATCCGAGATACCCCATGTCATTAGCAATGGGGTTGAGATGTATAGAGATCGGTTGCTCTGGGTGCTGATAATGTTAATTGACTTTCCACCACGATCGTTGACCTTGGGTTGCATATAGCGAACCGCACCGGTGTTCCAATCGGAAGAGGTAATTACAATGGGAGTAGCAGGCTTGGACATTGTGAAAGATAATTAGATGTACTAACTGATTATATACTATATAAGGTGGTTTCTTTAATTCAATTTTTTATATATTTTATGAGGTCGACTGCATAAATGTATTGATTATAGCACGTTTTATATGCACCATGTTACACGGTCATCGTTCGACTACTTAAATTATACTACTTTATAGCTGAACTGATATAAAAATTATCTGCCTATGATCTATACAATGGATAATGTGGCATGTCGCAGTGAAAAATCTTCACCGAATGAAGATGCGAGCCCTCTATTAAAACAACCTATTAAGTTAAAAAACGTGTTGCCTGATATAAATTATGACAATTACCATAATGCAACTATCGTCTTGAAAAAATATAAAATACCACAATTAAAAGAGACATTAAAGAAATTTAAATTGCCCATTTCAGGAAAAAAGGAAGTATTAATAACACGCATCGACCTTTATTTCAAGGAAGTGAAAAATGCAATCAGAATACAATCGGTATATCGAAAATGGCTAGTATCCCAAATGTTTTATTTGAGAGGGCCTGCGTTTACACAAAGAGACATGTGCGTGAATAGTACAGATTTTGCCACATTAGAGCCTGTGAATGAGATACCCGCTCATTACTTTTATAGTCTAACTGATAATAACCAATTTACTTACGGGTTTAATATTGCATCTCTCATTCAATTGATCACGCAAAAAAATAACAACGCCTACAATCCATATACCCGTGAAAGGTTTGATACTAAGACGAAATTCAATATAATAACCTTGTATACATGTTGCTATATCAACATACAATCTTTTAGAAGTGAAAATAAACCTTATCTTCATCGGTCTATTACTAGTCGAAATCCGAACCCACCGAATATTAGAGGTCATCAGTTAGTTAATGAAATTATTTACAACCCTAGAATAAATCCGATTACGTCGGATCAACAGCTAACGCAATTTAACAACATACAACAATTGCGAACTACGTCTAACCAAAACAGAATAGTCCAATTGTTTATTGCGATTGATCAATTAGGTAACTATGCAAATAGTACATGGTTTTCTCAACTAGATATTCGTAGTTATGTACGATTATATCGTGCTTTTTATGACATATGGAATTTCAGAAGCGGAATGTCGCGCGAAGTTCGCTCTCATATCTCACCATTCTGTAACCCATTTGACGGGATATTTAACCAACGAGTGTTGTTGTCTGATTTATCACACTTACAAATGCAAAGTGCTTGTCTAATTGTTTTTGAGAATGTTATATATAGCGGCATCGACGAAGAATATAAGAAACTAGGCGCATTTCATGCATTGTCTGCATTAACTCTCGTATCGAGAGAAGCAAGACATGCTTTACCTTGGTTATATGAATCAGTTATGCATTAGTCTAACTACAACCTGGCAATAGTATATCAAATTCGATATACTATTACATAATACTACATGCTGCTCCTTACACTGTATCGATTGAATATCTTTACGTTTTTTTTAGTTGAGCAATATGTGTCTTCAACTTCTTCTTCACAATTGGCATAATCGCCTCGAATGGTTTATTCTCATTCATTCTGATTAACTCAACATTATCATACCAAATAGATTTTGTATATTTTCTGCCCCATCTCCAATCAGAACCATATCCTAACATTAGCCAAGATGGTATCTTCATCACGCCCGCAAGATGAATGGTTACACTATCAATAGCTATGAATAAATCTATATTATTAAGAATAGCAATGGTATCTTCGAATGGCTCATCCGCATCGATATCATAAATATGCATATTCGCCGGTTTGTTATCATAATCGCCTTCTATTTCTGATTTACGATGGAGACAAATTAAATCGACATCCAGGTCACAAATAGAAGCGAATTTATCAAAGGGTATGTTTTTATCTATAAATGAAATCAAAAACCCCTTGTAGGTAAACCCGACCTTAAATTTCTTTAACGTGGACAATTTGTCTTTCCAGTATTTGTTTTTGTCGGGCTTAACATGAATATAGTTTTCTACATTTGGTGTGACCTTTGTACAATTCAGAATAAATGGCAGAGACATGGTATATAACTTACAGTCATGATCCGTGAATGATCCTAACTGTGTTATTAATTTTAAATTCTTGCATGGAGAATTGAAGATATTGCTTATGCCATTATTGCAGAAAAACGATATGTTCATGTCAGGATGTTTCCGCGCCAACTCGATCATATATCTATACATTTGTATGTTATCACCTAAGCCTTGCTCATAGATAAGCAATAGGTTCTTGCATTTATCTTTTCCGTTCCAAAAACCCAAAAATCCCAATTCTAATCTCGTTGGGTGCTTTGTTTGTGGATGTATCGGATTGCCGTCATTTAATCTGTCCTCGTATAATGGTAAACCTGACTTAAAATCTTGATCTGCCATATATACAAATGAGATTTGATAATCTATATTGAATTCATTGTTCTTTGTATATGCCTGTTTGTAATAATAAATTGATTGTTCATATTCTTTCATATAGAAATAAATATTGCCCAATGCGTTCATGTGTTTTTCACTGGGTTGCAATCCATTCGCTGTATTATAAGCGTTTGTAGCCTCTTTATATTGACGATTTGCTTGATATGCTGCTCCGATATTTGCATAAACATCTGGGATATCATTACGCAATGCTAATATTGATTTGAATACATCTACTGCCTTGGCATAGTTATGAATGCTAAAATAACACATACCTAATTCATTAATAGATGTTCCGTCATATGGGTCCAAATCAATTATTTTTGTATAATACATGATTGCTGCATTGTAATCATTTGACGACTTTGATAATTCTGCGAGTTTTTTTATATAGGCAATATTATGTTTATCTTTCTTTAATTTGGCCTCATATTTTTGTATTTCATGTGCATGTAGATTATTAGCAACTGGAAGGTCCAATGTTGGTGGTTTTTGTTGTGGTGTTTGTTTTGGTTGTGTACTAGTTTTTTTCTGTGTAGGGGTCGTAACTTCATTGTCAGATACGTTTAATATAATAACATCCTCATCTGATCTGCTGCTTGCAGGAGCAGGTGCAGGTGCAGGCACAGGAGCAGGCACAGGAGCAGGAGCAGGAGCAGGAGCAGGAGCAGGAGCAGGCACAGGAGCAGGAGCAGGCACAGGAGCAGGTGCAGGTGCAGGTGCAGCAGGAGGTGCACTCACAGGAGTAGCAGGTGTCTCCACATTATTATCATAATCAACATAACTTTTAACATCAATAATGTCTCCGTCAAACAGTGCACTAATTTGGTTCTTTATTTTACATCGTTCGTCGTTTGTCATATATACTGAACGAGACAGTTGAATAAATTCATGGTCAAATGTTTTATTCTTTTCTTTTACCCGGAGTTTATCTTCTATGCCCCATAATTTAGTATTTATTTTTTTCAAGGATCTGACAATTGCATAATTAACGGGGTACTTTACAATTAGATCATCTAACAATGCAAGTTCTCGTTCAATGAATTCGAGTTTAACATTATCCGTAATGTTATGTTGTTTGATTTCTAATATTGTATATTTATCAAACAATTCTCCTATGGATACTGGTATCAAGCAATGCGACATCAATAATTATATATTGAAATCATTCATTTAAGTTGTTATTACCTAATTATTATTACATAATTTAATATATTTCGGGATAAAATATGATTTGTTAGGGTAGTAGGTAAGATTAAATTCAATATAATATATATTACGGGTCAAAGAACTTAAAAGCGACTACATATAGTATGTATAATCAGAATGGTTAGAACTACTAAGACCCCCGAGAAGACCACCGCCGCTAGCAAGCCCCGTGCCAAGAAGGCAGCTGCCGCCGCCGCCCCCGAGCCTGTTGTGGCCGCCGCCCCTGAGCCTGTTGTGGCCGCTGCCCCTGAGCCTGTCGCTGAGGTAGTCGATCCCGCGGCTGTTATTAACGTTAAGCTCTCCGAGTTCAGTGCCCAGATCCAGCAGCTTGTTGGTTTCCTTTCCACTGTGAAGAGCGATTTCAAGACCCTTGAGAAGGCTGTCTCTCGTGAGATGAAGCTCGCAATGAAGGCTTCTTCCAAGAAGCGTCGCAATACCGGTAACCGTAAGCCTTCTGGTTTCATCAAGCCTACCCGCATCAGTGACGAGCTTGCTGGTTTCCTCGGCAAGACCGTTGGAACTGAGATGGCAAGAACCGAGGTCAGCAAGGAGATCAACACCTACATCCATGCTCACCACCTTCAAGACAAGAATAACGGTCGCATTATCCATGCTGATGCCAAGCTATCTAAGCTTCTTAAGTTGGAGAAGGATGACGAGCTCACTTACTTCAACCTTCAGCGCTACATGAAGCACCACTTCTACAAGGCCGATGCTGCCGCCACCGCTTAAACTAACATGACAATAACATAAAACAAACAACCATAAAAATATACATGTTACCTGCGCCAACAAAAGACAATACCCTAGTAAAAAATACAAAACCCACTTAAAGCAACAAAAAATACAAAAGCTAAAATCATAAAAACAACTTATAATCTTAGCTATTTGATAATTGAAATACTTTTAGCAGCATACAGTTGTTACTGTCTAAACCATATAAATAGTACTGGTCGTATCGTGTTATAGAATGTCTGACGAGCCGCCACAGTTTTCCGAGCGAGTTACTGAATACTTGTCTTCGAATAAGGTATGTTTATATATTTTAACACCCCATTATGGTGGTATGTGTTACGTAAACTACATGAATTCATTAATTAGTACAATTAGTCGATTAAAGGAAGTTGGAGTAGAGCTGCATACTGAATTTTGCAACAATGATAGTTTGGTGTCAAGAGCTCGTAATAACTTAATTGCAAAGGCGATGACCAATCCAAATACTACACATGTCATGTTCATAGACAATGATATTACATGGGATCCGGATTCGATTTTAAAGTTGTTAATTGCCAATAAGCCGATTGTTGGTGGCATTTATCCATTGAAACGTTACAATTGGGATAAATTAATGAACAACACACCTGAACCAAACAATAGTACTATTCAGTCATGGATTGATAGAAAAAACCAGTCGATGTTCAGTGATGCGATAAATGATGTAGATTTAGTTCAGCATAGACTATTATCCTATAATCTGAATTACAAAACGCCCTCGTTAAAGATCGAAAATAATCTCACCACGGTTCGTCACATAGCTACTGGGTTCATGCTAATCAAACGTAAGGTTATTGAGAAAATGTGTGAAGCATTCCCGTCTACTAAATACGTAGACGATGTCGGCTTCTTAAATGCAGAGCAAAGTAAACATGCATATGCACTATTTGATTGTGGAGTAGAAGATGGCCATTACTATTCGGAAGATTGGTTATTTTGCCATAGGTGGACGAATATGGGCGGCGATATTCATGTTGATGTTACGATTAATCTTAATCATACTGGTCCCGAAGATTTTCGTGGATGCTACTTAGCGTCTGTTCTATAAAAAATACTATTGTTGAATTGCAAGTATAGATTACTATTCAACTATGTAAATATAAAACCTTCCTCTTTCATAATTGTATGAATTCTCTCGTAATCCGGTGGTATATCACGTGATACATATTTTTGGTTATCATATTCAGCAAACTGTCGTCCTTGAAATATACTGTATACTTGCATAAGTTGCTTAAAATCAGTTATATATTTCGTGTTCCTGAGTAGCCATATGTAAAATTCGTGCGATGGTTTATCATGCACTTCGTTTTTTACTTTATACTTACAATATTCCTTATACCATCTAAGTGTCTCGAATAATGAAGTAGTTATGTTTGCATTATAGTCGGTGCCAGACAACATCATAATCTCACAAAACATCTTCTCTGACATTCCCAGGTCGGCCAATATCGATTGAGTATCATATAACATAACAGTGTGTTTCATTAAACTTAGATTTCGAATAACATATGGACATTTATAAAGGAACATATCCATGTCATCACTTACACATCCCCATGCTTTGCCACTCTTTACGAAATATGCACATAAATCATCTGCTTCGCCAGGGGCATCATAATATACGACCCCA
>Ga0181557_1003183_pt1 | contig 16190 bp, 11 predicted proteins | sample 011ome_23_FD_148632 | JGI IMG/M metagenome (GOLD analysis project Ga0181557, IMG submission 148632) | Coastal salt marsh microbial communities from the Groves Creek Marsh, Skidaway Island, Georgia - 011506CT metaG (spades assembly) | ecosystem: Environmental > Aquatic > Marine > Intertidal zone...
CGGAGTCCACATTCGTCTTCGAAGGAACGTTTTTTTGTTTTTGTCGCGCGCGGCTTACCAGCTCGTCTCCCGAAAACCACGGGATCCGAGTTAAACGGCTGCGCCAGAACGACCTATCCAGGGCGTTTCACAGAAAGCCGCGCGTCGTCCACGTCCGTAGGCGCGTGGTTTCATGAGGAGCGCCACATTTCGTTTTTGGTTTTCGACGCGCCGTTCTCGGGCGCGTCCGTTTTCGGCGCGCGTCCGTCCTATGAGTTTTCCTATGCGTTTCACGCGGCGAAGCGCTCTGATTGACGAAACGCGTTTCCCTCATCGATATCTACGAATCGCGCGCAGAGCGTCTCGGCGTACTTCGAGTACGACGGCACGGCGTCTCTCGACGAGCCCGCGTTCGTGCACCTGCAGTTCATCACTTTTAAAAACGGGACCGGAGACGAGCGCGCGGCGCGGTGCGTCACCCTGCGCGTTTCGACGACGTCGTCCGCGGTGGCCTACGCGCGCGCCGTGCACGCGCCGACGGCGTCGCTTCTCGCGGCGCGACTTATGGTGCTCGAGGCACACCGGGACGACGCGCGAAACGCGCCCGTTATGCGCTCCTCACGTACGCGTGACCAGTCTCGGCGAATAGAGAAGCGCGTCGCGCGCGTCGCGGAGGCGTTTGGCGCGGAAGCCGCTTTCCCCGAGGCGCTCGTCGGTTTCGCCGAGGCGATGTACCACCTGCGGCGCGGGCCGATGTTCGGGCGCGGGTTCGGGCACGACGACGAGAAGACCACGGCGCGGCTCGCGTTTCTCGGCGCGAGTCACGAGGTGGCGTGCAGGTCGCTCGTGCCGGCGGTGTACGCGTGGAACGGGGAGGGTTCCGGGGATTCTGGAATTTCTTCCGGAATTTCTGAAAAAGAAGAAGAAGCGCTCTTCGCGACGCTCCCGGCGTCTGACCTGGCGCTCGCACCGCGCGCGGCGATCGTCGTCGACCACGGCGCGTTCGGCGCGTTCGGCTGGGTCGGGCGCGACGTCGGGCTCGCGCCCGGGGAGGCGAACGGGGACGCGACGACGACGACGACGAGAGAAGCCGCGATCGAGGCGGTCACGAGCCTCGCGACGCGACTCGCGCGGGGCTCCCGTTCGGGTTCGGGTTCGGGTTCGGGTGCCGCCGGCGGGAACGTCCCGGCCGACTCGAACGTGTTCCCGGCGGCCCCGTCGCTCGTCGCGGCGGAGGGCTCGAGCGCGTCGCGGCGCGCGGTGTGCCGCCTGGCGCCCGCGCACAGGGACGCCCCGCACGAGCAGGACGCGAGGTTTCCCCCGGTCCGGGGCACGTCGCTCGAGGCGAGGCGCGCATTCGCGGCGCGCGCCCCCCCCACGGAGGAGCAGACGTTCTTCCAGTGGATGCGCGGGCTCGGCGTCGACGCGCCAGTCACGCCGTGGGCGCCGTGGCGGTAGCCGGCGGGGAGAGTACCGTAGTTTGTTTTTAGCTTTACGACGCGGGAGTCTCCTCATATTATCTGCGCACAACAGATTTTTTCCGACTTGTTCTCGTGTTTTCGCGCGAAAAAAACGCGTACGTGGCGCCTCGTCGCGTCGCTTGGCTCACATCGAGGGACACGTCCGCCCGGACCCCGGGTTCTCGCCTCGAAAGGGCACGATGCGTGCTACCACCTCCACGCGCGCGCACGCGACGGTCGCGCGGCCGCGCGCGTCCACCCGCGCGTTCCTTTCGCGCGTCGACGTCACCCCCACGCGCCCGGCCTCGGCCAAAACGTCGCTCGTTCGCGGGACGCGCGCTCGCGTGGCGTGCCGCGCGTCCCGCCGCGCCGACGACGACGCGCTCGAGACGCACTCCGCGGTCGAATCGCGTCCCGTCGCATTGCTCGCGGCGGGCGCGCTCCTGGCGTCTGCGCTCGGGGGCGACTTCGTCCCTCCCGCGTCGGCGATCGAGCCGACGCAGACGTACATGAGTCCCGTCCCCGCGTCCCAGCCGAAGAAGCCTTCGCGGTACCTCACCGCCGAGGAGCAGGCCACGATCAACCTGTTCCAGAAGAACACGCCCTCCGTGGTGTACATCACCAACGTCGCGCAGAGGAGGGACGTGTTCACGCTGAACATCCAGGATGCCCCCGCGGGCGCCGGCTCGGGCATCGTCTGGGACGGCAGCGGGCACGTCGTGACCAACTGGCACGTCGTCGCCGGCGCCGCCAAGGTGAACGTGACGTTCACGGATCAGCAGGTGTTCTCCGCGACGGTGGTGGGGTACGACGACGACAAGGACATCGCTGTGCTACAGGTGGACTACGAAAATCCGGTCGCGGTCGCCATGGGCAAGTACGGCACGCCCGCGAACGCGCCTCCCCCCGCGATCACGACGAAGCGCACGGGGGCGGATGCGCGCCCGCTCCCCATCGGCACGTCCTCCGACCTGATGGTCGGCCAGCGCGTGTATGCGATCGGGAACCCGTTCGGTTTAGACCACACGTTGACCACCGGCGTGATTAGCGGTTTGGGGCGCGAGATCCAGTCCGGGAACACGGGCCGCCCCATCGACGGAATTATCCAGACGGACGCGGCGATCAACCCGGGGAACTCGGGGGGGCCGCTGCTGGACAGCGGCGGGCGCCTCATCGGCATCAACACCGCCATCTACAGCAACTCGGGCACGTCCTCCGGCGTGGGGTTCGCGCTGCCCAGCGACATGGTGGCGGGGATCGTCGAGCAGATCATCAAGTTCGGGCGGGTCACGCGGCCCATCATGGGCATCACGTTCGCGCCGGACGCGGCGGTGGAGCAGCTCGGGCTGGGCGGCGTGCTGGTGCTGGACGCGCGCGAAAACGGACCGGCGTGGCGCGCGGGCGTCAAGGCCACCAGCCGCGACCAGGCCGGCCGACTCATTCTGGGCGACGTGATCGTCGAGCTGGACGGGACGCTCATCAAGAACTCCACGGATCTGTACCGCACGCTGGACAAGCACAGCGTCGGGCAGGAGATCGCGCTCAAGGTGATGCGCGGGGAAAACAAGGTGGACCTGACGCTCACGCTGGACGACTTGAAAGACCTGCCGCAGCAGTTACCGGCGGGCGTGTACCAGATGTACCCGGGGCAAAAGCTGCCCCCGGGGGCGGTGCCGCTTCCCCCCGGGGCGGTACCGTACCCGCCGGGCGCTGTACCGCCCGTGGTGCCCGGAGAACCCGCGCCCGGAGACGAGGGCGGGGAGGCCCCGGGCGACGAGGACTCGCCGACGCCGCCGTTTTGAGGCTTTCTCGCCGCCGCTGTACCATACGCAACGCTTGTAATTTCATTTGTACACCGTTTTTTCCTCCCACGCACGTCACGCCTTGCCCCCCAGCGCAGTGAACTTGGGCCCAGCCGCGGTGCTCAGCACCTCGAGCCGCTGCTGCAGGATCGCGGCGAGGACCAAAAACAAGGTGCACATCGCGAACATCGCCGACAACGGGAACAGCGCGACGTTGTACAGGATGACGCACACGAAGAGGTTGAGCGGGATACGGAAAAAGTTCATCACCGTCGACCTGACCTCCTCGGGCACGTACTGCGACCGCATCTTCATCATGCTCGGCCAGAAGATGCCCACCATCGCCTCGAACACGAGGAAGCCGAGCATCTGGACCTTACCCTCGAACGTGATCGGCCCGCCCTGGACGCCCTGGCCCATGCCGAAGAACTTCACCACCACGGGCACGAACAGCGCCGCGGCGGACGCGAGGAAGACAAACTGCATGTACCGCTCCACCTTCATATCGGGGCGGGACATGATCCGACTCGCCACGGAGGAGCCCACCATGCACGCCACCATCATCGTGGCGAAGATCATGCCGTGCGGGATGTCCTCGCCGTTCGGCCCGAGCGCGGGGGTCCACAGGAACACGAACGAGTACATCGACGCCTCGAAGAGCGACTGCATCGCGCCGAGGTAAAACACTTTCTTGTCGTTGCGGATGGCGTCGTACGCCTGCTTCATGCCCTGCTGCACGGAGGTGTGCTCGGAGCCGTCGCCCTTGTTCTCGCTCCACGTGAAGAAGATCACGACGCCGCCGACCGCGAGGAACACCGCGGCGGCGTCAAACGGCGCCACCGGTCCGAGGCTCATGTCCGTGACAAGGTAGTTCGCCAGCAAACCGGACACGATGGACACCAGGCCGTTCCCGAGGAAAATCGCCTTGGCGAAGGTCTTGTCCAGCCACTCGGCCTCGTAACCCCTCTTGAAGTGCTCGGACACGAGCCAAGACTCGAACGAGGTAAACAACAGAGACGTCGCGATGCCGCCAAAGAAACGGCCGAGCATCAGGACGCCGTAGTCCGACCAGTGCTTTGTGATGCACGACGCGATGTAGGTCACGACGTACGTCAACGCGGCGTTCTTGCGTCCGTACTTGTCCGCCATGGAGCCGACGACCGTGCCGAAGATCATGGACGAGCCGAACCCGGCGATGAACAGCTTACCGATGTCGCCTGTGGAGTACCCGTAATGCTGGTACAGGGCGTAGACGTACGGGCCCTGCAACCAGTCCCCCGCCATCATCAGCGAGTACACAAAGAGGTACCCGTTGCGGAAGGAGATGAAGTTCTGGGGCATCGAGACGCGCTCTTTCGTGCCCATTTTTTGCATCTCCAGCATCGCGCAGCCGATGGCGATGAGCCCGAACTGCACCCAGTAATACGCCTGCGGTCGGGAGGGCACGGAGGATAGATCCGAGACGAATCAAACGATCAAAGGTCAGCCGGCTGGTCGGCCGCGAGTTGAGACGCGAGAGGGCTCGATACATCGGGGGAGAGAGGGACAAACCTCCATGTTCGTGTTCAAGGAAGCAACCGGGGTGAGAAGTTGACGCCCGGGCGTGTGCGCGCCGTGCGTGTGGTCAAGGGGCGCTTTGTCGGGCCGACCCAAACAAAAATGGGAGGGAAGTTGCGCAAATTTTGGCGGGTACGTAGTCTACGCTGAAAACGCGTCTGAGGTCTGAGGGGACGAATCTACAAATTGCTTCGTGAACATTCACGAGCGGGTCACATCTTTAGACCCCGCGTGATAGCCAGGAGCCCGGGCGCTCGTGCGCTTAGGAAGAGCCGAGGCGGCGCGGGCCTGCGCTGCGCGGGAGGCGTGAGTCGCCGAGAGGAAGGAAGATGAGTGGGGGGGAAGGAAAAAATGTCGGGTTCGGCTTCGCCAAGAAGAAAAAGAGCGTCGTCGTCGGGGTGAACGCGCGTGGCGAGGACGACGATGACGGCGAGGACGGCGATGCGTCCCAGAGGGAGTACCTCACTGGGGTGTCCGGATCTGGACTCGAGCTGAAGGACAAGAAATTCGCGTCCGCGCCGAAGAGCATCGCGGTGCAGGACAACACGTTCGAGGTGGGCACGGGGCGGCGGCGGAAGGCACCTTCGTTCCTCCCGACGGAAGAGGAGATCGTGAAGGACGACGAGCGCTTCGAGACCGCGGAGCGCATCGGGGGGAAGGGTGAGATCGCGCAGGCGGGGGAAGTGCAGTACGGCTTGACGAAGATGGGTCCGAAAGACGGCGACGCGCATCCGGGCGACGGCGCGGCGGCGCGAGGCGTGCAGGACTCGTTTATCGGTAAATCGCTGGCGGAGAAGGAACTCCAGGCGTTCAAGGAGGACGTGGAGGACCTTCCCGAGCAGTCTACGATGGAGGATTACGAGTCCATGCCCATCGAAGATTTCGGCGCCGCGATGCTCCGCGGCATGGGGTGGGAGGAGGGCAAGCCCATCGGAAGAAACGCGTCGGGTTTGGTCTCAGCAGTGGAGTTCGTTCCCCGCGGCGGCCGGCTCGGGCTCGGCGCCACGGGTGCGCCGCCGCCGACGAACAACAAAAAACACATCAAGCCGGGCGAATCCCGCGACGCTCCGGCGCAGATGGTGCTGGCGCAAGGCCCCGAGGGCAAGTCCCGCAACGTCCGGTCGTTGGATGAGAAGCTCGTGAAGAAGGAAGCGCCCGGCGCGCGAGAGGGGAAAAACATGAAGGTGGTCGAGGGGCGGCACCGCGGGCTCACCGGTCGCGTGCTCCGGATAGTCAAGGAGGAGGGCCGGTCCGACCGCGCGCTCATCGAGCTCAAGTCGAGCGGCGAGACCATCACCGTGCGGTGCAGCGAGCTCGCGGACATCGACGCCGCGAACGCGTCCGGGGAGAACCGCGGCGCGCGTGGCGCGGGCGCGGGGGAGAAGCGGAAACGAGAGAAGCGAGAAGACCCGGCGTGGTTGCAGGGCAACACGCGCGTGCGCATCGTGAGCAAATCGTTCGAGGGCGGACGTCTGTACTTGAAGAAGGGCGTGGTGGTGGATGTTCTGACGCCTCGAGAGTGCGTCGTGGAGATCAACGATTCCGGGGAAGTGCTCAGCGGTGTGCCGCAGCGGGTCCTCGAGACGGCGCTGCCCAAACGGGGCGGGCGCGTGGCCGTGGTGCTGGGTCCCAAGAAGGGGCAGCGGGGTAAGCTGCTGGATAAGAAAGGCGAGGCTGCGTCCGTGCAGCTCTCGGAGGACTTCACCGTGCAGAACTTCACCCTGGACCAAATCGCGGAGTACGTTGGGGACGAGGAGGACTGAGCGGCGAAGCCCGCATGTAGAGCAGATAGAGGAGCCTGAAAAAAAAATCTAGGAGCAAAACCGAAAAGGGAAATCGCCGCCGACGCACGAAAGGCGGAGAAAAGACGTTCGTTTCCGTTTTGGCGCAAAACCCGCAAATCGGTGCCAGATCATCGTCGTCCCGCCGCTGATGGCTGAGAGTCGACGAGTCGACGCGACTTTTTTCGGGACATTAGCGCCGCGGCCCGTACACGATAGCATAGCGAAAGGCGCGAAGCACGTCACCGAGACGACGGTTTGAGCCAGCGCGTGCTCTCGTTGCCACTCGAACGGGTCCGGGCGGTGCCCTTCGTAGGTATCGACGGGCGACCGGTTTGTGGCGGAGGTCTCGTGAAGCCCCGCGGTCTCGAGCGTCCCTTCTCCGTGTCGCTTCGCCGCGTGAAAAAACAAGATGCCGTCGGCATGTATCGCGAGGATGGCGACCGCGCCGCGGATGGATTGCCGAAACCATGAGCGGTCGGCTTGCCGCGCGGGGCCCTCCTCGAGGCTCGGTCCGGGCATCCTTCATTCGACTCGTGGGTCCCGGAGGTGCGCGCCACCCCTCGTGCCACGCCGAAAATATCATCTCCGGTCGATAACGGATAATAGAAGGACGTCCCCCTCGAGCCTAACCTCACCCCTCCACCCCTCTCCGACACCAGATGCGCCGTGATTCGCTGTGCCGGTAGACAATCGACTCCATGGAAAATCTCCGAACGGTGAGTGGGGCCCCGAGCGCCCGTCAGCGACTTCGACGTCGCGTCCTTCTTCTCGTCGACATCACAAAATCTCCGGCCCGCCACTTGTCGACTCGTCCGACTTTTTTTCGGGTCGTATAAACGCGCCGATGCTAACCGCACCATCCCCTCTTGTGCACGTCGCAGGGATTATCCCGAAGGCGAGGTGATCCTCGGTATGGAGCTGCGCATGCACTCCCTGAAGGCTGCTCCCGTGGACACGGCGAACGCCGAGTTCCAGCGCCCGGGGGTGACCACCGCCCTGGATGATGTCTCGGAAGAGAGCGTCAGGGAGGCGGTGACGAAGGTGCTAAATCATTTCAACTGGAAGGGCCCCGTCGGCGTGAGCGTCACTCGCGCCATCATGCGCGCGCTCGGCAACGAAGCCACGGCGAAGAATCTCGAATCCATGATGCCCAAGAGCAAGGGTAAGGTGGCGACGATGATTCACACCGAGGCGGCGGCGTACACCGAGCTCATGTTCGGTCCCGGGCGCGAGACGAACGGCTTGGTTGTCGTGATGACCATCGGGAAAGGCATGGGCACTGTGACGTACAATCGGGGACAGAAGGTGAGGAACTCGGATCTCAAACATTTAACGTGGACGTACGAACGCGAGCTCGGAAAGCTTCACGACAAGTTCGACTGGATGGGTGTTGCGCCTCGCCTGGACGATGAGACGGCTGAACAAGTCGTGGAGCTCGTCACGGCGTCGCCTCCCGAGAAGGCGCTCTTCTCCAGCGGCCGCGGCGGCGCAAACCCTTTCTACGAGTGCGAGTTGCAAAAGCTGCAGGGTCTCGAATCTGTCATGGCTTGGGCCACGCTAATCGATAAGTACATCCAGAAGATCGCCAGGAGTGTCAAGCCCGATCAGATCATTCTACTCACCACCGGCGCGGCCTCTGACCTCCCGGAGGAGCTCTTGCTGCCGCTGCTCAGGCCGGGAGTCGCCGCCGCGGGCCTCGACCCTGGCGTCCTTGTTATTGGCGACTTTCCGGATCGTGCGCTCGTCAAGGGTGCAGCCGTGGGCGCGCATATCGAGCTCGGGCGACGCCAAGCAGCCGAGATTTTCCGAGCGGCTTTGACGGAGACCATCACCGGTAGACCAGAGCCTCGTGAGGTGTTCGAGCAGGACTTGCTGTGGGCGTTCAAGCGCATGGACCGAGACGGAAACGGCCTTCTGAGCCACGATGACTTATTTCAAGGCGCGAAACTCATGGGCACGAGCTTCTCGGATACCGAAATCACGGGTCTGCTCCGCGACTTCACCGGGGGCTTGGAGAGCGAAGCCACGCCGACGCATTTTCTGGCGTGGTTCAATCGAATGGTCGATCTCGCGAGCAGCAAGGTGCACGTTATCCGCTCTGAAGACGAGTTCTTGCAGAACCTCAAGGCAGCGCGCGAGCAGCCTTCCACCGTCACGGGCCAAGTGCTTGATGATGGATCACTGGTCGTGCTCGAGTGTGGCTACACGCACTGCCGACCTTGCATGATGTTCGAAAAACAGTACGAGGGTGTGGCGTCAAAGTATCTCGACACCGTGTTCCTCAAGGTGATGGGCGACGAGTGCCCGGGCTCCGCGCACCTGTGCCGCGACGTGTTGGAGGTTTCCGGTACCCCTGAGTTCAGATTCTACAGGGGCGGAAACCTTTTGCACATCATGAACGGTGCGGATAAGGCGAAACTGGAGGCTAACGTGCAGCACTTGCTCCAAGCGGGCGAGTTCGGTGCCAGGAGCCATTTGCCCGTGAATCCCACCGCCGGTGAAGCGCCGCCCTCGCCGAAGAAAGAGTGGTCGGGCGCTCCTCGGTGACGCGAACGCCGACGACACCGTGATGTTTGATTTAGTATAAGCTTCTATGATAGTTTTAATAGTTTAAGACGCGTGCATTGCATCGCTCTATCTAATCAGTACTATCGGCGTTGGTCTGTTCTGGCCAAGCCGCCTCGTCCCACTTGACCGCGCCGTCAAGTATGATCTCGATTTTCGAGCACATCAGAGGATGCGGTATGCTCCCGTCCCCGGCGCCGATGTTCTTAAACTTCTTGCGATGCGCGTGCCACACAATAACCGACCCTGGAAGCGCCCCTATGCTCCTGGCGAAATCGGCCCACGGACCCGGTCGAGCGATGTTCACGGTGCCAAAGGAGAGAATCGGTTCCCTCCAAAACGAGGCGCGCACGCGCTTGAAAACCGTCTGGCTCGTACTTTTCCCGTCGACGAACATCATCACGACCATCTCGCTGCTGTTCTCTTTCAGGCTAGCCAAAGCCTCGTCGTCGTACTCGATCATCACATCCTCGTCCGCGGGATTCCGCTTGACATCGCGACGCGGCTTCGGCTTCGGCTTGCTGGGGAAGAAAGTTGAAGCGAAAACCGCGAGCAGCGCGATGAAGAAGGGCAAGATAGGTCCCGACTCGGCGAGCGCGTACATGAACTCCTCGCCCAGGTCATACGCAGAAGCCCCGACAGTCGTCCTGATCCGCTTGACGTAATCCACCGCTCCAGGTACCCGCGCTTTCAGCTCAGGATAATTGGGCGCGTCCCTGTCGACCAAGATCAACCGCTGTCCCTTGCCCGCGAAGATTTCGGAAACCCAAGACAAAATCTCCTTCGCGGACATTGCGCCCTCGTATCCGCCGTACTCCATGCTGTCCGGCCCGTTGCGGAAGCGCATGACGGCAATCCGGGGCTCCATCGTCGCGCGACCGCAAGATGCCGCATCATCTCGATTATCGTACAAAAGTGCCCGACAGAACGCTCCTTGATTCGCAGCGTCGATCCACGCGAACGCGAGCTCTTTGTTCTCACCGAGCGCCGCGACAAGCGGATCGCTCGGCGACGCCGTGGCGGAATCCAAAGAGAGCTTCGCGTCGCGAAGCATCTTCTTCGCATCTTCAAGTGCCCACCCTTGGACCCCAAGTACCACCAGACAGACCTGCACCAATCCACCGGGCTGACACCCCGTCGACTTCAAACTTTCCGCATGCAGCTGTGGTAATATCGGCAGCTTGTTCTCAACGAGCACTTCCCGCAACTTCTCCTTCCCGGTGATGTCGTGTTCCACGATTTTCTTGCCGTCCTCTTTGATCACCATGACAGCCGAGTGCGCGCGGACCCCAAACTTGTTAAGCCAGTGCGACGCGTCGACCCTCTTGTGATGCACCACCGCAAAGGCGACCTCACGTTCGTACTCGGTCGCTGCGCGCCTCAAGAGTGGCTGGGGCGCAGATGAGCGAGAGAGGAATACCACGAACTTAACTTTGCTCGGCTCGCTCTCGAGAAACACGGGAAGCGTGTCTCGCGTGTACTCCGGAACCTGATTGTACTTCAGCATGCGATCGAGCACGTAGTTGCTCAGTGCTGTCTCGCGCATAAACCCCCGATACCGACGTTTGCACGAGAAGGCAGCACAGTCCTTGTCGAAGCCAATCACAACGGGAAGGTCTTTTAGTGACACCGCAGACGAGGAAAACCGGTGCTGAGGCGCAACCTTCGCGGCGAGGTCTGGATACGTCGCCATGTTGACCCGACCGAGTTTTGCGCTGCCGTCGAGCGTTCGCGCAGTTTGGTCCCATACGGGCGCCGCACGTTGGCACTTTTCGCTAGCATCGTGGTACACCTGAATCAGCCACGCTTTATTGCTGTTTAAGACCAGCTTCTCGAAATTCTTCGGGGTCAGCTCCTGGGTCTCCGACGTGATCGGGTCAGCCTGGGGGAACCCGAATCCTCCGAACCGGCCTCCGGCGCCGGGAAAGCCGGCGGTATCCGAGTCCCATCCGCCGCGTCCAGCAGAACCCGGACCGCGACGCTGCTGTTGACCGCCGCGCCCTCCCGGCGAAGACTTATACGCGTCCCTGGGATCAGCGAATCCGGTCATGTCGTAGTTTCGCTTCTTCTCCGGGTCTGACAACGTCTCGTACGCCTTCTGGATCGACATGAATTTGTTCGCCGCTTTCTCCACCTCGTCTGCTGCTTTACCCTGCTGCTTGTCTGGATGGTACTTCAGGGAGAGCTTGCGGTACGATTTCTTGATATCGGACTCGGTGGCACCACGGCTGATATCGAGCAGCCTGTATGGATCAGCATCGCGAGCCGCACACGACACAAAACCGAGGAGCAGCACCACAAGCCAGGCGACGCGACGCACGGCAGATCTCGAGTTCGCCATCGAAAAGAATATCAGTCGACGTGCGCCCGGGTCGCTTCCCAGTGGAGCGATGCGAAACTGTCTTAGAGTCTAGCCGATGGAACCCGAGCGTACCCCACACTCGCTTCTACTCGGCGCGACCTGCCTCAGCGCGAGGTGCACACCCCGCGGCGCCCGCGCGTATACCTCACGACCCGACACGAGTCTCTTTTTAAGCCCCCTGGAGGAAACGAAATGAAGCCGCCCGATTCACAAGACACGCCAGGCGGAAATTTAATCAAACGACACCGTCGGCCGTCGCGAGGGTCGCACCTTCCGTTGGTGATGTCGCATCTTTTCCGATCGAAAACGGCACTTTCGGGGCCGCGGGGGACCCTCTGACCGAAGGAAGCCCGCCAGATACTGTCGACGGAGGTCGTATCGGCTGTATCGGCGGTGCCGATTGCCTCGGCAGGTGGTCCTTGACTAGGTGAGAGGCATACCAGGTGAACCGAGCGGAGCGGGTGGGTGATCCGCCGCTCGCGGCTCGAAAGCCATGAATCGATACAAGGTGCAGAAGCAACTCGGAGACGGGACGTATGGCAGCGTGTGGAAGGCGACGAACAGAGAGACGAACGAGGTGGTTGCCATCAAGAAGATGAAACGTAAGTTCTACAGCTGGGAGGAGGCCATCTCCCTTCGAGAGGTGAAGTCCTTGCGCAAGCTGAACCACCCCAACGTCGTGAAGTTGAAGGAGGTCATTCGCGAGAACGACGAGCTGTACTTCGTGTTTGAGCACATGAAGCAGAACCTGTATCAACAAATAAAGGACCGCGATAGGTACTTCTCCGAGACCCGCGTGAAGAACTGGATCTATCAGATTCTGCACTCCATCGCTTATTTGCATAAGCACGGGTACTTCCACAGAGACCTCAAGCCGGAAAACCTCCTCATCACTGACGACACCGTGAAGCTTGCGGACTTTGGGCTAGCTCGCGAGATTCGGTCGAGGCCGCCTTACACGGACTACGTCTCTACGCGGTGGTATCGAGCACCGGAAGTGCTACTTCGATCGCCGTATTACAACTCGCCGATCGATATTTTCGCCATCGGTGTCATCGCCGCGGAGTTGTTCAGCCTGCGGCCGCTGTTTCCGGGGAGCAGCGAGCAAGATGAGATTTATAAGATTTGCGCCGTGAACGGCACACCGAACGAACAGTCGTGGGCAGAGGGGATGAAGTTGGCGAGCAAGATGGGATTTCACTTTCCCAAGTTCGATCCAACTCCGCTACAAAAACTTGTCCCTAATGCTAGCAAGGAGGCGCTCGACTTCATGGAGGCATGCTTACAGTGGGACCCGACGAAACGTCCCTCCGCCGTGCAGTGCCTTCAGATGCCGTTCTTCCAAACCGGCATCACCACGCCGATGAGTTTGAAAGATGAGCCGAAACCTCAGGCGCGACGCTCGGCTCAGACGAGAACGTCAGAAGAGGCAGTGGTAGCTGCCAATCCACACGTGGACGCCTACGAAACCCACAGACACGAACCGCTCCAACCGAGCAATTCGGCGTCGTCTGTTCCCGCTCCGCAAGAGCCGGTCGCGAAGTCGCGTTGGGGCGAGCACGCGTCGCGGCAAAACAGTTCTGCGTCCGCTTCGCAGCACGTTCAAGCAGCCAAACAGCGGGTAGAATCCGTGACAGACCGAGGCCGCCACGATGTTCCGTCAGAACAAGCTGTCCCGCGTCGGCATCACTACCAGCATCATGAACCGCAAAACAAGCAGGGCGCTGCCATGCGCGACCCGCTGCTCAGCAAACCTTTGGCGGGGTCCTCGTTTGGCAGTTACAACAAACCTCTGGCTCAGAAGCCGGTGAGCCTCGGCGCTCAACCAAGCGCGAGTTCCATGTTGTCTTCGCGGGTGAGCTCAGGATCGAGGGATTACACCAGAGGATTACAGCCTTTGGACGTGGTTGGTAAATCGCCGCCGTACGCAAACGGCGAGAACACGACGTCGCGAGGGGCTCCGCAAGAGCGCGTCAGAAGTCAGCTGTATGGCACGGCAAGCAGCTCCCGCCCGACACAAGTTCAGCAACGTGCACCTCAGCAGCACGTTACTGGTTCCAGATTATATTCCAAGTACGGCAGTGGGGCAGCTGCGCAAAACAGTCATGATCCACTCATTGGTGGTTCGCGTTTGCGTGCCTCTCAATTCGGTGGGTACGGTGTTGAGAGCATCGCTCCCCTGCATAAATTGAACCTCGGCGGATACGGTAAAGGAAACTCCGGAGTTTCAGAAAAAATCTCGGGAGTGGGGACGAGGTACGACTTCGGCCGGGACACGTACGGACTTGACAGACGAAGTCCCCCGATTGCGAGAAGGGACACTTACGGCGCGCCCGAAGCTGGTTTGCGGCACGGAGGGGGACAGTATTCGCGAGAATTGATCGCGCACGACAAAGGTGATATCCCGGTACGCGGGAAACACCTGGGGAGTTACGGAGGAAACGCTCGCTATCGCTCGACGATGCTACAACCATCTCATATGGGTGTTGCGGAACTGAAGCTTCCTCCATTAGAGCGGCGGCAGCCTATCCCCGGCGTTGGTACGTATCGTAACGCTTCACTTTCTAGTCAATATCCTTCAGCAGGTACGGATGATGGTGTCCGGAGAGGGGCACAGCCGCCGTCATATCGACACAATAGTCTGTATTAGTTTCGGTGATGTCAAAACCTCAGCATAGCGCGCGCCACGACACACGATAGATTCAAAATAAAAATCGAGTGAACGCGTTCACGATTTTGAGAAGTATTCAAGATTGAAAGCGCACATACCAAATACATTCAATAACTCGCATAACTAAATCAACAGAGCAATAATAGCATCCAAGAGCTTACATAAAATCTTGAGAGGAAACATCGCGTGAACCGCGAGGAGGCAGATTGTACGTCCCCTCGCGAAAGTGATAATGTTTCATGGCAACGTCGCTCAAATATAATATGCACATGCTCAACGAATAATGCAATAAGCGGGAGACAGGAAAGTTCTGCTAGCGTGCTATTAATATTAGTGACTATGAAGTATCATCATCGACTGCGTCGAAAGATCGTTTCAACGGGGCCAGACGATTGCGTCCAACGATACCATCAGGCAAATCGAACACCTTCCCCACTTCCGCCACAGTCTTCGATTTGTTTAATGCCCTCCCTTCTTCGTTCTCCAGCCCAGTAGATTTGATTAACATTTCTCTGCGATTTGAAGAAACGAAGAGATTGGAAGAAAGTATTACACGTTAGCGCGCCGTTTGAATGTTTTGCAGAGATATTATCAGGAACGTCACGTGCGCAGCTCTTACCTCGCAAGATATTTGGTATTGTTCACTGGATGATCCCATTCGAGACACTTTGTCATGAGCCTCTTCAAGTTTTCACGTGGCGGTATCGATCCGCCTTTGCTGAAAATCGACTGGTTCCACTGTGCACCTCGAGCAGCCATCGCAGCGGCCGCGCCTGTCGATTCTCGTATGCGTTCAAAGTCTTCGTAAACAAAGACATCACCGTTTGCTATCACCGGACATGAAACAGACTCGACGACTTGCCTAATGGCGTCCCAGTGCGCAGGATCCCTTGGCCGCTGGTGGACGTATCTTCCGTGCACGGCAAAGGCAGACACGCCGGTTTTCTCTATCGCCTGCGCGAGCTCGATTGTTTCCTGGACGCTGTCGAGTAGTCTGATTTTGCACGTTACGCCCACCTCGCTAGGCAGGTTTCTCCGTAACGTCGTCAGAATATCCCTGATTGTTTCTGGTTTCTTGAGTAATGCAGCGCCAGCGCCGCTGGCGATGGAGAATTTCAGGGGGCATCCCATGTTGATATCGATGACTTTCACGTCTTTGCACGCAAGCTCAGCGCACTTCATCGCTCTACCAGCTTCGCCAGTGCCGAGTTGCAGGACCAGACGTTCTTTCTCCTACGATTAATAGAGATTAGTTAAAAGGGTCAGCAAAGAGACGCATTCCTTTCGTGAAGCACTCAAAGGAGGTTGGTGGGTCGTCTACGCACCTCTTTCCGCGTGCGAAACACGATGCGGTTCGCGTTTTCTTCCGGGACTGTATCGTTTATGTAGTCGATCGTGCCCCACTCCTCGTTCTCGACGCGTTTGCAAAGCATCAATCTGAAAGGTGGTGCCGATGTGAATAAAGGAGGGTCAGCACCGCGCGAGAACTCATTATACGTCAGACAGCGGTGTTGGAACCGTGTCCGTGTTCGTGAAACCATTTTTTCATGAAAAAGGTGTCGAAGGGAGAGAGAGGGAAGGAAGATCTCCGACTTCAACGCACTTCCTATCGATGAGCTCCTCGGAGTAAACGATATCGGCGCCGTACTCGGCCGCGAGAAGCCGAGTGGGGAACGTATTCACCCGAACCATAGGAGCTAGGATGTTCTTCCCCTTGTAAAACTGCCACGCATCGTCGCCCTGCATGGCGTCGAGATTTCCCGGCTGCTAACGCCGTCGCAGCACTACTGTCTCGCGTTAGGCGCGATGTAGAATCGTACCAGGAGATTCACGCCGTGCTCACGCACACAGAAGGAGGCTTCGGTGGCCCTTCGAGCTCCTCCGTTGAGCTGAAAACCACGCGCCCGCGCGCTGTTGGTTCGTGCGCTGTGTGACCGTGCGCGGCGGCGGCGGCGAAAAAAGGAACACGGGTGCCGACGGCCGAGTGCGTTTTGATTTATTTTTTGACTT
>Ga0181557_1003192_pt1 | contig 16163 bp, 6 predicted proteins | sample 011ome_23_FD_148632 | JGI IMG/M metagenome (GOLD analysis project Ga0181557, IMG submission 148632) | Coastal salt marsh microbial communities from the Groves Creek Marsh, Skidaway Island, Georgia - 011506CT metaG (spades assembly) | ecosystem: Environmental > Aquatic > Marine > Intertidal zone >...
TACTCGTCGCGTCACGTCACGACGTGAAGGAAAAAATCAATCCGTTTCTTGCTTATCTGTTGTTCACGTGAATACGAATACTGTCGATGGAAAAGCATCAAACGAGAAGCAACAAAACGAAGACGAGGAAAAGAAGACGACAAAAACGGAACACGGGGAGGCGACTTTTTTGACGCACTTAGTCGCCGGTTTTTGTGGCGGCGCGTTATCGAGAACCGTCACGTCGCCGTTAAATGTTGTTCAGGTGAGGAAAATGACGAACCAGCTCACTGGTTCGAGTAAACTGGTCCCTTCGCTGGTAAAAATCGCCAGGACTGAAGGCGTGAAAACGCTGTTTGCCGGAAACGCGACGATGGTTCTGCGATACGGACCGAGTAAAGGTCTGAATTTTGCGACGTTTCATTTCTTTAACTCGAATTTACACGCGATTTTTGAGAAGCGGAGGGAGAAGAGAAGAACGGCTGAAGCGTCGTCGAAGAGTAGTAGTAAGAATAGAAGAAGGACAGCGAGAAAAAGCGTAGAAGTTTTAGAACAACCAGAGAAGAAAAAAGACCAGGAGATTTCGATTAAAATGCTCGCCGGAGCGTTGTGTGGAGTGAGCGCGTGTTTGTTGTTGTATCCTCTCGACGCGTACGCGACGAGGAAAGCCGCCGGGAAGATTGCGGAAAATTTTACCGGGCCGTTTTCTGTCCCGTTGGGAGTGCATCACGTGGTGAAGAAAGAAGGCTATGGTGGTTTAATGCGAGGCTTGACGCCGGCGTTGTTGGCGATTGCGCCGGAAGCAGCGTTGACGTTTGGGACGTACGATATCATCGCCGAATGGTACAAGGACACCTTTGACAAAGAGTATTGCGAGCCGCACGTTTCGATGTGCGTCGGCGCGATTTCCGCGACTACCGGGCAACTGGCGGCGTTTCCGATGGAGTTGATCGCGAGAAAAGCGGCGACCAATAGGTTTGCATTATCTTTCCACGACACGTTTCGGTTGATGGCGATGAATAGAGGTATTGGGAGTTTGTATAAAGGCGCAAAGGTCGCGGCAACGAGGTGCTTGCCGATGAGCGCGGTTTCCTTCGCGACGTACGAGATTGTGAAGCATTTGATATTATCGAGCGATAACGCGATCGTCGAGAAAGTGTTTAAAACCCCACAAGTTGTATAAAATAATCATAATCGTTCCAGTACATTATCCATACCTAGGTATATACATACTCTCGGTAGATGACTAACAATCAATACAAACTAATCTTTCTACTAGTAAGTGTGCGCTACGACAAACTACTTTTATCGAGAATCATTTAATACAGAACCTTCTGAATTTCTCAATCGAGCGAGAGCTTTGCTCGGTGCGAGTATAACACCATCGCCAAGAATCCATGCATGGCGAGAAAGTAAAGCGCAAAAAAACTGCGAAAACCTCGACTAGACAAAAGCGCTTTACCTCCCGCCATGGCTAATCGATCGTGTGTCGCTAAATTTGATGAACCTCCATCCTCGCTTTCCGTGCGTTTGAACGCGTTGAACGGGTTCAATCTTGCCAAGTATTTATCGCGGTATCTGCCCACGACGCCGCCTTCGTCGCCGCCTAAACTCGCGCTCTCTAAATCACCGTGACCGCCTCCACCGAAACCACAACCGTATCGCTGTGCGCGTTTGCGCATGCCATCTGAGATCGCCAAACGGTCCACGCCAATCGTCACGCCACCAACGCCGCACGAATACCTAGCGCTTTTGTTGGCAGATTTTTCCGTTTCTAAGGAATCGCTCAAAGGCACGCCAGATTCGTCTACGCGAAGAATTTTGACTGCCGCGGAGGCACCGCCTGATATCTTTGACGCGTAATATTTCTGAACGTACCGAATCTTTTCGAAAAGTTTGACGTTATCTTCTTCGAGTTTTGTGACTTTGGCGCTCGTCGAGGAGAGTTCAGTCGTGACGCGAGCTTTCTCCTCGTCGAGTTCGGAGACTCGGCGTTTGAATCGGTCTCTTTGCGAAGCTAGAATTGCAATCATATCCGTATCTGTAGTCGTTGTCGTGGTTGTCGAGGACGATGATGGGTCGTGTGTTGCGGCAGATGATGTTGATGTCGTTCGCTTCGCTAAGTCGTCCTCTAAAACTGAAATAGTTTCCGCGGCTTGCATCAATTTCGTCTCCGCCGCGACCGCTCTTTCGACGGCTACTTCTTTCTCCTTGTTCGCGTCGTCTTTCGCGCGTTTCGCAACGGCAATCTCTGCGGCTAATCTTCTGTTCTTGTCCCGAACCGCAATCAGCGGTTTACCGCCGTTGCCTTCGTCTTCCTCTCCTTCGCCTCTTTCGTTGGTATCGTCGCTTCCCCTAATCGACATAGCTTCGGCTACGTCACCATCTTCAGAATCCACCAGCGCTTGTAACACTCGCACTCTTTCTCTCAATTCCTCGACAACTTTCGCACCGCTCATTTCCGCGTTGCTCTGTTCCTTCATCAGTTCTCTCTTCGTTTCTTCCAATTTCAATTTCGTCTCCGTTAACTGTTTCGTTAAACTCGCGACGTTCTTTTCCGCCTCTTTCGCGACTGCCACCGACGCGTTCTCCATCTCCTCCACATCTTCCGCCAGTTTTGCAATCATCCTCTCTTTCACTTGTAGCTTTTCCTCCAGAGCCGCGACGCCGAGTTCCGGGAGACTGTTGTTATTACTCCTCATCGTCATACCTACTCCTCCGCCGTTATTGATGACGTTGTTCGTCTTATTCACGAATTCCTCCTCGCGTTTCTGCAATTTCTCGGCTTCGAGTTTCAAGCTCTCTCGATCTTTCGCCAACGTCGACTTCATCTCCACCTCGTTATTTTCTAAATCAAAAATGCGACTCTGCGCCTCGTCGTGTCTCTTCCTCAACTCTCGTAAATTTTGTTCCGCCTCGGCGAATTTCTTCCTCGCTTGATCCGCAGCGTTTTCCGCCGCCGATTTTCTAACCTCCAAAACCTTCGTCTTCTTCTCCACTTCTCGAGTTAAGCGCTCCTCGAATCCTTCTCGTTCTTTTTCCAACAATTCTGAATCCACCGTGCTTTGCTTGCTCCTCTGCAACTGTCGGAGAGACACGTCCAACTCGCTCCGCAACGCGGACGTAGATTCGATTTCTTCAATCGCCGAGAGCAAGATGGAATCCTCTTCCTCCGATGACGACGACGATAAAGAGGAGACATTCTTGCCAGTCTCCCTGTTCTCGTCCTCGTCATCCTCCTCCTCGTAACTCGTCTTCACTCGTTCGCGCAAACGTTGCACCTCTTTCAACAGCGCCTTCACCAAGACGTCGTCTTTTTCCTTGTTTTTGTCATCACTCGCATCATCAGAAGTTTCCCGCTGCTGCTGCTGCGCTTTCTTCACGATTTCCATCAACTTCGCATCCGACGCCTTATCCTCTCGTTTCCTTTCCGCCTTCGTTTCCTTTATCTCTTTCCTTTTCTTCTCTTTCGTTTCCTTCCTGCGCTTTTTTTCCTCTCGCATGAGTTTCAACTTTTGGACGACGTTTCTCCCTTTCAGCGTTGTTCTTTTGCTCGCGTCGTCGTCGTCGTCGTCGTCGAAAACGACCAAACCTGTGTCTTCTAACCGTTGCACCACGTGCTCTTCCACCGCATCCAACGCGCTGTTGATGATTTTGTCCATCGCGTTGCTCATTCTCTCTCTCTCTCTCTCTTTGATGGTACTCTCGTTCTCTTTTGTGTTTTGAGGGATTTGGCTGCACGTTCGTATCTTGAATAAAAAATACGCGTAAAGAAAGCTTCACAACTAATGTCGCTTTTCCGCGCATCATCGTCCTCCTTTTCGCGACATTTTAGAAAAACACGAACGAAAAAGAGATCTGAAAGAAGAAAAGAAACACGACCGCGAATGTTGCGTTCAATCGGACGAAAAGTGTTCGCGTCGGTCGGATATTCCGATGCAAAAAGCGGCGATGTCAAAGAAAAAACGGGAGAGGAGATACGAAAAGAAAGCGCAGAGGTGAGGAAACAGAAAGTGTACTTGTTCACGAAATCGCGATGCGACGGCGACGCGACGATGAAATCAATCTTGGGAGGGAAAGGTGCTGGACTCGCGGCGATGACGAACCTCGGGTTGAGAGTGCCACCGGGAGCGACGCTGAGCGTGAACACGTGCAAGGAATATCTCGAAAGAGGGAAAGAGATATTCAAAGGCGGGTTGGAGGAGTTGATTTTCGAAGCCGTGGACGTGATCGGCGAGGAAGTGTCGAAGATATTCTGGAGGAAGAGTACGGATTTTGTCGGCGAGGAGTTGCCTTTGTTGTTATCCGTGAGATCTGGGGCAGCTGCGAGCATGCCTGGGATGATGGATACGGTGTTGAATCTAGGATTGAACGATCGAGTGGTGGACGCGTTGACGGCGACGTCTTTTACGGAGGAATCTGGGAAACGTTTTTTGTACGACGCGTATCGACGATTGTTGGATTTGTTCGGAGACGTCGTGTTTGGGATTCCGCACGAAGACTTTGAGAGAAAACTGAGAAAGTTGAAAGAGTTGAGAAACGCGCAAAACGACGTCGATTTGAACGCGGATGATTTACAATCTTTGTGCGAAAGTTACAAAGACGTCTACGACGCGCACGATAAAACGTTCCCGCAGGATCCGGAGGAACAGTTGATGTTAACCATCGAGGCGGTATTCAAGTCTTGGAATAACCCGCGCGCGCGCGTCTACAGAGAGGTGACCAAGACAACTGGCCTAGCGGGAACTGCCGTCAATATTCAAGCGATGGTGTATGGGAACTTGAACGACAAGAGCTTGAGCGGAGTGTGTTTTACCAGATCCCCGGCAACAGGCGACGATACGATCTACGGCGAATGGTTGCAATCTTCGCAAGGCGAAGACGTGGTAGCTGGTATTCGAACGCCCGAGCAAATCGAAGATATGGCAAAATTCGGATTCGGCGACGCTTTGGAGGAGTTGAAAGAGGCTTGCGATGTCCTCGAGAAGGCGTATAAGAACATGATGGACGTCGAGTTTACCGTCGAAGATAACGTGTTGTATATTTTACAGTGTCGGGTGGGCAAACGAACTGGAATCGCGGCACTTAAAATCGCCACTGATCTCGTCGAGAAGAATAATCTGATCTCTCCGAGAGATGCCGTCGCGAAGTACGTCAACGTCGAACACATCGAACAAGTCATCCACCCGACGTTTCGTCGCCCGACGTTCACGTCTCTGGGAGGCGGTATCGACTCTTGGAACGTTTTGGCGGAAGGACTAGCAGCCAGTCCAGGGTGCGCGTCGGGACGCATCGCGTTTACATCTGCGGATGCTATTAAAATGCACAAATTTGGCCAGAAAGTTATCCTCGTCCGAGAAGAAACGAGCGCAGAAGACGTTGGAGGTATGCACGCGAGCGAAGGATTTTTAACCGCGCGCGGCGGGATGACGTCTCACGCTGCCGTCGTGGCGCGGGGTTGGGGGAAGCCGTGCGTCGCGGGAACAAAGTCCATGCACTTTGTCGATCACGAGTATCATGTTGCTCCGCATCCTCGCGTTGAGCATATTGACCTTACCACGCATCCCGACGCGCTCGAACCGGCCGATACGCCAAGAACTATCGTCGAACGATCGGTCGTTTTCGAAGAGTATCCGGACGTTTCGTTCAGAAAAGGCGATTTCATATCCATAGATGGCACGCGAGGCGAAGTCATCGAAGGTGAAAAAGAGTTGGAACCGTTGGGAACCGCCGTAAAAGACAACAAAGCGTTGATGGATTTCATGGAATGGGTCGACGATATCCCATCCGAGACCGTCGTTTACGCGAACTGCGATACGGAGAAAGAAATAAGGTTCGCCATGGAGACGTTTGGGGCAAAAGGTGTCGGTTTATGCCGCACGGAACACATGTTCTTAGCATCTCCCGATCGCGTTCGATGTGTTCGCCAGCTATTCCTCGCGAGCGACGAAGACGCTCGCGCAAAGGCTTTGGCGGATATCGAACCGATCCTGAGATACGATTTCGCAAACCTTCTTCACGCCGTGGGACACGAGAAGTCCATCACGATTCGTTTGTTAGACCCGCCCGTGCACGAATTTCTACCGAAAGATACCGAGTTAGACGATCCGGAGATCTTGGAAGAAATCACAAAGTACTGCGGCGTCTCCGAGACGACGTTGCGCGCGAAAATCGCAAAGTTACGCGAAACGAACCCCATGTTGGGAAATCGAGGATGTAGGTTGGGAATCTCACATCCGGGAATTACGGCCATGACCACTCGCGCTATCGCGCACGCGTATTACGACGCGCACGAGAAAACTGGCATCCAACCGGTCGTCAAAATCATGATCCCGCTCGTCGCTACGGTCAGTGAATACCTCCAACAAGTCCACATCATTGATCGCGAGATGCACGCGGCGTATTTGGCGAGACGCCACACGCTTCGCTTCGCCAAAGAACACTTTGAAAGCCGATTGGCAAAAGAACGCGAATACGAGCTCGATTACCATCCGTTTAAAGTCGGGTGTATGCTCGAAACGCCCCGATCTTGCTTAATCGCGAAGAACTTGATCGACATCGAAGATGTCGGCGAGGAAAACTTCCCCCTTCGAGCGTCGTTTTTCTCTCTCGGCACGAACGATTTGACGCAAATGACATTCGGCTACTCGCGCGACGACAGCTCGTTTTTCCAAGCGTACGAGCGCGAGAAAGTCGCCTTAGTCGACCCGTTCGAAATTCTAGATTGGGACGGCGTCGGTAAGCTCATCAAAATCGCCTTAAACGAGATCACCGAGGAGGAAAAGGAGGAGGAAACCGACAAAGACGAAACCGGCAAACCGAAAAGTCGCCCTCGTCGTCTTCGTCGCCTCGCCGAAGTCTCCGCGTGCGGCGAACACGCCGGAAACCCAAAATCAATCGAATTTTTCGTGAGAAATAAAATAAACGTCGTCTCGTGTTCTGCCTTTCGCGTGCTCGGTGCGAGGTTAGCCGTCGCGAAAGCGCAGATTCACATCATGGAGGAGGACGAAGAACGCGAAAGAGAGTGAGTTATACGAGAGAGAGAGAGAGAGAGGAAGCGTTTTACGAGAGAGAGAGAGAGAGAGACAAAAAATTTTTTTTTCAGAAGAATTGAAAAAATTGAAGTCAAAAAATCAGTCAAAAACGTCACACATTCCGCCGCAAAAAACACTACAGACTCTCTCATACTACCACTAAAGAAAGAAATATGAAGCGTACTCATCGGCATCAAGGAGGACAAAAAGCAAAGCATCAAAGTCACCTTTACGTCGCGTTTTTGGTCTGTTTTCTTCTCGCGTTTCTGCGTCTCGCGCTCGCGCGAGATGAGACAGAGGAAGATTACATCATGACCAATCGGATGGAGGAAGACGAAGAAGCTCGAGAATCGGGGATGTTCGTGCCGCACATGGTAGGGACGACGCACGGGCGTCATCATCGACAGCAACAACAACCACCGCCGCCGAATGAGAACAACAACCATATGCCAGTGTATGAGCAGCAGCGCGAGCAACAACACCATCGACAACAGATGCCACCACCGCGCGGAGAAGAACAAGAGCAGAGTGCGCAGCAGCAACGAATGCCACCACCACCGCCGAATGTGGTGCCTGAGGAGTTAGAATTAGAATTAGGAGAGGAGGAAGAGCACGCGCATCAGCAAAAACCGCCACCGCCACGTGATGATGATGATGTTGATGACGACGCGGAGGATGACGCTGAGTCGTTTCCGGATGACCAGCAGCAGGAGCAGCAGGAGCAACAGCAGCGGCGACAACCGCCGCCGCCGCCGACGAAGCGCGGGCCGCCTCCGGGACAACAGCAGCAGCAACAACAACAACAGCAAGACGACCAAGAAAAACAGCAGGAGAAAGGAAAAAAGCAGCGCTTAGAGCAACAGCAGCAAGCGCAGCAGGCGAAAGAGAAGAAAAAACTCCCGACGCCGGAAAAGAAGCAGTTGAACGAATATTTAGACCACGTGTTAGAGGACCAACCGGTGAGACGATTAAACGTTCTGGGTACGTTCTCAGACGCGGCCGGGCATTTGGAGAGACAGTTTTTGTCCAAAGCGTCCATGGAAGCGCACTCTAAGATTAAAGAGTGGATGGCGGATGCCGGTTTGAGGGTATTCACGGATGCCGCGGGGAACATTCACGGCGTTTTGGACGCGACGACGCCGCCGTCGTTAGACGAACACGGTGAGAAGATGATTCGTAAGGAGATGTTTGTTGGGTCGCATTTAGATACGGTCATCGACGGGGGTATGTTTGATGGTGCTTTAGGGGTCGTGGTGGCCATCGCCGCCACGAAAGCGTTGAGACGAACGAACCCGGTGAGAGAGTATAACATTCACATCATCGGTTTCTCGGACGAAGAAGGCGTTCGTTTTGGGTCCACTTTCCTCGGTTCGCGAGCGATTGTTGGGACGTTGCCGGACGACGTGTACGACGTCGTCGATAAGCAAGGCGCGACGTTCTTACAGGCGTTGAGGAACGCCGGTTTACCGGGCACAAAAGAATCTATCACATCAGCCAGACTTCCGAAACAATCGTTCGGAGCGTACGTGGAAGTTCACATCGAACAAGGTAAAGTTCTCGAACTCGGGGGGTTTCCCATCGCCGCCGTCGCCGGCATCGCCGGGCAAACCAGACTAAAAGTCATCATCAACGGCGTTCAAGGACACGCCGGGACGACGCCGATGGTTGCCAGACGCGATTCAACTCCAGCCGCGGCTGAAGCCGTCCTCGAAATCGAAAAGAGATGTAAAAAAGGCGGCGTTGGCGAAGCGTTGCCGGAAGTCATGCTCGTGTGTACCGTCGGTGAATTTCAAATCTTCCCAGGCGCGACCAACGTCATTGGTTCTCGAACCACGTTTTCGGTAGACATCAGAGCGCAATCCGACCGCGTTCGTAAAAACGTTGTCCAAGACGTCACGCGGAAAGTGCAACTGATTTGCCGAGCGCGTGGTTTAGAGTGCAAAGTCCAGCGCACCCACGAAGCCTCTGGCGTGACCATGGATCGAAGACTGACGAAGCAACTCGAAGACGCGTGCGATCGAACGACGGAAGAAATGCACCGCCGTGCCTACGATCTCTACATGGAACAACAACGTCTCCAACGCGAAGAAAACGACTACAACGACGACTACAACGACGACTTCGGCGACTTCAACGACGATTACGATGGCGACGGCGACGAGATGCGAGACGAAGACCAAAGCGACGATTTGTTCTACTACTCGGACGCGCAAAAGAAAAAAATGAACTCCAAGCAGCGCCGACGAACCAACAACAAACGAAACAGAAACGACCGAAGCGGTTTCACTCGAGAACCCGTCATCACTCGTCCGCCAACTTTGGTTTCCGGCGCCGGCCACGACGCGCTCGCCATGGCCGATGCCATGCCCGTCGCCATGCTCTTCGTTCGATCGAAAGACGGGAAATCGCATTCGCCGGAAGAGTACACGTCGCCGGAAGATATCGGCATGTCCGCGAGAGTCTTGTACAGATTTTTGCAAACCTTCACTTTTCCCGAAGACGAAGAGAACGATTACGTCAGCTATTACGACTTACCATAAATAAGAAAACTACTACTAGTGTTTATGATATGCGCACGTATTATTGCGTGTGTGTGCAAGAATACGAATAGGAAAAGAGAATAAAGAGTGCGAGTACATACGCATCAAGACATATTTTAAACAGTAACACATCAAGACGTTTTAAGATTTTTGCTTTTTTTTTTTTTAATTCTTTGATGAGAAAAGGCAACTCTTTCAAAAAATTTCCTCAAAATTTGACACACGCTTTTTGCGCTTTTTATTCTCTCATTAAGAAGAAGAAGAAGAAGAAGAAGAAGGTTTCGTCGGTGTTTTACAAAAACGATCATCGACGATGAACGACGAGGAAACCTTGATCCCTGGAGGAGAGGATGGGAGCACTACTACCACGAACAACACTCAAAGACGACCTCCGCGTGTCTCGACGACGAATTCGAATCAAAATCAACATCAATCCGGTGTGTCCGCATTCGCGCGAAATTCAACGAAAAAGTCGAGAAACATTCACAACAACACAACGTCGTCGTCGCCTCGAACGAGTGGCGGCTTAAGTGTAGTAGGTGGTTTTAGAAACCCTCGAGAGACGTTTCAGAACATCGCGGCGACGGCTGCGGGGACTTTAGAAGATCGGAACACTTTGATGAATTCGAGTTCGAGCCCGAGAGAATCTGCCCCGGCGGTTGTCTTCGGGGCGACGGTTTCGGACAGAGAGACGAACATGGCGAGTTTACGATTACGACGAATGACGGCGTTTGAGTCGCACGATTACGACCCAATCGATTGCGACATCGAAGAGGAACAGTTAAGAAGCCGAAAGAGAGCGGAATATCAAAACGAGGAGTGGTGGAAGTGGACGCTCTCGGCTATCATCGGCGTCGTGATGGGTTTCGTGGCGTTCGTCGTGGACGGGTTGGTGGATAAGTTGAACTCGTTTAGGTTTGGGATGGCGATGAGATTAGTCGTCGGGGATGGAGAGAACCAAGACGCGTCGAAGTTTTACGCGTACATCAGTTCTCTGTTTGTGACGTGCTGTTTAGCCGCCGTCGCTGGAGGGCTGGTGAGTTACGTGGAACCTTTGGCAGCCGGCAGCGGGATTCCAGAATTGAAGACGTATTTAAACGGCGTGCATTTGAAAGGGTTGTTGAGATTGAAAACACTTTTGGCGAAATTAGGTGGCGTGGCATTTAGTATTGGCGCTGGTTTGATTGCCGGTAAGGAAGGACCGTTCGTGCACGGCGGCGGTTTGGTTGGCGGCGGTTTGTGCTCGTTCGGTTCGCACTCGCTCGGGTTCAAAACCAGAAGACCGAACCATTTTAGAAACGATAGAGATAAGCGAGATTTTGTGGCTATTGGTACCGCGACGGGTGTTGCGGTTGCATTTGGCGCCCCAATCGGTGGAATGTTGTTCACCGTAGAGGAAGGGACGTCGTTTTATAACTCGTCCATGTTGTGGCGAGGCTTTTTGGCCACGTGCGTCGGCGTGTTGACCTCGCACTGGTTAGAGCAGTTGGACTTCGACGCCACAGATTTCGCGCGCGCGAAATTCGGGACGCACAGAGATTTTGGTTTATACACCGACGACGAGGCGAACTACTCGAAACAGTACTGGTGGTACTTTTGGGAGGTGCCAATCTTTGCGATGATTGGATGTTTAGGCGGCTACATCGGCGCGTTGTTCGTCAACTTGAACGTACGAGTGACCGCGTGGCGAGCGAAATACATACCGGTAAACGATAAGTTCAGACGATTTTTAGAAGTCATCGCGGTCGCCGCGTTAACTTTTACGGTCATGTTTGTCTTTATGGCGGCGAGTCCGTGTTTAGAAATCCCGGCGCCGCTGAGAGACGGACACACGAATCTAGCCAACGAGTTGGACAGGTTTGAGTACGGCGAAGCGAGTAAGGAGGAAATTCGTACGGATTTCTTCTCGAAAATGTATTGTCCGGAGGGATATTACAGCTCTTACGGTCAATTGTTCTTCGTTCCTCTGTCGCAATCGTTCAAATTTCTCTTGCACCTGGGCGAAGTTGGCGAGAATGGGCAAGCGCACGAGTTTTTGTTTCGATTTGATTTATTAGTGTTTTACTTCTTAGCGATGTTTTCGTTAATGACGGTGACGTACGGCGTTGGTGCACCCACGGGTTTATTCGTCCCGTCTTTGGCGGTCGGCTCAGCCATGGGCCAAATTTGTGGGAGGATCGTCAACTCTGTCAGCGGTTGGATATTAACCGACGTGCAAATAGATTTACACGCGTACGCGGTTATCGGGGCCGCCGCGAGTTTAGGCGGGGCAACTCGAATGACCATAAGTATTACCGTTTTGGTCATGGAAACGACGGGATCGATGCAATTAATCATTCCGTTAATGTTGACTATTTTCTGCGCCAAAGCAGTCGGCGATCGGTTCTCCCATGGGATTTATGACACGCACATCAAAATTAGAGGCGCGCCGTTCTTGGAAGAACCGGAATTAGCCGGGCCAGCCGGGGATAAATTACGCGTCAACGAAGTCATGGCGAAAACCATGATTACGATCAAACCGCGCATGCGCGTGAGGGATTTGATCGGTATCTTAGCCTCGAACGATCACGGCGCGTTTCCGGTGACGGAGAATCCGCCCACGAAGCCGGGAGAGCCGTTCGAGTTACACGGCACGATTACCCGAAATCGTTTGTTGAAAATGATCACGCACAGAATAGGTTTCTTCGATGGGAACCCAGAGTCTCGACCGGCGGACGTGTACGGCTACACCACGGCCAAAGACAGAGACGACTTGCTAGATAAGTTGAAGCAGATTCCGTTCAAGTCACCGCACGTCGCCGAAGTCGCCGCGTCTTTATCGTCCGTGGAGATGGACTCGGCGTGGATCGACGTCTCCCGATTGATGCAACGCCACCCGTTCATCACCCACGCGGACGCGAGAGTCTCCAGAGCCTACCGCATTTTCCGAACGATGGGTTTGCGACACTTGTACGTGACTCCGGATAAACCGTTAGTCGTCGGCGTCATGACAAGAAAAGACGTCATTCAAGAAAACACGAGCTTAACGTTGGGCGAAAAAGCGGAACGAATCATGGCGGAGAGACGATCGAGTGGCGGCGGTGGTGTTGACGGCGAAGCCGAGGGCGCGGATGCTTTCCCAGGAGGCGCGAACTTGTACTCGCACGACTACGCCGACCGCTTCAAATCGAAGAAGAACGAACCGTCGTCCGCCCGCCGCGGCGTCGACGAGCGCGGCGGCGGCTCGACCGCAAACGACGACTGGAACAACCAATTCGGCGACGACGACGACGACCACCGCTCCGACGAGGAAGAAGACGAACGTTTGCCGTATATCCCGTATTACCAAGGAAACGCAGGCGACGACGACGACGACGACAATGATGACGACCACCACCGCGGTAACCGCGACGCTCAAAACGCCGCCGCCGCCGAGGACGGTACCGAAAACACCGCCGATACCGAAGGATCAGGAGGGAACGGGGGATTCACCAACATCTCCGGTGCCTCCATCGTACGAAGAGCAAACGGGCCGGATAATTTGTAATACCATATACTACCACACGACTCACATTCGCGCGCGTATATATATACTACTACCGTAGGAGTACCAGTGTGACTCTTTTCTGATGAGTTTTATTAAAAAAGAGATGATGTTTGAGCATGTTGAGTGCAAAATCGATGATGAAAACCCAAAAAGAAAAAAAGGTGAAAAAAATGTGCTGACGCACGCCTTTTTTTTTTTTTTTTTTTTTTAAATCGACCCCAGTAACGCCTTTTTTTTTTTCTTCGTTTGAATCGCACCCCAATTCTCCCACACTCTCAAAGCGTCATCATCGCTCTAAAACTTTACCACGACGTCCGAAAAAGTGTCTCTCTCACCGCCCTTACACGCTCTGGTTGTTGTTCTCTTCTTCCGTCTCGACGATAATAGAGTGTTAGTATTAAACGCGCGACTGTTGTTGTTGTTGTTGTTGTTGTTTCGTTTTGAGAGAGAGAGTGTTGAGATCATCTCATCTTCGTTCGGGAGAAACGATCTACAAACAGTTGACGAACGACGTCGAAGATTTTTTAGCACGAGTCGTAAACACACACACGCATAAAGAGTGAGAGACAGAAAGACGCAATCATCCAGAGAAGAGAGAATAAAACAGACAGACATACGAATAATGGGCGCGTACCTCTCGCAACCGGTAAAAGAGAAAGAAAGTTCAGACGGCGGGAACGTGAAAGTGAAGTTCGGGACGAGTGCGATGCAAGGCTGGAGGACAAGCATGGAGGATTCGCACTGCGCGGTGCCGGATTTAGACGAAAACACGTCCTTCTTCGCGGTGTTTGACGGCCACGGCGGGAAGGAAGTCGCTTTGTACGCAGGGAGGTACCTTCCGCAAATATTGAAAGATACGAACGCGTACAAGGAAGAAAACGATTTGAAACAGGCGTTGGTGGAGTCGTTTATGAAAATCGACGAAGTCATGAAGGATAAAACGAACGCGCAAGAGTTGGCGGAGTTGAGCGGGAGGAGACGGTTTCGGGAGGAAGAAGAGGATGCGGATGAAAAAATGTCGGCGGGAGGCTCGAGAAACGTGAACGAAGCCATTCGAAGGGCGCTCAAGGAGAGGTTGTTGGCGGAAGGGACGCCGAGCGAGGAGGTGGATTTAATCATTCCGAGTTTAACGAATGACGACGACGAGGAGGAGGAAGAAGAGGTGAATAAAAAGAATGGCGAGAGAAAGGAAGGAGGAGAAATCGGGAAAGATAGTTCTAAGAATACGGCGGCGAACGAACAACCCGTCGCGTCTACGTCTTCTGCCGGCGGCGGTAAAAAGAAGTTCGTGCCTTTATCCGAGGAAGAGTTGAGCGAATGGGAAGGTCCAGTCGCCGGCGCGGCGGCGGTTTCGGTCGCGTTGAGAAACGGGGAAATTATATGCGCCAACGCCGGCGACTCGAGAGCGGTGTTGTGTAGAGACGGTAAAGCTATCGACATGTCTCGAGATCATAAACCTACGGACGAGGACGAATGCGAGAGAATTGTCAAGGCGGGAGGGTTCGTGGCCGACGGTCGCGTGAACGGGTCGTTGGCGTTGTCTAGAGCCATCGGCGATTTCGAATATAAAAGAAACAACGTCCCGGACGACTTGCCGCCAGAGTTATATTGCGTGACTGCTAATCCCGAAGTGAAAACGTTTAAATACGAACAGGACCAAGACGAGTTTATAATAATCGCCTGCGACGGCGTTTGGGACGTGATGACCAGTCAAGAGTGCGTGGACTTTGTTCGCGAGCGGTTGTGTTATAGTTCAACGAAAGACGGTGTGGTGCCGCCAGAACATCTCTCGAAAATCACCGAGGAATTGTGCGATGCGTGTTGCGCCACGGACACGAGAGGGAGCGGATTGGGATGCGATAATATATCCGCGGTTATCGTCCAGTTTTTAGATTCCAAGAAATATAAAGAGACGACGGAGAAATATAAAAATAATACGTCGAGTGTAGAAGGCAAAGGAACGAACCAAGCGCTGGATGATGATGCGAAGGAGGCAACTGCCGCCGCCGCCGTCGGTAATACTAACAAATAATAATTGAGGATGTATACTACTTGTAGTTCACTAATATTTAACAAAATAGACATATAATATAAAAGCAATAATTCTTTGATTGATTAATACTTAAAAGAGACTACTTCTGTACTACTTTACGCGCCTCCTCGACAAACTCGCGAACGAGAGGCCTCATTTTTCTTCCTCTAAAGTTAATGCACCAGTTTGAAATTTGTCCTGGAGACATCCCAGTCGCCTGCGACAGAACCATCTTCTCTTTTCTCGACGGATACGGGTGATGAACGTTCTCGTACATCCAGTCTTTTAACGGCTTGGTAATCCTTCGAGTGGACGCCGCGCTTCCCGGTTTCAACCGTTTCTTTTCACCACCCCACGACGCGACGGCGACGTAATCCGTCATCTTCTTCACCCGCTCCAACCGTTTGTTCATGATCCTTTTCACATTTCGTTCCGTCTGCGTGGCGATGGATTTTTTACTACTCAACGATGTTAAACAGTTCTCTTCTTTTTTGTCTTCTTCTCGTTTGTTCATCGTCGACGAGACATCTCGAAGCGCCTCTCTCAGCGCGTTCGTGAATTCCCGATTATTATGATGATGTTCTTCTTCTTCTTCTTCTTCTTCTTCTGTATCTCTCCTAAACAGTTCCACCCGTTTCGCGATATCGTCTCTCCTTCCCTCGAACGAGGAGGAAAACCCGTTTATTAAAGCTCTCCTCTTCCTCTGCGTCTCTTCTTCTTCTTCTTCTTCTTCTTCTTCTGCGTTCATCGTGGTGATGCGTCCTTTGATCTCGCGATTGTTTTTTTTAAGTGTGTTTGACCTTCTTTTTGCAAAAAAAAAGGCGTTACGAGTACTCGTTCGGTCGCCCTATTAAATTCTCAGCCGAAGATATTTTTTAGACAGATCGACGACGAGAGAGATAACGTGACCTGACCTTTCCGTGACCTTTCCTTCACGCGTTCCTTTTTCAAAAACGCCCCCACGTACGCCTGCCCTCTCTTCTTCATGTCCTCCAATTCCGCCACCAAAGTCATATCAAACGTCCTCACCGGCATAATTATCCCCGGCATAA
>Ga0181557_1003195_pt1 | contig 16146 bp, 16 predicted proteins | sample 011ome_23_FD_148632 | JGI IMG/M metagenome (GOLD analysis project Ga0181557, IMG submission 148632) | Coastal salt marsh microbial communities from the Groves Creek Marsh, Skidaway Island, Georgia - 011506CT metaG (spades assembly) | ecosystem: Environmental > Aquatic > Marine > Intertidal zone...
TGCCAGTGAGTGATCGCCAAGGTGATTGCGCGTCATCAGCTCCAAAATCGGCCGGCCGATGATCTGTTTCCCACGGAACTGTCCCTTTTGGAGCAGCATTTCGCAGAAATTCGCGTAGTCACTGACTGTGCCGACCAGTCCGCCTGCGCCCGAAGGCGCTGCCGGTGAACTTCGATAGCGACTGGTTTCTGGGTCGTCCTGAAGACGCAGAGATTTGTCTGGCGCGCGCTCATAACAGGCGGCAAAACGGTCCAATTGAGTGTCAGAAACAGTGAATCCGGTGTCGGGCATGTCGAGGGGACCGAAGAGTCGCTCCTGTAAAAAAGATTCAAAGGATTGACCCGATATGGCTTCAACCAGATAACCGCAGACATCGGTGCTCATGGAGTAGCTCCATCGTGATCCCGGCTCATAGAGCAGTGGCACCTTTGCGAGCTTTTCAACAAATTCCTGCAGGGTGTCGGTACCCGCTCTAGATATACCCGCAGCCGCGTAAGCCGAGTCTACGGGTAGCTCCAGCCCGGGCAGAAAGCCGCCATAAGTCAAACCCGCTGTGTGGCAAAGCAGATGTTGCACGGTCATCGGCGCCTTGGGCGCGCGCGTCACCATTGCTTCACCTTCACCTTCAACCCAAACGCGGTGTTCTCGCCATGATGGTATGAATTTGTAGACAGGGTCGGTCAGCTGAAACCGGCCTTCTTCCAGCAGCATCATCAGTGCAATGGAAGTGACGGGTTTGGACATGGAATAGATGCGAAAGATGGTGTCGTCGCACATCGCCTTATCGCGCTCAATATCCATGAGGCCCATGGTCGCCGAATAGGCCGTCTCACCGCGGCGGACGACTTGAACACGACAGCCCGCGATTTTGCCGGGTTTCAGATATCGTGTTTCGAGATGCGTTTCGATTTTTGCGAGTTTTTCAGCCGAAAAACCAGCGACTTCCGCACTGACAGTCATTCAAGCAGATATCCCAAAAGGTGGTTAGCGCCAGCGATTCTTGGTGTCCAGATATCGCTTGGCATCGAGTAAGTCGGTAGGTGTGTACTCCGAGAACAGATTGGGGGCAAACCGGGGTTGGTAAGCATCTAAAATGGGTTGGTACAGGTCCATATGCACGTCCGGGATGCGGTGCCGTTTTCGGTAGGAAGCGATCGGAATACGCGCAGTCACGCCCTGCTCAAATTTTGATTTCGCCTGAGCGAGTATTTCTCCATTGGGCCCGTATATAGCGGACCCGCCTGAGCCACCGAATGCATCCGGGAAGAAGTTAGGGTTATCCAGCGACGCAGCGTTATTAACGATGACCGTGTAGACCTTGTTATAGGCTGAGGTGGCCTGCATATCGAACGGCCGGAAGCCACCGGATGCGGTTCGCAATATGAGCTCAGCGCCCTTGAGTGCCATGGCGCGGATCAATTCAGGTTCCAGTTGAGTGGAAGACATACAGATATTGCCAATGTCTGTCCTGTGAACGGGGATTACTGCGTCTTCACCGTACATTTCCACGTACTGATCCAGCACGTTGTAGACCGTGGTGGTAAACAGCTCAAAAGTGGGGAAGACCCCTTTCACATTTCGCGCTTTCCAGTCTTTGGCAACGATAGCGCCGTCCGGACCGATCAACGTTGTGACCGAAAGAATATGTCCAGGCCAGTCCGGGTCCCGGACATAGGCTCCGAATTTGATGTAGCACTGGTATTCTCTGGCTTTCGCGCTGATCGCTTCGGTTTCTGGTCCTGGGATTTCGATACACAGGCGATCAACTTCTTTTCGATCCCACATGTCCCAACCGGTAATGGGGAACTCATGGAAGCAGAGCAGATCTTTCTTGCCACTGTAATACTGTGCCTTGTCGATAAATCCTGTCATCAACTCAAGATTGCGCTTCATCCCCGGCGCAGGATTCAGGCCGTCTACAGCGTTGACGCGAGTCTGCACCGCCGTCACCGTAATCATGTCTGTACGTAATGGCACGCGTTCATAGTTGTGGCCATTTTCGGGCACACTCACAGCGGCGGGGTTCGCCGCAGCGGGTTCATCAGCTCGGCTGACTGCGGGGATGAGATTAGCGACGCTTAATGCTCCGGTCGCACCGATTAAATGGCGGCGGGTAATGTCCTCTGGCATGGTGATCTCCGTCTTTTTATCGTTTATGTGTCTCAAATTCGGTCTTAGCGACGGAGTCTGATGGCAGTGGGACGTTTTATTGATTTCATCCTACACCCTTTTTGAGGCTTGTTTCCCGTCGAAAGGGCGTCCCATGCCCCAGAGATCTCAGCCCGGACCTCGATGAGAGGTAAACTGATGTTTCAATAGGTGAACAGCGTTCAGGACCGATCATGGATTTTGAATACGATCCCATTCAGGTCGCATTACCTTGCCGGTTGACCGATGAGGAGCTGGTAAAGCAGTCAGAGGCCAACTTTCGATTTCAGAGTGAAAGGCGCACTGTGCGGGACTTCTCTGACGAGCCCATCGATCGTGCCGTGATTGAGGCATGTGTGCTCGCTGCAGGTTCAGCGCCGAGCGGCGCGAACCACCAACCATGGCACTTTGCCTGCGTGGGTGACCCTGACACCAAGCGTGCGATCCGCGAGGCGGCGGAGGCAGAAGAGCAGGCTTTTTACGGGGGTCGGGCGGGAGAGACATGGCTGAATGATCTGAAAAAAATAGGCACGGATGCGTCCAAGCCGTTTTTGGAAACGGCGCCATGGCTGATTGCTGTATTTGCAGAGCGGTACGGCATCGATGAGAAAGGTGCGCGACAAAAGCACTACTACGTGCCGGAGTCGGTAGGCATTGCGACGGGATTTTTGATCAACGCTTTTCACCAGCTGGGTATCGCTACGCTCACCCACACACCAAATCCGATGAAATTCTTGAATCAGATTCTTCAGCGTCCAAGCAACGAGCGGCCCTATGTGTTATTGGTCGTCGGGCACCCGTCCCAGACAGCGATGGTGCCGCGCGCGGCCACCGTCAAAAAAACCCTAGAGCAGATCGCCACTTTTATATGAGGCGGCAGTGACTGCTATTGCTTCTCATGACCGAGGACTAGCCTGTAGCATGCGGGCATGGAGCAGATAGAAACAGTGGTTATTGGCTCTGGCCTTGCTGGGTTGTGCGCCGCTAGGGATCTGTTGAAAGCCGGGCGACAGGTGGTGCTGGTGGAGGCGCGAGACCGCGTTGGGGGCAGAACCTACAGCGCACCCTTTGAGGCGGCCGGTCTGACTGTTGACCTCGGCGCGGAGTGGGTTGACCCCGATCAGCATCAGGCGATGATGCAAGAACTGGCGCGGTACGAGATTAACCTTGAAGACACAGTCCCTGAGACGCCATCGCTGGGTTTGACACCCAAAACAGAGGCTCCCTCATGGCACAGTGTTGTCCGAACCTGCGATCGCATAGCGGCGCAACTTAATTCTGACCAGCCGCACTGGTATGAGGGCTTTGATCAGTTCGACCTGCCCGTGACGGCGTTTTTAGAGGCACATGCTCTCGATATTAACGATCTCTCGACGTTCCTCGCCCATGGGTTCGCATTGCAAGGAGCACACCCCGACGACTACAGCATGCTCAATCTGCTTCATGAATTTGCGTCGTTCGGCGGTGTTGAAGCGGCCTTCAGCGGGGCGGAACGCCGGATTGCGGGAGGCGCGCAATCACTGAGTATTGCGATGGCCAAGACACTTGGCTCGGCGCTGCGGCTGAATTGCCCGGTGACCCGTATCGCCAAAACCGAGAGGGGCGTTATCGTCGAGGGCCCTGCAGGCCAGATTTTCACGGGGCAGGTGATCGTTGCGCTGCCGCTTAATGTGCTCTCACACCTGAGTCTGGATGTGCCATTACCCGCTGTGGCCGCGCGAGTGATCGCGGAGGGTCACGTTGGTCGAGCCGCTAAAGGTTGGGTAGCCGCCACGCTCACCGAGCCGGCGGAATCGATTGGGTGGCCACACGCGGTCGAGGTGTACTCTCGACGCGGTTCTCGATCAGACGCGGTCTGCACCTTTGCTGTTGCCGAGCCCGGTCATAACGAGGCGTTGACCGAAAGTTGGCGGGCATTGGCGACACGACACCCTGACGTCGCCCTTCACCAGCAGCATCTTTCCCATGACTGGATAGCGGATCCCTTTTCGCGGGGCTCCTGGTTGAGCAGTGCGCCCGGTCAAATGCGCGGGCTACATGAGCTGGCGGATATGCCGCCCCCAGTGCTCTTTGCAGGCGGTGATCTGTCTCGAGGTTGGTATGGCTGGATGGAAGGCGCGGTGACGTCGGGAAGGTACGTCGCGACCCGTCTACTTGCTTACGCCAGCGATGACAGCGCACCGCGGGCGGCAGGCTAGGGCGCGCGACCGCTGGGCTCGCGGCAGGTCACATTGCTAAGAAGGTGTGTTCAGGTAATGCCGGGTAGGACAGGACCGGTAGGACAGGAACAGTGTCACAGTAGATTGAAGAGCAATCCCCCGATGAGCGTGCCTAATGAGTAGCCCAGCACGCCCACCAGTACCCCGGGCGTGATTTGATCATGCCACCCCTTGGCGGCTGCCATCGCCGGCGCGGTTGTAGCACCGAGCACGGCCGCGTTGGATGCGGTCAGCAATTCCGGCAGTGTGAGGTTTAGCCAGCGGCCGACAACCAACAGGCAGAGCAAATGGGTCGCCAGCAAGATGGTGACCAGAGCGATCAAGATGGGGGCTACGCTGAGCATGGCGACGACATCCGCCCCGGCAGCGATCGAGCCAAAGAAAACGAATGACAATACCACGCCGAGCTCAAATCCCCCGGTACACCAGTCTCGTAATTTCGGCACAAACGTAGCGAGAGCGAGGGTCAGTATCGTTAAAATAATGTAGCGCCCCCCCGAGAAGTCCAGCCAAGCACTGAGCGCATCACTAATAGTCACCAGCAGCGTGGCGACTGCCAATGCTGTGCACAGTGAGGTGGGCGTCATCGACACCGTATTGCTTTCTGAGATGGTGCTGTTGGAGCTATGGGTTTTCGTCTGGGGGTGATCGTGAAAGCGTCTAGCTAACCACTGCACGCCGGGTAACAGCCCCAGCACACTCAGAAAAATGGCGCTAAACAGATTGTCAGCGGCGGTGGCCGCTGAGAAAAAAGAAGCGTCGCCAGATAGCCCGGTCATCTCGCCCAACGCCGCGTAGTTCACCGATCCACCTATGTAGGTGGCGGCGAACAAACCGGCAATGGCGCTCTCCTTGTCTGCAGCGTTGATATTGGCGCTCTCCGCCAATGTGCTGAGATCGAGGAGGGATATGGCCAGCAGGACTCCGGCTACGGTACCGGCTGAGGCCACCATAAAGGCGAGCGCAGTCCGCGATGCCTCACGCAGAAGCCGCCGCACGTCTCCCTGCAGAAGAAAAAGAGGAATCAGCACGGGCACCAGATAGGTAAAGACGAAGTCATAGGTGGGAGCTTGATGAGGGATGAGGCCGACATTGGCTGCGACAATGGCCATCAAAATCACCAGAACTGTCCCGGTGAGCAGCTTCCCCAGGCGCGTCGTTTGTAACCAGAAGGCGAGCGCGGCCAGTCCCATCAGGGCAGCAAAAATTCCAAGGTGGTTATCCGGGCTCAACATTGGGAGGGGCGTCCTGCTAGTGTCGATATGATGCTACTGTAGCCCGGCGGGAAAAACACGATGCGTCGTTGCGCTTTCCGTTATTTAATCCTCGCAGGAGAAACAGCAATGGGAGAGCCATCGGGTGAACCGCCCAAGCAGCTCAATGTATTGGGGTTGCCCATCGAGCTGTGTTGTCAGGACCCGGTCACCGGATTCTTTCGCGACGGCCACTGCCATACCGGACCCATGGATCATGGCCTGCATACGGTTTGCGCACAGATGACTGATGAGTTTCTCGCTTACTCGGTATCAGCAGGCAACGATCTGGTAACACCGATGCCTCAATATGGTTTTCCCGGGTTGAAAGCGGGTGATCGATGGTGTCTTTGCGCGATGCGCTGGCATCAGGCTCACGAAGCGGGCAAAGCCCCGAGACTTTACTTGCGAGCGACCCATCAAAAAACGCTTGAGATTGTCCCGCTCAATGTACTCAAACAGTTTGCGCTGGACCTGTCATAACGGGATCTGGGTCAAGGGGTGCTCCGGCACTCAAGATGGTGCGAACAAGCGGCTGAGCGGGCCCTCCAACGCCATCCCTGCGAACATAGCCAGGCAAAACACCACGGTTGATTCGTAGCCGTATAACAAGCTCACCAGCGCAGGTCCCGGGCAGTAGCCCGACAGTCCCCAACCGATGCCAAACAGCACGGCGCCGCCCACCAAGCGTCGATCCAAAAGCTGCTTGCCGGGCAGTGAAAAAGCCGACGCCAGCAAGGGCGCCTCTCGTGCCGTCACGAGCGGAGTGATGAGAAATGTGACGACCACAGCGCCGCCCATGACGAAGATCAGATCCGGTATCCACGCCCCGGTGACATTCAAAAATCCGAGCACTTTGGCTGGGTCTGACATGCCTGACAAGGTCAGTCCAAGGCCAAAAAGGACGCCTGATATTAAAGCGGGCCACGCCCTCATGCTGCGCCTCCCATCAAGCTTTGCATCACAAATACGGTGACGACGCCCAGCGTCATGAAGGTCAACGTGGCGACCAGTGATCGCGGTGATCGCCGGCCTAGTCCACACACCCCGTGGCCACTAGTGCAGCCGCCACCCATGCGCGTTCCGAGGCCGACGAGGAGCCCACTCGTAACAATCAACCACAAGGGCGCGGTGGATTCAGCCGGAACAGGTTGGCCCATGACGTTGTGTGTCAGCAGGCCGCCAAGTAGCAAACCCACCAAAAACATCGTTCGCCAAACGCGTTCTGGGCCTGCAAGGGACCCCCAGGCAATGCCGCTGATACCGGCTATACGGCCCAGTGAAAGTAGCAGCCACATAGCGGATACGCCCAATAAAACGCCGCCGGTCAGCGGCATCAGGTATGCATTCATCAGCACTGGCCTCTCGATTACGGATCATCTGTGCTCAATGATCGGCCGGCGGAGAGCGTAACGCAAGCGGCACTGCCAAGCAGGTTTTCGGCGCAGGCGCGCTACCGCTGTCTGGAGGGTGCTGGGCTGTAGATTGTGTTCAGGTGTGGCTGTGTGGTTGGCGCGAGACCCGCGCCGGATATTTTATGAGCGCAGGCTTACCAACCGGATCCGATCAGCGCCGCTTCCTGCTGCGGTCCAAGGGCCACATCGGTCGCAGTCTCGTCGATAAACCTCGCAACCTGCTCGCTGTCGCCGGCACCGGCGGGACGATACTGGGTTTCCTGCTTGAGGAAGACTTCGCTACCCACGACTTGGTTCACCCATTCACCGCCATCCCGGCAGGCTACGCCCCGCCAGTGTGACTCCCCTTGACTCAGCAGAAACTCACGGCACCAGCGTCCGTCGGCCGCAGGAAAGGTCAGGACCGAGCGGAACTGTCGCTCGTTATCGAGCCCATCCCAGCCAGTGGCACGCGAAGGGGATTGCTCCAGAGCATTCGCCAACTGCGGATCCATGGTCATGGGGTTGAAGACATCGGTTTGGTTCAGGTCGACCACTAATGCCATCGCTGTCGCGAACGAGGCAGCTACGGCGACGCTCGCCCAGCGCTGCCAGCGCCGGGTCATACCCAGCACGGCCACGTTTTCCGCCGCAACCATGGGTGCTAAATGCTTGGGAACGTGATTCTCGGACTCAGCAAACAGCGCTCTCACTCGCTGGTCGTTGGCTTCCATGACCTCGAGGCGTGCTCGAAGGGCGGGCTCACTACGTAGCCTGCTGATCAGGGCAATGGTTCGCTCTGCGTCCAACTCGTTATCGACATACATAGACAGCAAATGGTTGTCGTCCACTCGCGTTCCAGCCATGTCTACCACGTTTTGACGATCATCACTCATCGAAATCACCCTGTTCCCTTCGGCCCCTCCCAAGTGGGCCGTGACGGATGCCAGAGGCTTAAGCCTCTCTTTCTGCACTCCACTCCAAATCCTCAGCCAGCGCTTTTCGTGCTCGAGCGACACGACTCATGATCGTACCGATCGGCACTTCCATTAGCGCCGCTGCCTCAGCGTAAGAACAACCTTCTACTGCAACCTGAACCAACGCTGAGCGTTGCTCAGGCGGCAACCGTTCCATCGCCGCTGAGACCCGGTCGAGTTGCACGGAGTCGTCAGTGTTGGCCGCAGTGGTGCCGGCCCCTTCCACTGCGCTTTCTGACTGCGCGTAACGACTTCGTACATCTCTGGATCGAATCTCATCAATCCACAAATTGCGGCATACCCGGTGCGACCACTTAGCGACGTGCGCGTCCTCGGGCATGCCCTTCTCTAGCAAGCGCTCCACCGTGATTTGCAACAAATCGTCGGCATCAGCGGGATCTGACGTCAGTGAGAGGCAGAACCGCTTTAAGCGCGGCAGCTCCTCAATCAGATCCTGTCTTTGTTGGGCGGTTAAACTCGCCATATTTCGCCTGCTATTGCTGTGACGTTTCAGAGTGGGACTTATTCCCTCTCGGGCTACAGTTTTTGCTTTTAAGCGCGAGCCAGAAAAGGGTTAGACTCGTATCATGTCCAGCATCAACACGCTACTTCAAGCCAAATATTCCCCGATCAGCAGCCTATTTCGGGCAGCAGCGGCGTTGTTATTGGGCTTTATGCTGATTCAGCCCGGCGTGAGTCAGGAGGTTGAGGATCAGGTTTCCGACATCGTTTCAGAGGCTACCGAAGAGCGAATAGAGCAAGCCATGGAGGATCTGCTTACCGATATTGAGTCTCGAATCAGTGAAGATGCGCTCCGTATTCAGACTGACCATTGGTTGGTCATGGCAGAAGCGGATGTATTTGAACAATTGGCGCAGGAAGGCTATCTCTTTGACCGGGTCAGCGAGTTAGACGGTCTGGGATTTTTACTAGCGGAGGTTGCGGCCCCTGCCAGCTTTGATTTGTCGGCGACCCGTGCGGGTATCTATGAGGTGATTGGTGGCGACAGGGCTGACGTCGATCTCAACCACCTCTACACCGCTGGGGTGCCAGATGACCCAGATGCCGACATAGCGGGTGTCGCCCCTCGTGAGTTACTGGCCTTACCCACCGATCTATCTGACTTGTCATTGCGCATTGGGATTATCGACAGCAGTGTGGATCAGGGACACGGTGCTTTTTCTCAGGCGTCGATTACGACTCGACGCTTTGTAGAGAACGACTCGCCACCCAACTTCCATGGCACAGCGATCGCTTCTATCATTGCCAGCAATGACCCATCGGCACTGGGCCTTGCGCCCCGAGCTGAGTTGTTTGCTGCGGAGGTTTTCGATCAAACCGATGAGCAGGGTGAATTCGCCAGCACGGTCAGCCTGATTAAAGCACTTAATTGGCTGATAACCGAACAGGTGTCTGTGATTAATATTAGTTTGGCAGGCCCTCCCAACCGACTGCTTGAGACCGCGCTGGCGCGCGTGCGTGAGCGAGGCGTCCTGGCGATTGCGGCGGCTGGCAACGGAGGGCCGATGGCACAGCCTATGTATCCTGCGGCGTATCCGGAGGTAGTGGCCGTGACGGCAACCGACAACCGCGGTCGCGCGTTTCGTCTGGCCAATCGCGGAGAGTACGTCGATATTGCTGCGCCTGGTGTCAATGTTCGGCATGCGCAGGCGGGAGGCGGTTATGCGGCCTCATCCGGTACCTCATATGCGGTACCTTTTGTCACCGTCGCTGCGGCTCGCTTGCTGCAATCAAACAGTGAGCCCGCTGTGATGCTGGATGCGCTGTATGCCAGCGCCGTTGATATAGGCGCCCCCGGGCGCGATCAAATCTACGGATACGGGCAATTACAGTTCCAGTAGTGCTGAAGGCTTCCCTGTCTCAAGCATATTGAATCACCGCTCTTCCTCTGAGCGACGACTTAGAAGGACAATCGAATTTCGGTGCCCACCACCAGGTCGCTATAACTCGCGGTCGGCAGATTCGAGTCGTAATCAGAGTTCTTGATCATCACTGCCCAGGACGCGTAGTCGGTGAATAAAAGTCGTAGCTCGGCCGAGAAACGCCAACGGGTATCCTCGCGCTTGGTGCCGATCATCGGATCGGGTGCTTTGTACTGTCGATCCTCATACTTGCCCTCGATCTCAAGCTCCAGAGGGAGTCGCCACAGATTTTCGCGATGCACGTAACGTGCTTTGATCGCATGTGAGTCGTAGTCGTAGCGATTCGCGCGCGCGTTGTCCACGCGAAAGGTATAACCCACAATCGCATAGCGCTTCAGGCCCTGAATGAAATAGTAGCTGTCAAGAGAAACGCTGTGGCTGTCGGCCTCCCGGCCAGGGCGGCGGGCGATCGTTTTCTCGCCGAAAACGTATTCTCCTCTCAAGAACCATTGCTTGCTCAAAAAGCCCGCTAAGTAGGGAGAGAGCCGCTCGTAGGTCAGGAACTCTTCATCATCGAGGTCCGCGGAAACATCGAACCAGTTAACGCCCACTGTGGCTTTGCCCAACTGCGCCTCCAGATTCACCCCGAGTGATTCGGTGCGTCGATCAACCTGCGAGAACTCCTGGTAACTGTCATCGACCAATCCAGCTGAAACACGCAGCGACGCGCGATCTTCGTAGCTGAACAAGGCTGACCCCTGAATCTCCAGCGTGGTGACCTCATCAGACTCACCAGTCGCTCGTTCCAGTTCATCGAGGCCGACGTTGTCATCCCACGCGTAACCCGCCGCTAACTCGAGGTCAAATACCGTCGAGGCGCTCAAGGGTTGGTGCGCGAGAAGAATCCACGCACAAAACGTGGTCAAACTATTTCGGACAAGGTTAAGCAAGGTGAGCGCCGCCCATGAGTTGCTCGTAGTATAGTGTCGCCGACGCTTTTCGGTGCGTTCCCTCGCGGTAAAAATTCAGTGTCGTAAAAGCTTTCGGAGGAAACAGATGGCGGCCCCAGCAACACAGCAAGAAGCAATTCAACAATTTATCGATGTCGCAAATGAAATGAAAAACGACGGGGTTTCAAAAGAAGCCGTGTCCACGGCATTGATGCGCGCCTGCGCACTTTATTCGACGTATGTCGTTACGGGTAACGACGGCGCCTTGAAGAATAGCGGCGTTGAAAAACTACAGCAGCTATTTGGCGAGGAACTCCAAGCGGTGCAAGCCGCGAAAATGGCAAGTGCTGGAGTGGAGTCACCAGAATAAAGTTTTGGTAGCTGTGCGCACAGGAACTGGCGACGAGGTGGAGCATACTATGAGGGTCTGTGGAGAGTGCACTGCTTGCTGTGAGGGTTGGGTGACTAGCCGGCATCTTGCTATGCGTCCAGGTGTTCCCTGCGAGCACAGAACAGACGTAGGGTGTGCGATCTATGAGCGTCGACCCGATGACCCGTGCAAGCAATTCAAGTGTGCGTGGCTTCAAAGCACTCCTGAGTCGCTCCCCGATGAAATGCGGCCAGATCGTTCGGGCGCTATTTTATATTTTCGGGCGTGGAAGCAATGGAGCCGGGTTTTAAATGTTATGCCCGCCGGAAGGAAGGTGCCGGATGCCACTTTGCGGATCGCCCAAGAGTGGGCTGCCGAAAATCACATGCCTATCGTGTGGAGTGAACGGGTCGAAGATTTCGTCAATGACGATGCCCTCACTCGAAAGGCCATGGGGCCTTCCGAATTCATGACTCAAGTGAAGTGGGATTTTATGCCCGAGGATATCTGGAGTCCTGATCAATCCGTATAGCTGTATCTCTCAGATGGACTGGGTTGTGAGTCATCATTCAGATGTCTGCGCTTGCTTCATTTTGCCAGTAACTCTGGGACCCCCTCCGCATTGACAACAAAGGCGTGCTGCCGTGACAGGGCCTGAGGGTCCAGCACACCGCAGCTGTGCGCGATCAGGTCAACCTCCTCTCGCATCGAGATCGCATAGTTGGCGACCCTATCGGCCTTGATGATCGGATCTAAGCCTTTTTGCAGTTTGGGGTCCTGGGTAGTGATGCCGGTGGGGCAAGTATTCTCGTTGCATTGGAGGGCTTGTATACATCCGAGGGAGAGCATGAAGCCCCTCGCTGAGCAGACCACATCAGCGCCGAGGCAGAGCGCCGCGGCGACCCCTGCGGGATTGATCATCTTACCCGACGCCACAAGTTTGACGCGTTCGCGAAGGCCTGCGGCGGTCAGTCGGCTGTGAACTAAAGGGAGGCTGGAGGAGACCGGTAGACCCATGTTGTCCATCAAACCCTGCGGTGCGGCACCCGTCCCCCCGTCGGCGCTGTCCACGGTAATGAAGTCGGGCGCAGACGCTAGGCCTCGGGCATGGATGGCCTCGCAAAAATCATCAAGCCACGCGGTTTGCCCCAAAACCAGTTTGATACCGGTGGGTTTCCCCGACGCCGAGCGGACCCGGTCAATCAGATCCAGCAGCGAGTCAGCGTCAGTGATCTCTGGATGACGGTTGGGACTGATTGAATCCTCACCCGCCGGAATGCCGCGGGTCGTCGCGATCAGATCGGTCACTTTCTCCGCGGGCAGAATGCCGCCTTTTCCGGGTTTCGCTCCCTGAGACAGTTTGATTTCAAACATTTTCACTTGAGGGATCGCCGTCAGGGCCTTGATTTTCTCGGGGTCCAAATTGCCCGCTTCATCCCGTACGCCGTATTTCGCAGTGCCGATCTGGAAAACCAGATCGCAGGCTGCGGTTTGGTGGTGAGGTGATAATCCACCTTCCCCGGTATTCAGCCATACGCTGCTTTTCGCAGCTCCCATCGAGAGCGCCTCGATAGCGGGCCCTGACAGCGCACCGTAGGACATCGCAGAGATGTTAAAAATGGAGGGGGCTGCGTAGGGTTCGCGCACAAAGCCCTCACCAAAAACCAGCGGGGTTGGCGCATGCGCTTCAATCTCGTCTTTCGTGGGAGGGAAGGGGCTGTTGAGAAAGAAAATATCGCCGGGACGATTGAGCGGTTTCGTCGAGCCAAAGGCGATCGTACTGTCGAGCTTTTTGGCGGCGCGTGCCACCCACGCTCGTTGAGCCCGGTTGAAAGGGAGCTCTTCGCGATCCATCGCAAAGAAATACTGCCGGAAAAAGACACCCAGGTGCTCGAACACGTAGCGAAGTCGGCCTATGACCGGGTAGTTCTTGCGAATGGCTTGGCTGTTCTGCGTGACGTCGATGACGTACAGCACGACCACTGCGATTAGCGCTACCACAATCGCCAGTGCCAACAACATCATGGCGGCGTCGAGCACACCGTCCAGCAGGTCTAGAAACGCACTCATTTTTTCTCCCGGGCCACAACTTGCAAACAGCGACAGCGAGCAAAAAGTGTAGCATCAGAAGAGGGGGCGCGATTTAGCCCGAGACGACAGCAGCGCGTCCCGAGCAGCAGCGTGATCATCCGATGCCTTGGGGTGAAGGCAGTGTCGATTGGACTGCCGAGAACAGGTGGTTGGTACCGAAGGCCGGACTTGAACCGGCAAGCAGTTGCCTGCGGGGGATTTTGAATCCCCTGTGTCTACCAATTCCACCACTCCGGCTCGCGTAGACGATGGCGCGCAGTATACCAACTCCAAGCCACGCGGCAATGGGAGGCTAGGCAATTTCCCCTTGTGCTGTATACTTCTGCGCGATTCAGCCGAGCCCCACCCGGTCGGTCCGGTGGATCTGAGTATCTTCAGGGAGAAAAGATATGGCGATGAAACTCATCAAGAAGACGGCTGAGTACAAGATCTTCATGCGCGGTGATGACCGCTACGCGATTCAAGATGCCAACGGTAAGCCCGTGAACGGCGAGGAAAAGGTGCGGATCCTTGTCGAAGAGGATCTGATTAAAGTCACCCTGCCGAGTCCGAAGGAAGAAGCCCCCGAGTCTGAGGACGCAGCGGACAGTGGCGACGTGGCGGCAGAGGTTGCCGCTGAAGCGGATGACGCAGCGGAGGATTCAGCAGAGGCATCAGACGATGCTGTCGAACCCGAACCCGAACCCGAACCCGAACCCGAACCCGAACCCGAACCCAAACCTGAGCCTGAGGAGGCGCCAGAAGAGGCAGCCCGCGAAGCTGAACCCGAGCCAGAGGCTGAAGCAGAAAAGCCCGAGGAAGAGAGTGAAAAGAAGGACAAGTGACGCGGCGCCGATGGGAATCGCAACGAAAGCCGGCCAACGCCGGCTTTTTTGTGGGCAGGTTCCGATGAAGTTCGCCACGGCCACTCAATGCTGGATTCCAACCGAGATCGATGAAGACCGCCGACTTTGCCTTTGAACTCCCCGCTGAACTGATCGCGCAGGAGCCGCTCCCTGAGCGTTCTGCCTCCCGACTCCTGACGGTTGAGATGGCTTCAGCAGCGTGTTCGCACCTGACTTTTAGAGACCTCCCTCAACTACTTACTCCTGATGATTTGCTCGTGTTCAATAACACGCGAGTCATTCCGGCGAGGTTGTTTGCCCAGAAGCAGACGGGCGGCCGGGTAGAGATCCTTATTGAGCGGGTGCGGGGAGATGGCAGCGCACTGGCACACGTCCGCGCCAGCAAGAGTCCGCGTGACGGCGCGTTACTGTTGATCACCCCCGATTCCGAGAGCGATGTCTCCGATTCGGCGCTAAGAGTGATGGGCCGGGAGGGCGCGCTGTTTGCGCTCGTGCCCGAGACGGGCACTCTCAAAGACATGATGCGCCGCTATGGTCACATGCCTCTACCTCCGTATATCGAGCGGGAGGATACGGCTGATGACCGTGATCGCTATCAAACACTGTATGGCAGTCAGGATGGTGCCGTGGCGGCGCCGACCGCCGGGCTGCATTTTGATCAAACACTTTTGGCGCAACTCGATGCAGCGGGTGTTGCCAAGACTGAGGTGACCCTACACGTCGGGGCGGGCACGTTTCAACCTGTGCGGGCGGAGCACCTCGAAGATCACACCATGCACAGCGAGCACATCGAAGTCGATCAAACCTGCTGCGACGCCGTGGCAGCGTGTCGGGCCAGAGGTGGCAGAGTGATCGCTGTCGGTACCACCGCCGTCAGATCGTTGGAGAGCGCCGCTCAGCTGCCGGGCAAAGACCAGACGCTAAAGCCCTTCAGCGGCGACACGGATATCTTCCTCTATCCCGGCGCGACTTTTCATGTGGTGGACGCGATGATCACCAATTTCCATCTGCCTGAATCCACCTTGATCATGCTGGTGTCTGCTTTTGCGGGAACCGATACCATCCGCCATGCCTATCGCACAGCGATCGAAAACCGCTACCGCTTTTTCAGCTATGGTGATGCCATGTTTCTGACTAGACAGCGGAGCGTCTGATGGAGTTTCAAATATTCCATCAGGATGGATTGGCCAGACGTGGCCAGATTAATTTCCCTCGAGGCGCAGTGCAAACCCCCGCATTTATGCCGGTCGGCACCTACGGCACGGTCAAGGGCATGTTGCCGCGGGATATTGTCCAGATTGGAGCCGAGATTATCCTCGGTAACACCTTTCACCTGTGGCTACGGCCGGGCACCGACATCATCAAGGCTCACGGCGACCTCCATGACTTCATGGGGTGGCAAGGCCCCATCCTGACTGATTCCGGTGGGTTTCAGGTATTCAGTTTGGATGCGCTGCGGAAGGTGACCGAGGAGGGTGTCGCTTTCAAATCGCCGGTGAACGGTGACAGGGTATTTCTTGACCCCGAGACGTCCATGCGCATTCAGCGGGACCTCGGTAGTGACATCGTTATGATCTTTGACGAGTGCACGCCGTATCCGGCCACCGAGGCGGAGACGGAGCGGTCCATGCAACTCTCCTTGAGATGGGCTGAGCGGAGCCGACGCGCCCATGGCGACAATCCTGCCGCCCTATTCGGCATCGTTCAGGGCGGCATGTATCCGGAACTTCGCCTGCGTTCCCTAGAAGGTCTCACAGAGATTGGCTTTGATGGTTACGCGGTAGGTGGGCTGTCGGTGGGTGAGCCCAAAGACGAGATGATGGCGGTGCTCGATGGTCTGGCGGGACACTTACCTGCGGAAAAACCCCGGTACTTGATGGGAGTGGGTACACCTGCGGATCTGCTGGAAGGCGTTAGGCGCGGTATCGACATGTTCGACTGCGTCATGCCCACCCGGAACGCCCGCAACGGCCACTTGTTTACCAGTACTGGCGTACTGAAGTTGACCCATGCCAA
>Ga0181557_1003196_pt1 | contig 16144 bp, 6 predicted proteins | sample 011ome_23_FD_148632 | JGI IMG/M metagenome (GOLD analysis project Ga0181557, IMG submission 148632) | Coastal salt marsh microbial communities from the Groves Creek Marsh, Skidaway Island, Georgia - 011506CT metaG (spades assembly) | ecosystem: Environmental > Aquatic > Marine > Intertidal zone >...
CCATCACAAAACACACATTTTCAAAAAAAAAGAAAACTCGCGCGCTGTTGTGTCTCATCATCGCGCGAGACACATCACATATATCGTCGTCTCGATATGAGGCACCAACAACAACATCACCACCACCACCAACAACAACAACACCAACAACGAAACGGAGGAGGTGTTCGAGTGCTAAACGTGGCGGAAAAGCCATCCGTCGCGAAAGAAGTGTCGAAAGTTTTATGCGGTAGAGGAGGAGGAAACGTGACGAGTCGCGCGGGCGTTTCGGAGTATAACAGAATATTTGAATTTATAAACCCGTTTCCAATAAACAACCGCCACGACTGCGCGATGAAGTTTACCTCGGTGCTGGGACATTTAATGAGCTACGAGTTCATCGAACAAGAGTATAAGTCGTGGGAACGCTCGGATATGCGAGATTTGTTCGGGAGAGCGCGAATCGCGAAATCAGTTCCAGAGAAGATGAAAAAAGTCAAGGCGAACTTGGAACGAGAGGCGAGGACGAGCGATTGGTTGATTTTATGGCTCGATTGCGATCGAGAGGGAGAAAATATCGCCATGGAGGTCGTGGACGTGTGTTTGAAAGCGAACAGACGGTTGAAAGTGTTTCGGGCGAGATTTTCGGCGCTGAGTTATCAGGACGTTTCGAGAGCGCTTCAGAACTTGCAAATGCCGGACGAGGCGGCGTCCATGGCGGTGGACGCGAGGCAGGAGTTGGATTTACGGTTAGGGGCGGCGTTTACGAGATTTAACACGATTTGCGTGAAAAGGAACGGGATTTTGGGGTTGTTGGACGACGACGACGGTGGTGGTGGTGGTGGCGGAGGAGGCGAAGGAGGAGGAGGAGGAGGAGGAAGAGGAGGAAGGGGAGGAGGGAACGACAAAGATAATAAAGGCGTGATAAGTTACGGCCCGTGTCAATTTCCAACGCTTGGATTTATCGTTCAAAGAAAGTGGGACGCAGATGCACACGTTCCCGAAAGGTTTTGGACGATTTCCATCGGATATCAAATGCAAGAAGGAGGAGGAGCAGCCGCTGCTGCTGCTGCTGGCGGCGGTCGACAACAACAACAGAGACAGCGGGGCGGCGGCAGAGTTGTCGAATTTCGATGGAATCGTCAGCGCGTGTTTGACGAGCATCTGGCAAACTCTTTGTTCGAGAGAGTTCAAACCGCACCACACGCGACCGTGTTATCTACTCGCGGTCAAGAGATTAAGAAATGGCCGCCGCACCCGTTGAATACGTTGGAGATGCAGAAACGGGTGAACAGAGCCTTGCGCATCCCCCCAGAAAGAATCATGACCTTCGCCGAAAGTTTGTATCAAAAAGGTTTCATCTCGTACCCGAGAACGGAAACCGATCGATTCCCAGACTCGTTCAATTTCCACGAAAATATAGCGCTGTTTTATAATCACGAGACGTACGGTCCGTACGCGCGCGAATTGAACGAAAGTGGCGGGTTTCGAAAACCGCCGGGCGGGCACAGAGACGATAAAGCGCACCCTCCGATTTACCCGGCAAAGTTACCCACCGCGCACGAATTCAACGGGTGGAAGCCCGAGGAGAAGCAAATTTACGACTTTGTTTTGAGGCACTTCTTAGCGACGTGCTCGAAACCAGCGGTTGGGTATAAAACCACCGTCGAAGTTGATTGCGCCGGGGAGGGGTTCAAAGCGAACGGGTTGATGATTACCGACCGAGCGTATTTACGGATATACGGTCCAGGGCCGATATTCCCTCCAGATGGGCCTCGATTGCAACCGTATTTCGACAACTGGAACGCCCAAGAAGAGCTTCCTAGCTTTGAAGACGGTCAGCAGTTCCAACCGTCGCACAAAAACCTCCGCGACTCGGAAACGGTGAAACCGCAAATGCTTTCCGAAGTCGACTTGTTGACGTTGATGGAAAAGAATGGCATCGGGACCGACGCCACACAAGCGCAGCACATTGAAAAAGTCGTCGGCGAGCGCGGGTACGCGAAAAAAGTCGGCGACAACCGTTTAGTTCCAACCAACATCGGCGAAGCGCTCGTTGCCGGATACGATTCCTTGCAGCTCGGTTTCATGTGGCAACCGACGAAACGCGCCGAGATGGAAAAAGACGTCGACAACGTCCACAAAGGCTCCATAACAAAAGAAGAAGCCGTTCGAAAAAACATCGACCCGATGCTCCGAGCGTTCGTCAAGTGCGAAAACAACGAAGACGATTTAGTCCGAATCGTCAAACGTTTCGTCGAGCGCGGAAGAAACGTCAACGTCGAACAGCGGTACGGCGGCGCCGGAGAGCGAGATTTCTTCGAAGAAGAAGACGAGGACGAGTTTGACGTCTTTAATAATTTGAACAACAACAACGACGTCCCGCCGGTTTAACGTAATTGGAGGACGTTTAGCACGAATAGCGATAGTAGTAGTAACAGCAAAGTATATAGGTCGTCTAAAACATCCATTTTTTTCTCTTTTTTTCTCTCTTTTTCTCGTTTTTCTCTCCCGTGTGTCTTATCATACCATTTCGCGCTATTCGCGCTATACAAAAACGACACGAGCGATGGTGTCCACGCGCCGCACGCCTGCTCGAGAAGAGAGAGCGCCGCCGACGTCTTCTCCTCGAGCTCCTCCCAAGAAGACGGGGAATGATGCGAAATTCACTAATCGACCTTCTTTTTCTTCGAGAGGAAGAGGAGGAAGAAGTAAACAACAACAAATCCCCTCGAAGACGAAGACGTCGACGCATCACCATCACGGGTACGAATTTGGAGGTCCGCTCGGCGCGATATCGATCGCAATCCTCCTCCCTTTGGTCTGCTACTTCCTCGTCGCCGCGTGCAACGAAACCTACGGATGCGTGGAGATTTTTTCATCGTCTTCTTCGGCGTTCAAAAAGCGTTTCTCCCTTGCGACGTTGCCGGAAAAGATGAAACCGGTGTTTTCGTGGGAAAGCGTTGGTGTGTTTTTGGGATGGATGGCGTGGTGCGCGACGCTGCACGTAATCTTACCCGCATCGGTGGTGAAAGAAGGCGTCGTGATCAACGCGGAAACCGGGCAAAGATTGAGGTATAAACTGAACGGGTTTCGCGTGTTTGCGACGACGGCGATTGCGCTCGCAATTGGGACGCACTTTGGCGTCGTTCAGTTGCGATACGTCCACGCGAAGTTTTTGAGTTTGTTAACCGCCGGGTGCGCGTTCGCGTTCGCGTTGACGACGTTTTTATACGTCGCCTCGTTTAGAGTAAAAAAGAAGATAAGTAAGAGTGCGATGAAAAGAGGTAGCGATGGTGTTATCATCGATAACGGGCCGGTCGTGTTGGCGAACGGTGGGAACACCGGGAACGTCGCGTACGATTGGTTCATCGGGAGAGAATTGAACCCTCGATTTTCGAACAGTTTGTTCGACGCAAAGGTATTTTGCGAGTTAACTCCGGGATTAATTGGGTGGTTAGTGTTGAATTTCGGGTTCATGCACGAACAGTACGCGCGGTTAGGGTTTGTCACGAAACCGATGCTCTTAGTAAACGCGTTTCAGCTGATGTACGTCGTCGACGCGTTGTGGAACGAGCCGGCGATTTTAACGACCATGGACGTCACCACGGACGGTTTTGGTTTTATGCTCGTGTTTGGCGATTTAGTGTGGGTGCCGTTTACGTACTCCTTGCAGTGTCGATACATACTCGAAAACAACGTGGACATTTCTTTAGCGATGACCGCATTCATCGTCATCGTTCAAGCGACCGGGTACTACATTTTCCGCCAATCCAACGGCCAAAAGAACACCTTCCGCACCAACCCGAACCACCCGTCCGTGAAACACTTGAAATCGCTCAAAACGAAACGAGGCACCAACTTACTCATCTCCGGCTGGTGGGGCATCGCTCGACACATTAACTATTTCGGCGATTGGTTGATGGCCTGGGCCTGGTGTCTCCCGTGCGGCTTCGACCATCTCGCGCCGTATTTCTACGTCATTTACTTTGGCATTTTGTTAGTCCATCGAGATTTACGCGACGGCGAACAGTGCGAGTTGAAATACGGCGACGACTGGAAGCGGTACTGCGAGATTGTCAAGTTTAGAATTATTCCGTACGTTTATTAATGATAACACGACTACACGTAACCGCTGTCTGTGCGCGCTCTATTCTGTGTTATTTTCTTTCTGTCTGTCTCTGTTTGTTTCATATGTGTGTGTGTATTTGCCATGCGTTCTAAAAAAAGAGAAGATTTTCCCCTCTGTTGTTGTTCGTTATCCTGTTTGTCACAAAGAGCGCATTTTCTTTCACTCTTCATATATATATACATAACACTGCCACAATCAAAAGCTTTCATACAAAAAAGAAATCATCGTAATGTCCGCTCTTTCTGCGTCTCTGTCGAGCGCTCGCGTCGCGTCTTCGTCCGTCTCCTCTCTCAAACAGAAGAAGACGTCCTCTTCTTCTTTGAGGAGCAGTAGAAAATCTCTGATCGCCCCGAGAGCGCAAGCCGCTGAGGCGAAACCAGACCCGGGGTCTGATCCAAAAGGCCTCGGCAAAGCGTTGCCGATGCAAATGGACATCGACGCCATCATGAAACTCTTGCCGCATCGATACCCGTTTCTCTTAGTCGACAGAGTCTTGGAAATCGAGCAAGGTTCATACGCCATTGGCGTTAAAAATGTCACCATCAACGACAACTTTTTCCCCGGGCATTTCCCCCAAAGGCCAATCATGCCGGGCGTTTTGATGGTGGAAGCGATGGCGCAAGTCGGAGGGTTGATCATGTTGGAAGGCGGCGGCGGCGAAGGTAAATTCTTCTCTCTTCTTTCTGTTTTTGTTTTACTTTTTGTCCTCTTCTTTTGTCCTCGTCGTTTCCTGCGACGCGTGACTTTCTCCTCTTTTGGTTTACCCTCTCCTCTTCTCTCTTTTGGATATTGCTGAGCTGGATTTTTTCTCTCTCTCTCTCTCTCTCTCTCTCTCTCTCTCTCTCGTCTCGGTCGCGCGCGCGATGGCGTCTTCTTTAAACCTCACCATCGATTATTTAAACCGAAACAAACAGGTGGCACGCAGCAAGAGTTCTTCTTCGCCGGCATCGACGGCGTGAAATTCCGACGACCGGTCGTTCCGGGCGACCAGTTGGTCATGAAGGTGGTTTTGACAAAGTTGAACAAACGTTTCGGCATCGCGAAGATGAAAGGGCAAGCGTTCGTAGGGGAGGAGTTGGCGTGCGAAGCCGAGTTGACTTTGGCGTTGGGGTCTTAAAGCAATAAACGAATGGAGTATGTGTGTTTAAATAGAAAGAGAGTTTGTTTGTGTTTTAACAATATGATATGATATTGACTGATACGTGATCGATGGTATTCATATTCAGTTTTTTTTTTATTTTATAGTACTCGTGTATCTCGTTTTCTCGCTTCTCGCTCGTCGTTCTTCTTCAATACTTTCTCTTCTTTTCAATCGAAGAGTACCCGCACTGCTGACATCGCACCTCGCGATATATGAATTCGTCTCGACCGTACTTCTCGCCCCCTCGGACCAACGTCGGGTAACTTTTCGCGACCGTGTGGTGATACGCGTCCGCCTCGGAGCTGTTACATGCTTCGCACTCTGTTTTTCCTTTCCACGCGGCGTCCTTGAACATCTCCTCGTGGCCGTGGAAATATTCCGCGTTTTGGTTCGTCGCGTCGCGAAAAGAGCGCTCGCCTGATGCGTACTGGACGTTTAATGTTTTAAGGTTCTCTCCTTCGCACGTATCACCGTAGTTTGAATCCAATTCGTTCTTTTTTGGGAGAGGAGGAAACATCGTCGCAATCGTCGGCGTTGAAGGGTGATTGTTGTTACTATGATATTGTTGTTGTTGTTGCTCTGGCGGATAGCACTGCCTCGGTGCTGGTACAGGCACACCAAAAGGTACCCCGCCGTACGAGTTAGGATACGCACTATCACCAAATATCGGCATCATCATCATCATCCCTCCTCCCGGAGGCATCGCGTGCACGTGCATCGGCACCGGCATCGGCACGTGGTGCATCGGCTGCGGTCGTGACGCCCCAAATCCAGCCCGGATCCCGCCACCGCCGACGACGCTCATGATCGTCAACTCCTCGCACACGCCACACACGACCAATTTACTCTCCTCCACCACGCAGTCTCTCGCGACGAGTTCCGGCAGCGACAACATCGACTTGCAATTCCCGCACGAGAAAAACAAACACACATTCGCGTGTATTTTTTGCGCTCGTTGTTGTTGAGAAAAAGAAGAAGAAGAAAACGAAGAAGCGCGAGGCGAGTAAAGCAAACTCTTCGGCACGTCCGGGTCTAAGTTCTCCTCGAACCCTTTGGAGAGGAAGATGTACTCGCACTTTTCGCACCGCTGAAGAGGTCCGTGGCGTTCTTCGTCCTCTTCTTCTTTCGTTCTTCTTCTTCTTCTTTTCGTCTTCACGTGCCGACAGTTTGGACAGATGGAAAACGTTTCTTCCTCCTCCTCGTCCTCCTCTTTTTCCTCTCCTCCTTCGCGCGAACGAGAACGCGGTGGTGGTGGAAAAGGAACGAACGGTTGCTGCGCGTACATCCGCGTATCTCTCTCGAAGAAAAAAAAAGAACGATGAGAAAAAAGCGCGTGGTGCGCGCAAACGAGTGTGTGTGTGCAGTTTTTTCTTTGCTTTTCGTTGTGTGTTGTTAAAATGTACAATTTTTTATGTTTACAAATGGTGTTTGACTGACTGATTGCGAGCTCTCATTCTCTCACGAATGTATCTTATATCTGTGACGAGAGCTCAAGCGCGCTGATTTGTATAGCGTTACTAAACCATGTAACTGGCGTTGTATTCAAATCCGACGGAAACGACGTCGTCCCACTCTTGCTCGGAGAAGGCGCGTTTGAACTTTTCAAATTTTTCTTTGTGATGCAGTTTTTTCTTCAACTCCGCGAAAGCCTTTCGCGCGCACTCTTTGATTGGATCGGAGTCGAAAGAACACTGAGCGGCAAGGATGATGGTTTTTTTGAGCCATTCCGGTAGGTCCGTGTCGTCCATGTTCGCGCTGCTGGAGTGGAGTAAAGCAGAGAGGGCGAGGATCACCGCGTGGCGTTTCACCAGAGACACTTGGTCTCGCGGTAAAGACGCGACGAGGGACGCGGAGACGGAGGAAGAGGAGAACCGCTCGATGAATTTTGACTCAGTTTGCGCGGTGAACGCTTCTCTTCGTTTGCCCGAGAGGAAGGCGAAGAGACTATCTCGCGCCGCCTCGCGAACTTCCACCCGCGGGTCTTCGAGTAATTCGTTTGCCAATGCGTTTTGAAGCGCATCGATTTGCGTCCCTTCGTCGAGAACAAACATGTGTCGGAAGGCAAACGCCGAAGCGAAGTAGGCGCTTTGTTTTCGCGTCTTCCAGAAAGAAGATTTCATGGATGGTAAGAGCGCGGTATCTATGATGTCTTGGAACAAAGTCGCCGTTTGCGAGCTGTTGCCGCCGTTTTCGGTGAACAAAACACTTCTCAAGGCAATCAAGCATGATTTCGCTTCGGAGCCAAAATGCAAGTCCGAGGTATTTTCGGCGCAAAGCAGAGCTGATCGAATGAGCGTCGGCACGAGGTCGGAGATGGACATGATGTCACCCATGAGGATAAGAAGCTTCGTCGTCGTGAAGATAGTCTCGAGAAATCTGCGAGCTCTTTTGACTTCCTCTGAAACTTCTTCTCCGCTCGTCGTCGCCGCCACTGCCGCCGCGGCTGCCGAAGCCATGGCTGATGATGATGCTCCGGATGTCGAAGCATCATTTTGCTTCGCCACTTCGTCGCCACCGATGACGATTTCAGTTTCTGCGTCAACGCGCGAGGCTAAGAAATCACCCACAAATGCATCGAGTTCTCCCCTAAGCTTCGCTTCATTTGCTGAAACTTGATCGTCGTTGATATTGAATCTCGCCGCGTTTCTGTTCAACGAGATCAATTTCGCGGTGACGTGTGCGCCTGCACTTCTTACGCCTTGTGAATCATGTACGAACGGCGAACTCGCCGCGGAACCATCGACATCTTTCATCTCTTCAATCAATTTCATCTTGCACTCAACGTGATCGCCGAGCGTATACCGAGCGCTCTCTGCAACAAAGATGGCGATGGATTCCAAGCGTCGCATTTGCGACAACATCGACGCGGAGGTCAACGGTAACTTCTCAATCATTCTCAGAAACATCGAATTGAAGTGTTCCTTATCGCTACGTTCGGCGAGGGAAAACGCCAAAGCCCGAAGCCAGGTTTCGCGTGAAATATCCGACGTGTTTCCACGTGTTTTTCTAAGGAGTAAATCGGTCGCTTTTTCGTCGCACAAGCGCACGGCGGCGGCGATCGCTTCGGCGCGCGCAGAAATAGCCGTGTTATCTAACGCGGGAACGGAGGCTGATGATGTAGTCGAATCGAAGTTCGTATTTGGCTTTTTGCGTCTGCCAGGCGATATCGAGCCTCCTCTTCCGCTTTCGTCTGCCGATGATTTCTTCTTCTTCGAAGACATAGATAGCGCGTCGTCGTCGTGCGCTTGCATTTCTTCAATGACATCATCCACCGTTTCGCGGAGTAAGCTCGGCCTCGCTTTAAAGAGCATTTCCCACAATCTCGAGAAGACGGTGATGAAGACGCCCGGAGTCGTCGCTATGCCCTCCATCGCTCGCGTGCACACTTTTGGAAACGGCCCCGCGAGCTCGTGACCGACGCCGTACAAAGACTCTCCAGCTTGCGCGAGCAGAGCAGATCTCGATTGTTGTCCACCAGCCGCGCGATCGCCAATGTCACGATTCGTGTCTTCGCCTCTCGCCGCGGCAAAGGAGTACAAGAGTTTCTCTGACAACTCTCGGGTGTTTTCAAAATCTGTGTTCACCGCATCCACGAGCATCTGCTCGTCAAAATTCTTATACCGACTGACGAGGAGCAAACCGCACGCGCTTGGAAGCCACGTCGGTCTAGAGTCGCTGGTTAAACCTTCGAGGAAAATTCGAGTGGCGTTCCGAACGGATTTATCCGAACAATCCGAAACGAGCGTAAACATGAAAAACGCAGTCGCCATCGATTGAAAGCTCCAATGTTTGGCTCGTTCATCCGGTGGATGGAAAATAAACTTCACTAAATCATTCATCAGAGGCGTTGGTCCATCGATGGAATAATTGAGTAAATCCATGCTTCGTCGAGAGAAGCGAGCCGCAAAGTTCACGAAGGTTTCTGAAACCGCTTGTTGCGAAATGACCGTGTCGTGAGTGCACCTTGCCTGTAAAAGAGCGTAGGTAAATTTCAACAACGATTCCGAGGACGTTTGCGTCGTCGCGACGATGCTCGAATTCGTTTTCAAAACCTCGCACGCCGCGCGGCATCGGTCTTCGTTTTCTTCGGGGATCATGAGCGAATCAGCGGAACTCTCGACGACGCGAGGCGCTTCTTTCGGGTATCGCTCCAAGTCAGTTTCAATGGCATTCCTCGCAGCGGCGCGAACGCTCACGTACGTATTGTTGATGGCACACGAACGCAACGCGGCGAGTAAGCGAACACAACTGGAGTTCTGTCTCGATAAGGCGCTGCTGCAGTATTCGCCGCTTGACTCTCTGAAATACACCGCTTGGGCGCGTCTCCAGTGATGTTTAATGCGAGTGTATTCGTACACCAACCATCGTGGATACAATTCGGGAATTTTCGCACCGAGCATGACGTTCTTCTTTTTCCGTCCTGGGTGTGGCATACGCAGACTCGCAGAATCTTCCACCCAGGCCCGCATGGCTGCTTTAGCCGCGTGGTACGTGGAATTTGAAGGAGACAAAATCTCCTCGGCAACTCTTGCGACAATCGTCAAAGTCACCGCATCGTCCGACTCGTGGTTTTCGAGCGCTAAACTCAACGCTTCCGCGGCGGCGTGCCGCGTTTGTACGTCAAAAACCAACGAACCAGGCATTTCACCATGGATGGCTAAGTCTGCGGATGATGAGCCTTCGTTGAAATCCGGAATCCTCGCGGTGAGACCCGTGGCAACTGCGCCGATTCTAGCCGCTAATGAACGCACGCGGTGTCGACGACAGTTGTAATCTTCCATATCGTTCAAGGACGAGAACTGACCAATGCTACCAATCTTACTCACTTTTGCAATCTCAGCAAGCGATTGACGTTTTTGCAAACTCGTTGGTGAGTTCCCAGACGATGACGATGGCGCAAGCGCTGTCGCGGTGAGTCCAGCCGCGGCGGGCGGCGACGGGCTTCTTCTGCTTCGATCGATGATAGTAACTTGACTCGTGCTCTTCGGCGAGATGGAGCGAGGATCGATGGAGGATGAATCTTCGGGAGAATCGTTGATGTCCATATTTTGAATCGCAGCCGTCGCGCAGCCTTCGAACAAATCCGTCATTTCCGACGAGGATTTGATCAAAAATTCTTCGATGATTTCGCGAAGGACTTCGTTCTTGATTCGATGATCTTCCTCGTTCGCCCAATTGAAAGGTTTCGGGAGGCACAGTTTCTTTCTCGCTTCGATATCAGGAGGTCCGAAAGAAGTGTCGTCTCGGGACACCTTCCAACGTAACGCGACCCAGTCGGCGTATTGACGCTTGCCTTTCTTGATCGCTTCGTCGTCTTGCGTGACCGACTGCTGGGCATCGAGCTGATCGATGACGTTACCTAATGCTAAACAGTACCGACACAACAAAGGCCCAGCGATGTACAAAATCGGATTCGAACGCGCAGATTCCGCCAACGCGAACAGACGTCGACTTGATTGCACAACCTTGTCTTTCAACGTCGCTAAAGATGTCGTGTGCGCGCGATCGAAGCCGAGCGATATTACACCCACGATGTAGGATAATCGGTTTATTCGCGCTTTGGAAAGTTCACCCGATCGCTTTGCGTCCAATTGCGCCTCGTTCAATTCCAGCGAAAGCATATCAAACATAGGATTGAAAATTTCTTTCGTGGCTTCCTTTGGCGACGCAATGAACACCGAGGAAACTAAAATGCCCAATTCTCGAGTTGCGGACGGTAAGGTATTCGTGAAAATGAACCGAGCAATTCTGCGAATGGCAAGTTTACGCGACTCCTCCGGTAAGCGAATCAAAAGCGTTCGAAACATGGGCGTGAACATGCAATTTGCGTTCATGAGGAACGATGCAGATTGCTCCGATGATTCACCAACACCGCCGGAACTGGCTCCATGGTTATTTGAAGAAGTTTCTGGTTGCGCGTGTTCGAGCACCGCGAAAACTCGTTCTAAAACCTCCAACGTCCAATCGGACCAAACAACTGGTAGTTGCGGCACGCAATTTTCCTCCCCTGGATCGATCAAGTTTGATACCGAGGAAAGTAAAATCGTGTAAAACTTGAGCGCCGCGTTCGTTTTCGCCGCATCGTTGACATCAATGCACGGAAGCGTCGCTTCCAACGCCGAGACGATAAACGCGCCCGTGGAATACCCTTCGACTTCGTCCAACACTTCCATTCTATCGTCGCCATTCTCACCAGCTCGCGAAAGCGCTTCGGCGTGTTCAGGCTGCACGAAGATTTCGTTTGGATCGATATTCACCAACATCGATCGCGTCACCATCGCCAATGCTTCAATCGCCGTGGATATTTGGTGCGAAGAATCTTCGTGTTGAAGCGTGTTTTCAAATCTACTCAAAGCGGCGTAAATCGTGTGTTTGGGACAAATGTAGCACAACTTCCCGACTGATTTCACGGCGACGTGTTTCGTGTGACCGTGTCGCGAAAAGATCGCCTTAGAACACAATCGGTCGGCAATCAGCGCCATTTTTGTCAGCTCTTCGTCTTGCTTCCCCGTAAACGGGCCTAAACCAACGGTTTCTTCCGTCTCCGCTCTATACTTCGCCTTCTCCAAGTACGCCACGAAATGCTCGAGAAACCAGGCCAAAGCGTCACTCCCAGGCGAGTCTGGGTGCAAGCAGTGCTCGAGAAAGTCAAAGAGTTTCTCTCGACGATTGTTACTGCTGGTAATGCCAATGTCCGTGTTATTGTTTCTCTCATCGTTGTCGTCGTTTTCTGTTGCGGTGTAATTCAGCGACCGAAACGCCAAAAACTTGGCGATGGAGCGCGCTCTGTGTGCCGTATCTAAAACTCTCGGCGCGATTTTCGTCGCCGGCGATCCAATCGAACGCACCGAGCTTGCCAACACTTGCAAATGTTGCGATTGTTTCGACCCGTTGTTCCCATTCCTGCCGCCACTTCTGCCGCCGCCGTTATTGGATGAACTCAACTGAAAGCTCCACAACGCGGCGGAATAAATCTTTGCGTCCAAACTCTCCGACCATTGAATCCGCCCGCTCACGTCGTGTTTCGCACACTGCGAAAACAACTGCAGAAATCCCGATTTCCAAAACACCGAACTCGGCAACGCGTCGAATAAACGATTCCAATCTCCATTTTCCCCCTCAATCATTCGTTTGTAAAATTTCACGTCTTCTTCGTTTCCTTTCTTATTTCGTAAATGTCTCGTCGGTAAAAAAGCCACCATAAACGCCAGCGACGTGAAACACTCCTCGGACCATATGTTCTCCAGATTCTTCTTACTCGCCTCCCAAATTTCTTCACTGCTCCCCAACTTGAAATACCTCCGACTGGCTCTCGCCAACGCCGAAATCGTCGACCGCCACTCGGCTAAAACAACCGGCCCGTAATATTCATTCACCTCGCCTTGAGATACGTGATTGACTTTTTCCATGATTGGTTTCCAATCAATCTCTAAAACCTCATCCAACTGGTCTTCAAACACCGATAACGTCGTCTTCGCCAAATTCGCCCATTTCGTTCGCGTTTTCAAATCGATTCTCATCTCGTTGTCCGCCAACACCACGGCGAAACAGTGTTTGACCAGAGTAACAATCACGCGCACATCTCTCGTCGCTCGGAACGGTTTCGAGACCAAGTGACTCCTCAGTAAGCTCGTGATGTCAAACACCAGAGAAGACGCCGCGTCACCACCAGCAGCAGCGCTCGTCGTCGTCGTCGTCGTCGTCGTCGTCGTCGTCTCTTCCTCCTCCTCCTCCGAGGACGGTCGCGTGGAGAGTTTCTCCAAGCTCGCGACCGTCGCTAAACTTTCAATCAGGCGTTCAAACCGTTTTGGATCTTCCGTCGAAATCGCTTCGGCGACTTCGTGAGGGAGATATTCGTTCGCGACGTCGCGCCACGTGTGTTGCGCGCCGCTCGTCGTCGTCGCGGTCGTCGTCGTCATTTTTACTGCTCGCACTTCTTCTTCTTCTTTGCAGCGCGCGTGCACGATGACTTTTTTTTTCTGAAGCGGCGATGAATTCTTCTTCATCACTTTTCTTCGATTTTTCTTCTTCTGCTGCGTGTGATATTTTTCTTCTTTTCTGCTTATTATTCCTTTTTTTTTGGGTGCCTCCTCTTCGTTTTCGTTTTTTTGCCCCACGTTGGTGTCTTTTCGTTGCAAAAAATACTCGCTTGTTCTTCCTTTAAAAGTGTTGTTGTTGTTGTTCCTCTTCCTCCTCTTCTCGAAGACGATGGACGAGAGAAACGGAGAAGCGAAACGCGAAAGTGCGCGCATGCAAGGAGAATTGCGTTCTTTGATTCACCGCGGGTGAAAGATGAACACCCGGACGCGCGCGCGCTTTTTTATGAAGAGATATGAAAAAAAGGAGCTTTCTGGTGTTTGGTGCTAACTATAGAAAAAATACGCGCATATCTATATCAAGTACTACTTATACTACTTAAAACTATCACCTACAAGTATTACAGAACTGTAAAAGAGCGCCATTTTCTCGCGCTCCAAATTTTGAGGCTACGAGTAAAGCGCGGGAGAGGACGAATGAAGGAGAGGAAGACGAGAACGCGTTCGTTTCAGCGCCTCCGTTGTCGTCGGCGAGATTGAGGTCGAGCGCGCCCCGGGCGTAAAAATCGTACTCGCCGTTCGCGCCGTGGACGACATCTGAAGAATCTCTTGCTGCTGCTGTTGTTGTCGACGATTCTCCGTCCATCTTTTTCTTCGCATCGCGAACGAGCGCGGAAGCGAAACATACCACGAATTGCAATAGCTTCAAGGCAGAGGACGGACCGTCAGTCTCCCTACCAGAAGAAGACGAAAAGGAAAACAGCGAAATGCGCTTGAAGAGAAGGGCCCATATTTTTGCATCGTCGCCAATTATCTGCGACGATGAGCTCGACGCTCTTCTAGCGCGCTCGGTTTCTACGAATTTCTGCACGTATTGGAAGAATTTATCGCATTCCTCTTCGCCTTCTGTTGTTAAACATTGGAGAGTCATCTTCACAATCGTCACGAAGCACTCGATGTACCAGAAACGCTGGACGATGGGAAACCTTGTCGGAAAGAGGTCCTTCTCACTTTTCAAACTGTCACCGTTCTTCACTGCAGCGCAAAGTGACGCGGCGAGGTAATCAGCTTCATCGCATAAAAGTTTATACTCTTTGTTGATGCTCTCTAGCGAACGAGATAACTCTCGACAAAGAAGATTGTCGTCCGAGTCACCTTCTCTCTCCTCATCCCCCGCGGTTGAGCAAAGAGAATGATCGATTAACGCGTTCAAAACTATACTTTGTTCGTAAGAGTCATCCAAAGAATACCAAGAGGACGCATAATCATCACTAGTTTCGCCATCTTGGTCGCTGATTTGTAAAACATCGAAATCTTCTCGAAACATGGCAAAGGCGCATCGCGCAGCGGCGTAGCATCCAAACTGGCCTTTTCTCACCAACGCGCGCATGGCATTCTTTAATTTATTTGCCGCGATGTGTGACTTTGCGGCTGCACCACCAGCACCTCTCTGCTCTTCAAATGTAGCTAAAGCTCGATAACATTCTAAACACAATTCGTGGTTTTTCGGTAATCGTGAAGTTGCCAAAGCGCATGCATCGCGAGGTAAATTACCATCCAGCAGGCACTGCACAGCTTTGCGAAGACCGCTATTGTTCCCATTACGTTGCATGGCCAAAAAACACAAAGCCGCTCTCTGATACTCTTGCCTATCAATAAAGCGATGAGCTTGTTCATTCTGACAAATATTAAAGAGATCTTTGCCGCCGCTTGAAAGTATAACCGCGAGCAAATCTGAATACACCGGACCGTCCGTTTCTGTAAACAACTCGTACGCAGCGCCGTTCCAATCGTCAGTATACATGGCCATAGCCGCCCGCTTTTCAGCAGAACGCAAAGATGGAAACTGAAACTCGGGATTCTTTTTCCTTTGCTGCTGATCATTTGCTACAGCGTTCTGATTTTGTTTTCTCTCTTCTTCCTCTTTTCTCGATTTGATTCGCATGTTTTCCAGCATCCTCCTCGTCGATTCCGGCTTTTCGTACAACGCGTTCCCTTCTGGCCCGTACGCAAAGTGTGCGTCCGACTTATTGTCTGGGTACGTGTCGTCAATCTGCGTCAAAAGCTCGAGGGCTTTAGATTCAGAAACTTCGGCGCCTTTAGCCGTGGATTCCCATGGCTCGGTTTTAAATAACGACTGGGCTTTCGACGGCTTAGGAGCCGTAGTCATAGAAACGTGACCCGATGCATGCCCGGAATTCACTGCGCGAGATTCGCGTTTCACTGGGGCTTTCTCAGCTGTGAGCGCTTCTTCTTCTCTTTCTACCATCTTTGTTCCTGATTCGCCTACATTACCTTTGGTCTCCTCGTCTCGAGCGATAGGACTCTGAATCTGACGAAACGGTAGAGGAGATGGTTTCTCCTTTTCGTACATTGCAAACTGATTACCCATATCTGGTGAACGTCTGAAATCATTGATGTCGGAGATTCGAATGGTTTGGTCGTCACCGCCACTGAGAATGATACCGCGCTCGCTCTCTGTTTTTGAGTGAGACATGTAGTTACGGAGTGCCCGAACTCTTCCTCGGTGTCCGCGCAAGACTGCACGCAACGAAACTTCAGAAGACGAATTCACGTCACCGATCGTATAGATGCGCACAAGACCATCCGCGTTCGCGCACGCTAGACACGTATCTTCTTTACCATCTTTACACCACTCCAATCTGGTAACGCTTTGCCGCGCTCTCGGCAAGACGTGTGAAATCTTGCCGGTAAATTCTGAAAGAGCACAATCTTTCGCATGGGAGCGCACGAACACGCACCCATCACTCGATGACGTCGCCATAGCGATGCTAGAATTTGAAACATACTTCATGCCGTCATCGCATTTAATATCGGTGATATCTGTGGAATGCG
>Ga0181557_1003211_pt1 | contig 16111 bp, 12 predicted proteins | sample 011ome_23_FD_148632 | JGI IMG/M metagenome (GOLD analysis project Ga0181557, IMG submission 148632) | Coastal salt marsh microbial communities from the Groves Creek Marsh, Skidaway Island, Georgia - 011506CT metaG (spades assembly) | ecosystem: Environmental > Aquatic > Marine > Intertidal zone...
CTGCACCGGCGTCGTCGGCGGAGCCGGCGCATTTAGCTGTAGTACAGCGCTCGCCTGACGCGCATACAAACACGCGAACGCGCCGAGTACGATGATTTTGATGGTATCGATGTTATCATTGTGTTCATTACACGCGCCACGCGCCGTTTAAAGGCGCGATGATCGCGAGTGCCTAAACATATACATCTGCGCTGCGCGTTTGGTATACCGCAACGCCGCACGTGTACATGTGTGTGTCCAACATATTAATGCAGTCTAAAACTGAAACCCGCCCGTAGGAGCTGCCGCGCCGAACGCGAATTGATTACCTTGCACCTCCGGAAGCAAGTTTTGCGCGTCATCGTCTTCTAACCCAAAGTACGTCTCCAAAATGCGCATAGCCTTTTCGTAGATGTCGTTGTTTGTGTGGTTTTGCAAACCCTCAATCTTCTCCAAGCCGTCAGCTTCATCGATTTCTTGAGCATACACATTGGGGGCGTCTTCACTGCCACGGTCAGCTTCGCCAACCTTGAGAATATTTTCTAAGCCTTCCAATGCGACGGTAACAATTCGCGCGTCGCTGCAGCTGATCAAATCGCACAATGGCCTGATGCAACCCATGCTCACCAAAAATTTGATTTGCTGGTGCGTACCACCGCTTGTGGCGTTCGAGATTGCCCACGCCGCTTCCTTCTTGATGTCAAACTCAGCGTTGGCGAGCAAATGCACCAGCGGAGGAACGATGGACTCTTCAATAATTCCTTGAATTTGATCCTTGTTACCGGCGGTGATATTAGAAATCGTCCAGCACGCCTCCTTCTTGATGCTCTTCTTGTAATCTCCTTGAAGCAATCCAAGCAAAGACTTCAACGCGCCACAGTTGATAATGATTTGCGTCTGATAATCATCGCCAGTGACGATGTTACCAACCGTGCGGAGCGCCGGAATCAACACGCTCGGATGATTGCTTGACAAGAGTTCAACCAATCGTCGGCACACGCCAGCTTCGATGACGGCTTGGATCTTATCGTTCGTGCCGTCGCTAAGGTAGGAAAGAGCCCAGCATGCATCGGTAAGCACTTCCTCATCATTGGAATGGACCAAGCGCGCGAGGGCGGGAAGCGCCGCGCGCAAAAGGCTAAATTCAGGCTGCGGCTTACCGCGGCAAAAGTTGGACAACGTCCACGTGGCGTTACGTAACATCTGAATCTTCGCTTCGGCGTTGAGTTGCATGAGAAGCGGATTGAGAGCATTGGCGTGCAATACCATGTCACGGCAACGAGGCGAGTCGCCGGCAATGTTACCGAGCGCCCACACAGCTTGCTCGCGAACATCCGGGTTTTCAGAGCCCAACAAGACAACGAAAATCGGCACAGCACCGTGGTCAATGACGATCGCCGTGTGTTCACTCGTACCAGACGCGATATTTGTCAACGCCCAAGCGGCTTCAAACTGCAACTTTGGGAAATCTTCGCGCTTCAAAAACTCGACAAAATACGGCGTCGCGCCGGTGGCAATCACTTCATCAATAGGCGGAGAGCGTTCAATCGAAAGCAACTTGCGGAAAGCAATCGTACTTTCGAGTTGTACGTTCGGATCCGGGTTTTTTAACGCTTCAAACATCTGTGGCAACTGCGCGAGCTTGCTCTGCATCGAACCCCCGCCCGGGGAACCACCCGTCATGGCGGACGAGTCCGAAAGCGCGCTACCCCCAGCGCCATCCCTATGGTTTGGTGAAAATGACACGACACACAATCACGTCAGTACACACGCACGTGCTCTACTCCGTGCGTTAAAAAATCATGCACGTCGTCCTCGCGCTCGACGGCGAAATCTCAATGTTTTGACCACACGCACCGTCGCTTCTTCAACATAGCCTCTTCACGCTTATCCTTACGAATCTGAATCATGTTATCTACGAACGTAAACACCACAACACACGTTAGTTTTACACACCCTAGACAAACACACCCGCGCCCGCGTCTCCCCCCGCGTGCGCGCCGCCTACGCCGCGCGACAGATCCTCCCCCGACGCGAAACGAACACCCACGCGCAGCACTCGCACGCACCTTCACGCTTCCGACGCGCCTCATCCGCATCGATCGCCTTCTTAAACCCCTTCTTACGGCTATCCGCCTTACTCCCCGGACGAAACGACATCGCGAGCCGCGCACGAGAACTCGATGCTTTTGAATGAAATCAATCCACGCGCGAGCTCAAACGCCGAAACGTCGCCTGTGCGCCCTCGCGTGCCGTGTGTTCGAGGCGTAAATGCGCGCAGACAACGATGTGCGTGCGTGCGATGTGCGCTCGGTCGCGCGCGATCGGCGACGGCGGCGGTGTGCGGCGATGAACGCGCGGGTGTGAAGAGGTTTCCCCTGGGTGAATTCTTACATTGGTGGCGTCACGTGACTCGGACCGTTGGATGAATCGTCGCTCTCTCGCGCCCCGCACACACGCGCGCGCGACCGCTCGACGCGCGCCGGCGCCGCTGACCGATAGTCTCACGGTCTTTGCATCGTTGCACGACGACGTTGACGATGGGAAACGCGTTACGCGTGCCCACGGACACGGCGAATGCGAATTCCGTGCAACAGCGGCAGCACTTCGCGCCGGCGATTCCGGGAGTATACGACCCGAAAGGGCGCTCGCGCTCGCGCGTGGACGCCACGGCGTCGATTTTGGCCAAGGAGGAGAGGCGTCGGGCGAATCGGCGGTCGATGGATGGCGTGTGGTGGGATGATGACGTCGAGGATGGGGGCGATGAGGGCGAGGCGTTGCACGTGAGCGAGGAGCATCAGGAGTGTTCGATTTGCTTTGAACCGCTGTGTAAGGAACGCACGGCGGTGTTTGTGGATGAAAATGATCGACGTACGTGTATACATTTCTTGCACGAGCGTTGCGCGCGAGGAATGTTAGCCGTAGTCGGGGCGAATTGTCCCATCTGTAGGACGACGTGCGCGGGCGCGCGCGGTGTGCCTTTTCCAAACGAAGACGCGAGCGAATGGTTTAGGTTGTGCGACTTTAACGGGCAAGGCAAGTTGAGCGAATCCGAGGTGCTTTCTATAGTTCGAGCGCAGTTACCAATCGACTGGAGAAAGTTTGCGCATGATTTGCCAAAGATTTGGGAACGCTGGGACGCGCTCGGCGAAGGCTTTGTGACCAAGGAGGCGCTCGTAGCCACGCCCGGAGGATTACTCGAGTACGTATCAAAGCACTATTCCGGCCGAATGCGCGATTATCGAAATGTTCCTCACGTGACTGAAAAATTCAAATGGTTCCAGTATTGGGACGAAGACGGATCTGGGTCGCTTGAGAAGGATGAAGTCGTGCGCGCGCTCGTCAAGACGTTCGGTATTCAGAGCGACGTCGAGCACCTGCAAGACGTGCGAAGCGTGGTTGAAAATATATGGTGCGTATTTGACGGCGATGATAGCGGCGGGATCGACTCTCAAGAATTTTTAGTGGAGGATGGTTTGGGCGATGCTATTATCGCCGCGTTTGCGGCTGATATGCGAAGCCGAGCCGCCGCGAGTAGAATGAACCAACAGGGATGACGCCTTAAAACCACACACATCCCATGTACACCTATGCTCACGCGCGAAATAGCACAATTATTCGCGTGCGCTCTGATGAAGGAGATTGATTTAGACACGTCGCGCCTTCAATTACAAATTCTGCAGCAAAATAGAGCGTTGTAATAAATGTTAAATCCAGGCGAGAGTAGTGTTCGTGTTTGAGTGTGGCTGAATGTTCGCCGACGCGTTCTTTCATCTTTGCGCATGTTTCAACGTGCGCTGATTATCGGCGCATTGCGTCGTACAACGCGCTCGCATCCATCTCACCGCTCGCAACCTTCTCCATGGCTTGCATGGCTTCAACATCGCGAAGAGCCGGGGCCTTTTGAGAAGAGCCTTGGAACATAGGCGACGTCGCCTTGGCACGCGGGTTCGCCTTGGCAATCTTCACCGTTGAAGATGAAGTCGATGCACCGCCTTCGAAAGACGGAAGAGAAACGCCGTTACCCAATACGACGGCGGCCGCACCTCCGACGACGAGGAGAGCCGCGATACCACCGATCAATGCGCCATTACCGCCGCTGGTAGCAGCCGAACGAACTCTGCTCGCTTCAGCTTCGGCGAGATCCGCAGTTTCGCGCGCGCGAACGGCTTGCTTTTCCGCACCCGACTTCAAGAAGAACAGCAAACCAACAATTGGGCCGGTGGCAAACTTCTCAGCTGCTTCAGCCTTGCGAACCAAACGTTCGGCGAACGCTTCGGCCTCGTCAGCCAACGCGAGCTTTTCGTCGGGACCCAAACCTTGCAAGTCAGCGACCGTGGGGAAGTTTGGCGGAAGAGTCGCTTCGCCCGCCGACGCGCGTGCCGCAGCGGGTCTTGCGATTTTCTTCGTCTCCGTGGGTTCGGACTTGCTCATGAATTGAGTACGAGCCACGACCGGAGCCTTGATCATTTGCGTGCGAGCGACGACGGGTTCATCATCGGCGTCGCCGCTCTTAGAGAAGAAACCAGTAAAAGATGGTGCCGCAGCCGCAGGTTCGTCAGCCTTCTTGATGACGGATCGCGAAACAGCCTTGGCTTCCTTCTCAGCCGCACGCTGCGCAGCACGAGCCTCCTTCTCTCGGGCGCGCTGTTCGGCGAGTTCAGCCTTTTCTTGTTCGCGGCGCTCGCGCGCGGCTTCGCGTTCAATACGTTGCTCTTCGGCACGAGCCGCCTTTTCAGCCTTAATGCGCTCACGCTCTTCTTCAATGAGTTGCTTTTCTCTCTTCTTGCGTTCCGCCGCATCACGCTCTTCGGAGCTGCGATCGCGTTCGGCTTGCGCCGCGGCTTGCGCCGCGCGCTTTTCTTCAAGCTGCGCCGCGGCAACCTTTGCTTTTTCGGCAGCCAACGCCGCGGCTTGCGCCGCCTTTTCCTTCATCGCCGCCGCGAAATCATCAGCCTTTTCCTTGGCTTCCGCCTTCGCGGCTTCCTTGGCTTCTGCCTTGGCAACTTCTTCCTCAGATTCCTCTTCGTCCTCCTCCTCTTCGGGTTGGTTCCAGCTCGCATCCGCGCGGCTCGGGAAATTCGGTCGCACCGCATCCGGCGGCAACGGCTTCTTTTCACCGATCTTAGGCATTTCAAACTTGGGCATTTCAACCTTGGGCGGTTCGATCTTCGGCATTTCAACCTTGGGCGCCGGAGGCGTCGGCTTCTTCATCACCTGCGTCGCCGCGGTCACGACGTCGTCGTCGTCATCCTCGTTCGATCCACCACCGCTCAACGCCTTGAACGCAGCGAATCCACCAAGACCGAGAACGACCGGAATAGCCGCGAATGGCGGTCCAGAGCCTTCGTCATCGGAAGATTTCTTTGTCGCGCTAACCCGCGAGCTCGAACCCGACCCCTTCGCCACGAGCGCCTTCGCCGTGGACGAGTTCCCCCCAGTGCGCGTCATTTGATCATACGCCGACAATGCATCAGACGTCCCTTGCGGAACCACCGGCTCGACGGGCGCGGCGACGACAGCCTCGGCGACGGCGTCATCCGACGCCGCGGCCGCGACGACCTCGTCCTCGTCCGCGCGCGCGGACGAACCCATCATCGCCGCCACGCTCGCCGCGAGTCCCAGCGTCACGCGGCGCGTCACCGCGCGCGCGTCATTCGACGCCGACTCCTCGCTGTCCGCGCGCGACGCGTCCGCGACGACGCGCGCGCGACGGCGTCGGTGTTCGTGCTCGTGTTTCGATGCGCACTTTACCGTCGTCAGCTTCGTCGCCTTTGTCGTCGTCGACGACGCATTCGCCGTCGCCGACGGCGCCGCAATCATCGAAGCGCTCGCATGCATCATCCCAGTCGTCGTCGTTCGTGCGTCCGCGGCGTGGTCGTCGACGTACGCGCGCGTGAGAGTGACGCGAAGAGATAAAGTGCACACGTCATCCATCGTCACATCGCTTCGCACCGCGCCGTGCGATGGTGTATTACGCGTGCGCGCTCACGTCTGGGGGCAAGGATGGCACTCTGGCGGCGATGCTCGCGCAATCGCGCGCGGATACCGAGGTGGTGTGCTATGCGAACGTGTGTCCGAGCGCGGATGCAGTCGATGAGCTCGATTCGCATTGCTTTCAAACCGTCGGACATCGATGCGTGGACGCGCTCGGGGCGCTGACGGGGAAGGATGTCTACCGCAGACGACTTCGTGGGTCGTCGGTGTCGACGGCGATGGCGTATGAGGCGAACGACGCGGATGAGGTGGAGGATTTACGCGCGTTGTTGCGAGCGGCACGACGCCGCGAGCCGCGGCTCAACGCGGTGTGTTCGGGCGCAATCTTGAGCGATTATCAACGCTTACGCGTCGAGTACGTGTGTGCGGAATTAGGATTGACGTCACTCGCGCCGTTGTGGCGAATGCCGCAACGTGAGGTGCTGGAACGCGTCGTGAGTAGCGGTATCGACGCGCGTTTGGTCAAAGTCGCGGCGATGGGACTGTCGCCAGAAGCGCACCTCGGGAAGTCGATCGCGGACGTTTCGGAGACGCTGATTCGCGTTGAGGAGTTATACGGCTCGCATTGCGCTGGTGAAGGTGGTGAATTTGAGACGCTCGTGGTGGATTGTCCTTTGTACGCGCGAGGGCGGCTGGCGCTGACGAAGACGCGCGTGGAAAAGACATCGAGCGACGCGTTCGCGCCGAGCGGTCACTTGGTCGTCGATGAATTCGACGTGTTGTTGAAACCGGGTGCGGAAGATGTCGCCCCTGGGCGCGTGATTTGGGTGGAGGATGGCGACGAGAGCGACGTGAGTGCGGATGAAGCGGCGACGGTGACGGCTCGACCGACGTTTACGTTTACTGAAATCGAGTCAGACAATTCAGGCTCAGCGAGCGTCGTACGCGTGGACGATTTAGATGTTTTGGTAACATTCAAGTTCGCACTCAGCGCCTCGGCGCGTATGTATAGCATGAGCTTTAGCGCGGTGACGTCGACGGTTGACCACACGACGTGCGCCGAAGCGATTTTCCAACGTATGGGGTCGGCGCTTGAAAGCGAATTCGGCGCATCGTCGCACGACGCGTGGAACCGTATCGCGATGACATCGGTAGTGTTGGACGATATGTCACAATTTGCCGAGGTGAACGCCGTGTATGCCAAGTACATGCCTTCGAGCGAGCCGAGCGCTCGAGCGTGCGTGACGTCGGCGCCATCTGGGACGAGAGTCTACGTCGATTGCGTCGTCGACACGAGCGACGCTCCCCGGCGTTCTTTGCACGTGCAATCGATTTCGTCGTGGGCACCAGCATGTATTGGACCCTACGGTCAAGCTGTGAGTGTTGGAGGATTGACCTACGTCGCCGGGCAGATTGGAATGGAGCCATCGACGCTTGAGCTCGCGGCTGGAATCGAAGCGCAGAGCTTGCGAGCGGCGCAACACGCCGTATCTGTATCGCTCATCGCTGGTGCGCCACTTGATGCGCGCGCGATTTCAGTCACGGTTTACTCAAACGTAAAGGATATCGAGGAGAAAACGAATGCGCTCATCGTCGCGAGAGACGCTCTCGATGCGCTCTTTTGCTCGAGCGCGCGAGCGTTTTCCTGGAAACCGTTGAGGGTGTATATCCGTGCTGGAGATTTACCGAAGCGCGCGTCGTGCGAAATTTTGCCCGTCATGGTCGACGGAAACGGCCCATGTGGCGACACCGACGACGACGACGATGATGCATGTAACGTGTTTTCGCAAACACGCGGCGGAGAACGTCAAAGTTCAGACGCTACGGAATCGGCGAGCGTGTATCGCGCTTCAAAATTTATGCGATGCGTCGTCGCCGCGCGCACTCCCGACGACGACGGTGTCGTCGAGATGTTTGAAAGTATCATACATCGCCTCGACGAAGCCGGATTGACCGTGCGTGACCTCGCGCATTGTCGCATGTACCGCGTCGCGAAGACGTCGGCCAGAGCCCCCGAAAAGTTGTTCAACGCCCTGCTCAGCGCCGCGCGCGAGTCTGCCGGAATCGACGCCCCGTTCCTCATCGATTCCATCCCCGTCCACGCGTGTGGCATCGATGCCGATGTCACCGCCAACGTCGTCCTCGAAGCCTACGCAGTCGCCCAGCGCGTGTAACTTATTACGTTTCAGTCGAAGACACCAAAAAAAAAACGCCAAAAAAACGCACACAAAACAAAAATGTGCACCCGCACTCCTCGCCATGCTCCCCGACGTCGTCGTCACCGTCACGTTCACATCGTCCACCGTATCGTCGCCGTCGCCGTCATCGTCTCCGACGCCCGCACGCGTCATCGCGCTCGCCCCCGACGCGCGCAAACCCGCGCGCGTCGTTCGCGCCGACGGTTCGAGTGACATTGGCCACCGCACCTGGCTCGCGTTGACCTCCGACGCGTGCGCGCGCATCTCGCGCACCGCGCACGACGTCATCGCCGTGCGCGTCAACGACGTCGAATTCCGCGCCGCGCCGCTCGCGCCGGCGCTTCCGGCGCGCGCGCACGCGGATGAAATCGTTCAGAGACAGTGCGGGAGCTTGCGCGCGCGAGGCGTGTGCGTGCAGTTGCGTTTCGGGCGCTACGACGCCGAGAGCGACACGTACGCGGTGATGGATGGCGCGGTGACGATCGATGCGACGCATCCGGCGATGGAGGCGCTCGCGGCGGCGCTGGGGGAGATCGCGGAGGAAGGGGCGAGGGCGATGTGGGCGCGCGCGGCGAGCGTGGGGAAGAATCCAGACGTGTGGCTGCCGCGCGAGTTGTCGAAAGATGACAAGGGCTACGTCGCCGGCGCGCGCGTACGCGAGTACGATTGGCGTGGAAAAGAACGGCAAGAACGTGCGCTGGCGAAATTGAAGGATGATTTCGGTGCGTACGTGCCGACGCGATCGGAGGCGGCGCCGATGGGGGAGAAGATGGCGGAGCGGGACAGGTTCGCGGCGGCGCTCGCGGCGAAATTGGAAATATTACGCGGCGTGCGCGATGGGCTTGCGAGTGATTGCGATGCGGTGCAAATGCCGCGCGTGGTGTGCGGCGACACAATTCGCCAGTTGTACGAAACATGCGTGATTACGAATTCGCACACTGGCGAACGCGTCGGCGTTCGCGAATGCGGCGTCTATTTGGATGACATTGAAGGTTGCAACATCGATGAGATCGATGTCGTGATAGAACGCACACGTCAAGAATTAGATGTCACGCAACACGTGTTGCGGTCCATGTTTGACGACGTTCGTGAACGCATAGAATGGGATAACATTGAAAGCGGCGTCGAGACGCGAGACGTGCTCGAAAACGGCATTCGCCGAAAACACATGGAAAAGCTTCTCGGCCGAGAAGCCACCAAAGCTGATGTTGAAGCATCGATGAAAATACCGGCAAAAGTTCGCGCGAAACTCGTAGGTGGATGCGACGTCGAGGCGTCACGCCGTACGGGGAAGTACATCACCGACGTCGCCGCTCGCGGGCGCCTCGCTGAATCCTAGCTCAAGTGTAACATCACAAAAGAAATCGACATAAAATTGTCCCTAGAGGTAATCTACAATTTGCGTACACGAGTATTGTACATTGTGCAAACCACGACGCGGATACATCGCCGCGCATCTCGGCACGGTGAGATGTCCATCGTCGTCGTTCTTTGGCGATTATTCACCGCGTCGACACGTAATGCACGCTCGACGCCTCATGCCCCGATCGCGTCGTCGCCAACGCACACTCGAGCTTGCTGAGCGTTCTATGCATGCTTGTGTTTGGAGCATCTACGGCGAAGTAGGCGCATGTGAGCGCGAAGCGCGACATCCACCACTTGGTCAACGCCGTGCCCAATCCTCGCGAACGCCATTCGGGACGAATGTATACGTGCGCCAATCGAGGAGGGAGCGTTACCGCACGCGCGCGTTCCCACGCCGGCGCGGTGTTCTCGTACGTCAAGGTGTAGCCGACCGCCTCGCTGCGCTCGTCGCGCAAAACGTGCGCGACACCACGGCCCAACGCGGACGCGTTTGCGACGGCGCCGACGCGGCTGTCTTCTCGCGAAAACGCTTCAGAAAGCCTAGCGAGGTCTCGCGCGCAAGGATGTTCCGGAAACGACGACGCGCGCACTTCTTCCAACGCGTACGCCGAAGGAAGCTCGACGCGTTCGCGATCGTCTCGCGCGGCGCGAAGCAACATGCCGTACACGCCGCCGTCGGCTTCAATTTCGGCGTCTTCGTCGAGCGCGTCGCCACCCATCGACGGCGCTTCACCCTCACCGCCCACATCATCATCAAACAACAACGCCACGCCATCATTCCTCCACCGCGCGCGATGCGCCGCATCCGAAACGCGCCGACGCCCGACATCAATCGTCGTCGTCCTCCTCGGCGTCCCGCCCGTCGACGCCTCGCCGCACACCGACCGCCGTCCCAATCGCCGTATCGTCGCCATCGGATCCGACCGACACGGCGTGCGCGCCGCGATATCTCGCATCACTCTCGCATCCGGTGCCTCGAACAGCGGCTCGAGCGCGCGCGCAGTGGCCACATGAAACCCATCATTGAACGCGCGCGCGACGGCTCGATGCGGCTCTTCGACGAGCGTCTCGGCGTCCACTTCAGCAAAGTACGTCTCGAGCGCTCGCGCCGCCGCTCGTGCGTCCGCGCGCGCGTTCGAACGCACAGCGTCGTCATCCTCGTCATCGTCATCGCGTCGCGACCGTCCGCGTCGCGCGCATCGTCGTCGTCGCGAAAGCGATGACGATGCCGACAGTTTCGACGTCGATGTCGTCGACGATTCGCGCCGCCGACGCACCGCGCGCCGCCGACGCACCGCCGACGCACCGCGCGCTGTGCGCCGCGCGCGTTCGTGGCTCGCATCGCCGCGCTTCCGCGCGTCCGGCGCCGACCGAGGTCGACGCATCGGCGGCGCGGAAGCGCGTCAGAGACTGACGCGACCATGGCGATGCTGACGCTGATGACGCGCGCGGTGTCGACGACCCCGAGCGCGCCGCGCCGCGCGACGACGCGACGACGCGCGGCGATGCGAGCGCCTCGCGCGAGCGCGTCGAGCTCGCGCGATGACGCGTCGCGCGCGACGGATGCGCGCGAAAAGGCGATGCGGACGACGTGGATAACATCCATGGCGTCGGCATCATCTCTGTATATGTCGTCGCCGGCGCGCGCGGAAGGGATCTCTGACGTCGGCATCGACGCTGCGCCCGATCCGGTCGTCGCTGCGGCGTTCGCCGTGGCTGTGGTGTTGCTCGTGGTGTGCACCGGGGGCATGGGGTACATTGCGTTTCGCGAGGCGTTGGACCGCGCCGAAGAAACCAAAGCGCGAGAGGAAGAAGAACGCCAAGAGCGCGTGATTGCGGCGAACAAAGGGAAATTTACGGCGGCGGCGGGGAAGCCAAAGGTGGCGAAGCTGACGCCGAGTCAGATTGCGGCGGCGGAGGCGGGAGAGGGCGGGGAGAGCTTGAATAGACGCGAACGACGAAGACGCGAACGCGAATCGACGTCGAGCCAATGATAAAGACACCGTAGTATTGTTATACCGGCACATGACGGGAGCGATGATTTTGTTTTTGTGTGTGTGTTTTGTGTGTTCGCGTGGGTGTCGCTCGTGGGGGAGGATGACATTCGGCTCGCGGATGTTTCGTCGTCGCTCGGGCGAACGCCTCACTCTTCGACGCGTACGCTTCATCTTTGCATTCATTCATCTATTCATTCATGACTACGACGACGACGTTGAGTGCGTACGGCGAAGAACTAATCGCGGCGTGTCGCGCGTACTCCGACGCCGCGCTGGCGGTGAAAGATGACGATAAAGACGACGGAACTCGAGCGGAGCCGCCGACGGCTGGCGTAGCGAGCACTCGAGGGTGCATTGACGCGTGCGCGCGCATCGATGCCGAAGGCACGAAAGGTACGCATGAATGCAACCCTCACGAGTTGACATCGCGAACCGTGGACTGACGATGATACGATGACGTGCGCAGTGGGTTTGTTTTTCAAAGACGACGGCGAAGACGTCGACGACGCGGGCGCGCGCTCGCTCCTCGCCGCCTTACACGACGCTCACGTCGCGTTCACCCTCGAGTGCGCCGCCGTGTTAGAGATGAATAAGTTTGGCACGTGTTTCGCCGACGCATTGCGCGCGGCATCTCGTGGGATGACGCAGGCGGTGTGTAACGCGATGTCGAGCGCGAGCGCGGAGACTGGGGACGGTCGGTCCGCGGCGACCAAGCGCGCGGTGGGTGAGATTTGGGCGAGCACCGAGGCGTTCAAGGCGTTGCCAAAAAGTGCTTCAGCGGCAGTAGCTCGCGAACTCATGCGCATGGCGACGTTCGTGAAGGATGTGAGCTCGGAGCTCGAGGAGCTCGAGGAGCTCGGCGGCGCGGATGACGTTGGACTGGACGAAGATGATTTACGTTTTTGCGACGACGACTTTGACGCGAGTGAGTTAGCGATCGGCAAGAGTATCGGAACATTTGCCAAGGCGTGCTTAGTGCTGTTGAAGGCGCTGATTGTGCCCATGGTGAAGGAGAAGACGACGGATTTTAAGGCGCTCGAGCCGTGCGTAGGGGCGTGCGGCCGGTTCCGTCAAAGCGTGGAGGACCTTGGTGCGGGCGTGTACCCGCCTCAGGACAAGGACGAATTGAAGGAAAGCATAAAGCAAGCAGTGAAAAGTGCGCGAGAGATGTACGCGTGCGTGCGCGAGGCTGGGGCTGGGGATGACGAGACCAAGGATGCGCTCGACGTATTCGTCGCGGCGAGCGAAATCGCCGAAAAAGCGCTTGAATAGAATCATCTAACGTTGTCATCTCGTCGTTGTTATATAATAAGTTAATCATAGCTCCTATTTTGTTTCTGCGTACTCTTGCCACGCTCCGCTTTGTAGATTTGCCGTCCATAACCGAACTACGCCGTCCCGCGCCGCCGTCGCGAGCGCGCTCCCGCTCGCGTTCCACGACGCGTTATTCACCTCATAGTCGTGCGCCAACACCCCAATCTCGCGCGCACTCTCTACCGAATTTACCGTAACCCCTGTAAATTCATATATCACGCACTTTGTGCCCGCCACGATGGCTAAATCTAGCGCCCCTCGCGCCGTCGTCGTCGGGCTCCACGTCGAACATCGAGCGTGCGCGGTCAACTCCCGCCGCGTCGGTAAACTTCCGCCGCGTATCTCCTTCAACGAGTTCCATCGCGCGTACGTCGCATCGTATGCTAATACATTCACCGCAATACTGTGCTCACGGTCGCTCGAATACGTCGCTGTGGTGGCAATCACGGGGAAATCTACGACGCCGCTCGCCTCTCCGCCGCGCCTCCACGCCACGCTCGTCAACGCCGCGCCTGGAGTTTTCCCTTCATACGTTCCAACCTCCTCCCACGCCGTGGCCGTGGACGCATCGCGCGGAGCAAACAATCGCAAGACACCATCTGCGCCAGCAAACGCGAGCGTCGGGGCGTGAAACGCGCGCAAACCCGCGGGAGCGAACGCGACTCCACCCGTCGGCGTTCCCGTCGCGACGTAGCCCACGCGCGAGAGCGACGACCCTTCGTCGCTGTGCGACACGCGAAAGAACGTGACATCGCCGGCTGAACTCGCGGAGGCGATGATGCGCCCATGCGCGGCATCAGTGAGCGCGACGGCGACGACGGCGGCGCCTTGAGGGATGGAGTCGCGCGCGACGACGTCCCACGAAGACGCGTCGGCTTCGTCCGCGTCGCCGTGCGCTACGCGTGCGCGGTAGATGATGTCGCCCTCGCGCGTGGCGGTGACGGATGATGTTCGTGTGTCGTCGTACGCGACGACGCACGCCGCGCAGGTGGACATCACGCCAGACTGTGACGTCTCGACGACGCGATGGAATTGTTTTCAACCGACGTCGAGCGCGAGATACCACAGCGCCGCCTAGAGGTGCTCACGCACGATGCGCGCAACGAAAACGATGCAGAATTAAATGTATCTGCGTCACTTTGCCGCACTCGACGCGCTCGTGGTCCCGATGCGCGTCCATTGCGTGATGAAATCATTCACAGCTTTGCGCGTTTGCAACGCTCGCGAAGCGTTGGCCAACATTTCCGACGCACCGCCTCCCGAACACGCGTTGCCGTATTCTAAATCATTCATGAGTTTGACAAATTCTTCGAAATCCATCGTGCCACTCCGATCGATGTCGATGGTATTGAAAAAGACGTTTCTTGCTTCGTCGCGCGCGCGGTCGCCGCCAGCCATCATGGACCAAGCCTCAGCGAACTCGTCAAACTCTACTTCACCACCACCGTCGGAATCGAGGACGTTGAATAGCGCACGCAATTCTTCGCGAGCACTTTCACTCAACGTTTTCTTCATGACTTTGCGGCGACGAAGCATCCAGGCTGCGACGCCCGCGTCCAACGCGCTTCTTTCGCGCTCGCTGGCTCTTCGTCGAGCGTCGACTTTACGCGCGTCGAGTGAGCGCAGCGTCGATCGGAGAGACGACGCGATGCTAAGCACATCACGCGCGTGTGCGTCGATCGGCGGCGTCAATGCGCCCATGGCGGCGATGTATGGCGCTATTTTTATCACTCACAAGCGTTGTTACAAAAGTCTATTCGTATTCTCCTCGCGACGCTTTAGCGCATAAAAAGAATACCACGCGCGAGCGCTCGGGATTTAGACGAACGTGTTCCACTGGATCGACGTCGTCACCATCACGATCTCGCGGGTGCAAATCATCGGTAACCATGAACGCTCCACCGAGCCGCCGCGCTAGCGAAGCGCCGACGGTGAATTCGAGTAACGCCCCGATGTCCGCGTCAGCGTCCACGTCCACAGCCTTGGCGTCTTCGAGCCAGTCCACGCGCACGAGCGCATCGTGCCTGCAGCCATAGTTGCTAAATACGTCGTCATCTGCGCTAAGCACGAGGGCTGAGGATGAAATGTCCACCGCCGAGTCGTCTACGTGACGCAACGGCGAATCGAGCGCCGCTTCTAATTCGCTCTGTTCGATGCCGACATCGTCGTACATAGCGGCCACGACAACGCGAGAGATGGTTTCGAGCAACCACATGACATCTTGTACGTTCTGGTGCGCGTCTGCAAGTGTCTCGGGCCATGGTTCTGTGACGTCACGCCATGCGGGAAGCACTACGTGTGGCAAACCGCTCGCATCCATGGCATCCGCGACGTCTTTCAGTTTTGCAATCGCATCAAGGTTGTGCGGAATTTCAATCTGACAATTGCCATACCTTCGTAATTCACACATCATATCCGTCGTGTGTTTTGCGCCTACAGAGGTACGCAGTCGTCGAATGACGCTCGAAAAGTTCGTCACTCGGCGCGGAATGCGCAACGCTCGGCCAAACGCGTCGTACGACTCCATCGTCTCGCTCGCATCACTGTCCACCGAAGCGCAATCGTCGTACTCAGTCGCGTCAATAATTTCAACATTCTCATCTGATTCGTCAAAATTAAGTTTCCGCGCGGTGTCTCGGTGCCCATCAGCGCGCGCGCGTTCGCTCGCCTCCCATTTTTCGCGTTTGACTAATCGTCTCCGCTCGGCGTCGGCGTCTTCATCCGCCACATCTATCGCTCTTCTCGCCTCGCTACGCGCCACCGACTCGCGCACGTTTGCATCATTCATCAATTCAATCTTTTTACGCAAATCACTCATCGCACGCTCGAGCTGCGGGCGATGCGCCGCCGACGCGTCCCGTCGCTCGGCTTCGCCCAACGCGTTCATCGCCTCCGCCATTTGTCCATCCGCCTCGAGCGCCTGTGCGCGCCGATACCACGCCTTGGGCGATTCCGGCGCCTCGCGCAAACACATGTGCGTATCCTTCAACGCCCCGCGCACGTCGCCCATCCTCAACCGCGCCAGCGCGCGCGAACACAGCGCGAAATGACACCTCGGATCCACCTCAAGCGCTCTCGTAAACGCCGCGTCCGCTTCATCGTACGCATCCCGCGCGAATGCCGCGCACGCGTCGTCGTGGTGCGCGCGCGCGCGTTTCATCGTCTTCAACCGCGCGAACGGCCCCCACGTCGTCGTCGTCGTCGACATCGCCGCGTCACGCGTGGCATTGAATGGCGTTTTTTTCACAAAAAAAAAGCGTTTTTTTTTGGTCTCGACATTCACGTCTCGAATGCGCGCGTCTGTGCCGTTGTCGGCGCCGA
>Ga0181557_1003217_pt1 | contig 16095 bp, 8 predicted proteins | sample 011ome_23_FD_148632 | JGI IMG/M metagenome (GOLD analysis project Ga0181557, IMG submission 148632) | Coastal salt marsh microbial communities from the Groves Creek Marsh, Skidaway Island, Georgia - 011506CT metaG (spades assembly) | ecosystem: Environmental > Aquatic > Marine > Intertidal zone >...
TGCTTCAGCGCTTTTTTTGCACTTACTCGATTTAGCCACAGAAACTAGGTTGACCCATCCCCTGCTTTTTTGGGGATTACCCCTTTCAGGGGCATTCATCGGATGGACCTACTATCGTTTTGGACAAGAGGTCGTGCGCGGAAACAACCAAATCATTGAGACAGCTCACCAAGGTGGTGATCGCCTGTCTTGGAAAATGGCTCCCTTGATATTATTCAGCACGCTGTTGACCCATTTAGTAGGTGGCTCGGCGGGTCGAGAGGGAACAGCGGTACAAATGGGTGGTGCGCTTGCAGACCAATTGAATCGGTTCTTTCACTCATTTTCCATAGATAGAAAAACGCTGATGGGCATGGGTGTGGCCTCGGGATTTGCCGCTGTTTTTGGCACGCCTTGGGCTGGACTGCTTTTTGGCATTGAGGTGCTCAGCATACGAAAATCACCCTGGAAAACCGCTATAGTCCCCATGGCGCTAGCCGCCTGGACGGCCCACTTGACTTGTTTGTTGTGGGGAGGGGAGCACACCGAGTACACGTTAGGTCCCCTGGTTTCCTTTTCAGTCTCCACTTTAGGTTGGTTGGTATTGGCCGGAGTGGTTTTTGGGGCAACTGCTTGGCTTTTTACAGCAACAACACGACTGATGGGGACCTGGTGGGGCAAGATAAGTTACCCTCCGCTTCGACCTTTTTTAGGAGGTTTGGTGTTGATGGGTATTTTCCTGTGTTTTGACACCCAGCAATACGCAGGTCTAGGGGTGGATCAAATTGTAGCTTCATTCTCTGAAGTTCCTGATCCAGGGTCTTGGTTGATCAAGCTCGGGTTGACCGCCTTTACCTTAGGCGCGGGGTTTAAAGGCGGTGAAGTCACTCCACTGTTCTTTGTAGGCGCTACTTTAGGCAGTGTGCTGAGCGGCTGGATTCCTCTGCCTATGGGCCTACTGGCCGGAATGGGGTTTATCGCAGTATTTAGCGGTGCTTCCCACGCCCCCCTTGCCTGTATCGCCATGGGGGTGGAACTTTTCGGCCTACCTGCATTACCGTTTATGGGGATCAGCAGTATAATGGCGTACCTAGTGTCCGGACCTACTGGCATGTATTCCGCCCAGCACCCCTCATGGATTAAGGCAAAAATCAATCAGTTAATTCCCGCTAAGGAGTTTTAACGATCCTGTGGATTGTCTGTGTGGTTGTGCCTGAAAGGCGCAACAGATTTAATCCCACAGGCCAATCACTGGTAGCTAACTGAATCACCCGATTACTTCCTATATGCAACACACCCAGGTGGTTTGTGCGGCCCGTGAGATCCGTGTGGTAGACCGCTACACTGGTGTCGGATCCGGGGACATAGATCCAGAGTTGATCTTGGACTGGATTGGGGTATATCAAGGTGTTTTCACTCAAGAAAAATGAAGCCTCGTACCTCCCCTGGCAGTTTTGATCTGTGGTTACCGTCCATTGGTTTTGACCCTTCTCCAAGTTGATTGTGGCAGTTTGTTCCTCGCTGATCCAAGAGCGTCCATTGTGGGTGATGCGGTAGCGATCTGAACCGTACAACTGCAAGACGACTTGACCTTTCTGGGCAGAAATTTCTGCTTTTGCGGCCAATGCAGCTGGCTCCACTACCTGAATGCCAAAACACTGGGTGTACCCATCGATCCCGTCCACCGAAAAGCAAACCTGGTAATTTCCTGGAGGTTGGTTTTCCAAACGCAACGAACCTTGATTGGCGTTGTTTAACGCCCCGACTACAGCCCCATTGACGCGTACCTGATACGCATAACTCAGGTCCTGTACCCCAAAAACTAAAGCGCCATCAGATTGATCCCGGCAACTGACCGCTACGGCCTGGACTTCCCAATTTTCACTGGGCAGTGAAAACACCGTGCATCCGTGAACGTCCACCATAGCTGCGGCAGGTGTGTTGGGGCACTGATCAACAGCATCCTTCACCCCGTCACCGTCGGCATCATCCACTACCCGATCGCAATCGGTACCCACCTGATAATCGATGTATTGAGTTACGGCCAATCCCCCGGCAAAGGCGACTTTTACCGCATAGCGGATCGTCGCGCCTGGTGTTTGGCTGGAGAGTACCCGGGTAAATACGCGATCGCCGACTTGATCCATCTGGGCTTCCGAAAAGGGCTGTGCCTGCCACAAATAAGCAACCGGCCCAGATTTGTTGGTGTCCAAAAGGGTAAAAGTGACCACCACCTGGGTGCCTACTGTTTCATATTTAATGCGATATCCCTGAGAAAAAGATCCTTGCTGGGCTGTTTGAGCAGTGGTGGTACACGACTGAATAGGAGCGACTTCCACGGATACCAGCTTAGATGTTTTTTCTAATCCATCGTCATCCAGAGCTTGAGCGGTCAACACATGATTCCCTGCTGGCGCATTATTCCACGTATAGGCATAGGGCGATTGAGTATCGCTACCCAGCAACTGATCTCCCGCAAAAAAGGACACTCGAGTGATCGACCCATCCAGGTCTTGGGCTGAGGCCTGCATAGTAATGGGCTCCCCCTGTCGATAAGCGCTTTGATCTATGGGAGCCGTCAACTGAACAACAGGTGACCACATGCCGGTTTCAGAAACCATCAAAAGCACTTGATCACTGGAGGTAAATGCCCCGGTGGTGGCCGTTAACGTGAGTTGATATACGCCCCCTTCTAGACCGGTAACCGTCGGGTTTAAAACTTCTTGGGATGTCCAAGTAAGCACGGAAGGCCCGTAGTCTTGGCGCCAGGCATAAGTGACTTGTGCGGCATCCGGATTGCTGGACTGAGTGCCGTCGAGCTGAGCGGTGGATTGGGGCAGGAGAATAGATTGATTGGGCCCAGCATGAGCTACTGCTGGCTTGGGAGTAAGATCCCCTGTTTTGGTCCACACCATTTTTCCTAGGTTAACCTCTCCTTGTTCGATATGAATACGGATGATTTGCCGTCCGGCACCCAAAGAAATGTTGGGGATATTTTTGGTGGCCCAGGTACTCCAGTTGCTCGTACTGGTGGACCCAAAGGTAATGTTACTGGCCAATATTCTGCCCGCCTGCTCCAACCTAATGGGGCCACCCCCAGCAGCGTTGCCACTGGCATAGGACAGATCTAACGCATAGATACCTGCCTCAGGAACATCAACCGTGTATTCGATCCATTCGCCAGCGGCCAACCAGCCCAAGGATGGGCCTTGTTGGGCATCAACGAAGCCGTCCATGGCCTCTTGGGGGCGCCAATCACCTTGTTGGTCAGCGGATAGATCAAAGTAGCTGATGTTTTGTCCAGAACCGGCTTCGAAACGATCGTATTGGCCTGAGGGGATGGTCCCGGGAATGGTGTGAGGTGCTGCGCCATAAGGCAATTGCGCCCCCACCTGTACTTCAACAGAGTTGGAAGTCGCCAATCGATCGGTTTCTTTAAGCACTGCGTAAAAGCTGTGAATCCCCAAATCGAGGTCAGCCGCGGTCCATACCCATGGGGCCTCGGTTGTGGTACCCAAGGCGACGCCTCGGTCATACCAAACCACCTCAGTCAAACCAGTACCTTCAGGTACCAAAGTGAGCTGCACACGCCCTCCTGGATAGGCTTGATTGAAATCGGTGCTCAATACACCGCTTACAGAAGCATCGCGATTGGTCGTTGTTGTGCGGGGCTGGGCAGTCAGCTGGTACCCATCGGAAAAGGTGACCACTATAGGGTCCTGGTTGTAGTTATGTGCGACATAAGTCCTGGCTCCCGCTTGATCGAAAACAACCGCAAGTGGGTAATCGGCGGTGGTCTGTTCATCCAATGTGCCCATGGCACGGACTGAATGCAGCCAGTGGTAGGTATGGGCATCAGACACCCCAAATTTTAAAATGCGGTCCGGATAACTGTTGTACAGCTGAATGGCCTTGTCCGGATCTGTTAAGGATAAAAATTTCCAAAAAGTATCGTGCCACAGATTTGGATTGGTGCTGGAAGTGCTCAAAATCTCCGTATTGGCCTCTATTTCTAACCAAAGTTTTTGCGCATAGGCTTTGTTGTGCCCTAAATAAAATGAACCGGCATGCATGGGATATAACTCAATCCCATAGGATGCAGTGATGTCCGAGGTCCAAAAGGTTCCATTGTCGTATGAATTACCCCAAACCCGAGACACCAAACTGTAGTTCTGATTGTCCCTAAAGTTGCGTTCATACATATCCAGCCAATACTCTTCAATAGCGGTTTGCTCCGTGGTGTACAAATAAATCCCTAGATCCCTGATGGCCGTATCGCCTGTAACGCTACCCCAATGAATCAATGAGGCGTTGAACTGCATACTCTCCGAGGTGGATTCTTGATCGTTGCCCTGAGGAAAACTAGCGGTGCCGTTGGCCCAAGCGTGTCCGGCATAGGGGCTGAAGTTGCGCAAAAAAGGGAACTTAGGGTCCGCTCGATCTGGGGAAGCGGCATCGCGAACCAGCAGATTGATCATACCGCCCCACTTTTCTGCCCAACCGGGTTCAAATTGTTCCATAAAGGCCGCTGCATGAATAAAATACCCCCAGTGAAAATGGTGATCGTTGAGGTTGGTATCTTGTCCGTGTCCCGCTGGATAACCCAGCATGGCTGTCCAAGGAGCGTGGTAGTAAAACAAAAAGGCTACTTCAGAGGGGGTGTAGGTCAACCAATTTTCCAAACGCGTTTTAACGGTTTGGACAATGCGATCCCGCGCGGCTGTATTTCCTGTTTTGTGGGCGACACGTGCGGTTTGAATCATGCGGTTAAGCACCTGGCCTTCGTTGTATGAATCCGTCCATGTGGCCAATCCCTCGTATTGAATCTGGTTGATCTTTTCATCCATAGCCCCAGGGCTATATCCAGCGCTGTAGGGCGCCATATGGGGCAAATCAGGAAGTATTCCCCTAAAGAGGTTAACTGTGGAAAAGGTATTTCCCTCGCGGAGCTTGAGCGCCCCTCTGGGCGTGGTGTATTGGCCCAATACAGCAATCGGCGTGTCCTCGGCAAGCCTAGACCATTGGTGGGGCAACAAACCCGACAACAACTGGTCATTGGCCCCCTCCAACACCTCCACGTCTACGGTGAAATCTGAACGCAGGGTGGCGCTTGGTTGATCATAAGCCCAAGCCACTTGTGTTTGTGTGGGGACCACAAAAGCATACTTCTTCCAAAGTTCGGCCCACTGTTCTGGAGTTTGTGTCGTGGGTTGTCCCTGTGCATCTTGTTGGGGCAACATCGCCAAAGACGCGTAATCTTTACCGTCCAAGTTTGAACTATACGTGGTTCCACTTTGGCTCCAACTGCTTCCGGAAGGTGCATACACCACAAAATCAGCCCCATAACTGGCGTCTTTAACCAATAGTTGATGACCCGTGACTACTGCAGTCCCTTGTCTCACGATGACTTGGAGCGGGCCGGGGCCTGTTTTTTTCAAGTAAATAAACGGCATACCCACCCCGGCCCGCACCCTGAGGGATTGGTCGGCATCTTGCCAGTGCATGTCCACCGTCCAGTCCGAATAATCGGAAATGGTGGTTTTGGTGGCAGTTAATCCTTCAATGCCCAATTCAATCGGCGCCGAATCGCCAATGACTCCCCAGGGAATAAAAGTGACTACCAATCCGTTATTAACTGTTTTAAAGGTCATGGGGTAATTAAATAAATTATCCGCATGGTTTTCGAGCAGCAGTTTAGACCACCAATCGTTGGTAGGTGCGGGGCGGCCTGCAGCCGCCCCGCTTAATTGAGGTGCTCCAGGTAAAAACCCGTTCCGTCCAGCAGCATCAGCCCCTGGATAAGCGGTAGCATAGCTCCCCTCATCCACGGATACCTGAGCTGAAACATCAGAGGTCCCATAAAAAATAATACCAACAAATAAAATGGTGACTAAACGAAAAATACGCTGCATAAAATCAATAACTAAACTTCAAAAAAAGAAAACCCGGCACCAGGCAAAAGCCCGGCTCCGGGTAGTCTCAAAAGTGTAACAAACTTAAAACTAAAAAACTACTCTTTGGTCAACTTATAGTTCCAATAGGCACCACCACCGATACCGATATGGACGGTTATATTGCTAGCGTCGACAATTGTTACTTCATAAGTTAATGAACTAGGAATGGGCACACTGTTTCTTGCACCGTCGGTGGCTAATTCTCCTCCATTAACAGCTTTTGCTAAACCGATAAATGCACCGGAACCATTGATTACCAAAGTGCCTGCTGTAGCATCATAAGTATAGGTAGCCGATGCTCCGTTGTGTGGGGCTACTGGAGTGCCACAGGCATCTCCCCCACCTTGCCAACCTTCAACCCAGGTTTGATCACCCATCACATTGCTAAAACTTCCGTCCGTGCCAAACACATACTGATCGTCGTAGTAGCAAGCTCTAGTAGTCACACCTGCAGCATCAATAGACCACCATTCGCCAGAACCTTTAGAGGGTCCTACAGCTAGAGACCCAGCCTCTGGGGTGATTTTCCAAGTCCCCGCCAATGGGTTGGCAGCCACTGCTGCTTTCTTGAAGTAAATATTGTCAAAATACACCGTGCCGTTTCCTACAACCTTAAACTGAATCAAGTCAGATAACACCACGGGCGAAAAACTGCTCAATGGAATATCAATACTGTTCCAGGCACCTTTATTGGTTACCGGAAGTGCTTTAGCCACCTCAACTGGACCAGTGCTGATCAAGAAAAAGTCAAGGGCTGTAGCATCAGAAGTGAAATAATCAACGTGAAGCACTGAATATGTTGAAACATCCAAGGCAGCAGCAAATTGAGTTCCTTGATAGTTCAAAGAAGCATACTTCATCACATCATTTCCGTCGTAATCTTCTGTGGTGACCACAGTAGATTGACCCCAGTTAGGATTGAATTCAGTACCGGCTACATTGGTGTAACTATCGCTAAAAATGGACATCACCATATCTGCAGCAGCGGTTGGTGCTGTCGGTGCCGCATAAGGCACACCTTTTAAAGCAGCAATCTCAATGGCCAATGCGGTGATTTGATCAGATAATGCAGCAATAGTCGCACTCATAGTGGTCGTATCCGTGGTCAATGTAGCATTAGAGGTCTGTAGTGCGGAAACAGTAGCTGTAAGGGCATCTACCTCAGCCTCTAAAGCGCTGTTGGACGAATTCAGCGTGGATAACTGTGCGGTCAATCCAGCTAAATCTGTCTTTAATTGGTTGAGTTGTTCGGTCAGGGAGGCAATTTCAGCATCCTGATCGTCGTCTTTGGTACACGCCATCATGGTGGCCGCCAAAGTCAAAAATAAAAGCATTCTTTTCATAGGATTAATTTTTGGTTTAGTTGATTTCAAACGTTTTCGTTGATTCTTCTAAGTTATTGAGTTGTTGTGGTTATTTATCCATGGAAAAACTCTACAAAAACACTACAACGATTCCCTAACCCTTGAAAACCATTGAATTACATAGATACTCGTCTCATACCCCAAAAAAAACCACTATAAAAAAATAACTGTGTAGGGGCTTTGTAGAGGTGGAATCTTTTATTTGTATGCCCACACATAGGCCTAAAAAAGTTAGGGCCGGTGCACAGCACCGGCCCTAACTAGGTAATTAATAAGCATAGTTAAACTAGATCAAACCGATCCAGGTTCATCACCTTATTCCAAGTAGCAATAAACTTGTGAATGAACGACTCTTGACCATCTGCAGCAGCATAAACCTCAGCTACAGCGCGCAATTCAGTATTGGAACCGATGATCAGGTCCACACGAGTACCTGTCCATTTAACCATACCCGTTTTGCGGTCACGACCTTCGAAGAGTTGATCATCTGAAGAGATTGACTTCCATGTGGTATTGATGTCCAACAGATTTACGAAGAAATCATTGGTTAACACCCCAGGTTTCTTGGTGAAAACACCGTGCTGGCTTTGGTCGTAGTTGGTGTTTAATACACGCATACCGGCAACCAATACAGTCATTTCAGGAGCGGTAAGCGTTAAGAGCTGGGCTTTGTCTACCAACAACTCCTCTGCAGAGACAGAGAACAAGGCTTTTTGGTAGTTTCTAAATCCATCTGCGATGGGTTCCAATACCTCAAAAGATTCAACATCAGTCTGTTCTTGAGAAGCATCAGTGCGCCCTGGGGTAAAAGGTACTGTTACCTTAAATCCTGCTTCTTTGGCGGCCTTTTCAATGGCAGCTGCACCACCTAGTACAATTAAGTCTGCCAGGGATACTTGGGCACCTCCAGCGTTGGCTTGATTAAATGATTGTTGAACACCTTCCAGTGCAGAAATTACTTGTGCGAGTTGGGCGGGATGATTCACTGCCCAATCTTTTTGAGGCGCTAAGCGAACGCGAGCCCCATTGGCACCACCACGCATGTCAGAACCTCTAAATGTTGATGCAGAAGCCCAAGCTGTAGCAACCAAAGCAGAAACGCTCAAGCCAGTAGCTAAAATATCCGCTTTTAACGACTCTATTTGCGCCGCATCAACCAAAGGATGAGTGACGGCTGGCACAGGATCTTGCCAGATCAAATCTTCAGCGGGTACTTCAGGTCCTAAATAACGGGACTTTGGACCCATATCTCTGTGTGTCAATTTGAACCATGCACGGGCAAAAGCATCAGCAAAAGCATCAGGATTTTCGAAGAAATGACGGGAAACCTTTTCGTAAGCAGGATCCTCGCGCAAAGCGATATCCGTGGTGAGCATGAATGGTTGATGGGTCACCTTAGGATCGTGGGCATCTGGAACTAATCCAGCGCCACCGTTGTTTTTTGGCTTCCACTGATGTGCGCCAGCAGGGCTTTTGGTCAATTCCCACTCATAACCGAACAAGTTTTCAAAATAGTTATTGCTCCACTGAGTAGGGGTCGTTGTCCAGGCTCCTTCTAAACCACTGGTGATGGTGTGCTCTGAATGCCCTTTTCCAAAACTGTTTTTCCAACCTAATCCTTGCTCTTCGATAGGTGCGCCAGCAGGCTCTCTACCAACATATTTAGATGGATCTGCCGCGCCGTGTGTTTTACCAAAAGTGTGGCCACCAGCAATTAAGGCAACCGTCTCTTCGTCATTCATCGCCATACGGGCAAATGTCTCGCGAATATCCTTGGCTGCCGCTAAAGGATCAGGGTTTCCGTTTGGTCCCTCTGGGTTGACATAGATCAATCCCATTTGAACCGCTGCTAGAGGGTTTTCTAACTCGCGATCCCCTTGGTAACGCTTGTCACCTAGCCACTCGGTTTCTCCACCCCAGTATATATCTTCTTCTGGCTCCCAAACGTCGGCTCTACCTCCACCAAAACCAAAAGTTTTGAATCCCATAGATTCCAATGCGCAGTTACCTGCCAAAATCATCAAATCAGCCCAAGATAGGGATTTGCCGTATTTTTGCTTAATCGGCCACAACAACAATCTAGCCTTGTCCAAATTTCCGTTATCTGGCCAGCTGTTCAAAGGGGCAAATCTCTGGGTTCCAGTTCCTGCACCTCCGCGACCATCTCCAGTTCTGTAGGTTCCAGCACTGTGCCAAGCCATACGAATGAAAAATGGTCCATAGTGTCCATAATCTGCTGGCCACCAATCCTGTGAGTTGACCATCAAATCCATAATATCCTGTTTTACAGCACCCAAATCAAGTTTTTTAAACGCCTCAGCATAATTAAAACCGTCTTCCATAGGATTGGACAAGGAAGAATGTTGTCTGAGGATATTTAATTTTAATTGATTGGGCCACCAGTCTCTGTTGCTAGTTCCGCCACCGGCAACTTGTTTTGTGGTTGCGCCGCTAAAAGGGCATTTACCTGCACCACTTCCGTGGGCCGATCCGTGTGCGTGATTGTCCATAATACATAGATTTTTGAAGAATACAAAGCTACGTATTCCTTGTCAATTATTTTTATCTATTGTTTTTATCAATCAATAGATAAAATCAATCATAGGGTGTTGATCATATCGGCTTCTTCTTCAGCCAATAGGGCTTTGGATGCGCGACGCACCAAACGCAATCTGCCAAAAGCCAACACAGTTGAAGCCCCTAGCGTACAAAAAGCCATGACCCCAGTCATCGGAAGGGCCGTCCCGTCGTGAAATAAGGAGACCAAGGCAGAAAGCAAGGCACCAACACTCATTTGAAAAAAACCCATCAACGCAGAGGCATTTCCGGCATTCTTGGAGAAAGGAGCCATGGATAGTGCTGATGCGTTGGGAAATATGAGCCCTTGACAACTCAAAAAAAGAAAGAGCAATCCGACCATACTCCACAGCTGGATTAACCCTGTTGCCGTGAGCAAAACCAAAGTAAGTCCCACCAGGCTTTGAATACTTAGAGCGATACGGATAATCTGATCAGACCCCCACTTGGAAAGCAAAAAACCATTGATTTGTGCCGTTCCGATTAATCCGGCTGCAATCAAAGCAAAGATGAGCCCGTAGGTGGTTTCATCCGTCCTGAAATAGTCCATAAACACAAAGGGAGAACCACTGATGTACGCATATAATCCGGAATAGGCAATTGCACTGGTGGCCGTATACAAAGCAAACTGAGGCTCTGCTAATACACTTTTAAAACTCTTGAGTATCGACGTGGGTTTAAGCGAATAACTTGGATTGGGGGCCGCTCCCTCGGGCAATAAAAAATAAATGCCCATAACAATGGCTGCAATCACGCCGACCAAGACCCCAAACAAAGCACGCCAACCCAAATGGATGGTGATCAAACTACCTAAAGTGGGGGCAATCAGCGGAGATACGGCAATCACCAACATCAAGGAAGAAAAAACTTTAGCGATCTGGTGCACGGGAAATAAATCGCGAACCAGAGTTCGCGATGCGACCATGCCCACACATCCTCCTAAAGCCTGTAGGCCACGAAAGAAAATAAGCGCTTCAACACGTTCCGATAAGGCACAGCCCAGGGAGGCTATTGCATAGAGCGCTAAACCTCCATACAGCGGTTTCTTTCGACCAAAACGCTCTAGAAGCGGCCCATAGACCAATTGCCCCAGGGAAATACCCACAAAAAAAGCAGATAGGGAAAGCATTACAGAAGACACATCGGTCTTCAAATCCGAGGCAATCGCAGAAAAGGCAGGCAGATAAAGGTCAATGGAAATAGGGCCAATAGAAGAAAGCAGCCCCAATATAAAAATCAGGACTGCTTTAGGTGCTTTTTTTTCATACATCTACTGAATCGCCTTTTTAATTCTGGCGTTTAGCTCAGCTAAATGTATTTTGGTGAGGGCATCAGAGGAACCTGATTTGGTTGTTTTGGCCAGTTTGGTCAACTGATCCAAAGCAGCAGCACGAATATCCGTTACATCCGGGTCAACAGCATTTCCAGCTCCTCTGCCTGATGGAGCGGCTGGTTTATCTTGCAACAAGAAAATAAGTCGATCCACATGGGCGCGCTGTAAATTTCTTCGGTAGGTATCGACGGATTTTCCACCGCGAACATCTGACCAGATTCCTTGAGTTAACTCATCCATCATTTGTTTGATGTTGTAGGCAGCCCCTGCATTAACCGCCTCGTTTTCCATCACTCTAGCTAAACGCTCAAAAGACAACAATTGATTCAAGGTGCGCACCTGAAGTCCGCGTACTTTCTCCACTGCTGGAGTGAAATCAATTTTGTTGAGGATGTTTTGGTCGAGCATCCAATAAGGAGTGGCAAATAATTCGGCTTGCAAAAAGCGCATCGCTTCTTGCTGTAAATTCTTGGGAACATGGGTAAATACAGCCCCTTCTTGCTCATAGGTCTTGGTATACTTGTATACACCTCCTAGGTTGGCTGTGACATGACCCATATAACGGTTGTATTGTCCGAGTACCTCATTGTACAAATCACTAAGGTCTTCGTAGTCTTTACCCTCTTCACTGGTCCATTTAATTAGGTTGGGGACAATGCGCTTTAGGTTAGCGATACCATACGTACTCGCTTTCATCGCATTATCTCCCAGATCTTCAGTCTGTGAAGAAGGATCAATCACTTGGAATTGTTGGGCGCCGAAACGATAAAGCGGATCACCTTTCTTATCCAAAATCCACTGATTTAGTATGGGTTTTTCCTCTTCAGGGGATTTGCCTAGAATAGGACGATAACCCCAGGCGATGGAATACTTGTCATAGGGTCCGATGTTGGGCATCAAGGCAACACCCTCATCACCGGGTTGTGCGATGTAATTGAAACGGGCGTAATCCATGATCGAAGGAGCTGTTCCGAACTCAGCAGTAAAAGAAGCAGAACGCAATGAGTCTACTGGATAAGCAACGCTGCTGCCCATATTGTGGGGCAAGCCCAAGGTATGACCTACCTCGTGCGAAGACACAAAACGGATTAAGCGACCCATGACAGCATCTTTAAACTCTGGAGTCTGTGCTTCTGGATTGATTGCAGCTGTTTGGACAAAGAACCAGTTGCGCAACAAAGTCATCACATTGTGGTACCAGTTAATGTCTGATTCCAAAATTTCTCCACTGCGCGGATCACTTACGTGAGGGCCATTGGCATTGGGAATTGGCGATGCTAGGTAGCGGACTACCGAATAACGCACGTCTTCAGGTGACCATTCTGGATCCTCCTCTACGGATGGGGGATCTGCTGCTATAATCGCGTTTTTAAACCCAGCTGCTTCAAAGGCCACTTGCCAGTCCTCAATACCCTGTTTGATGTAGGGCACCCACTGTTTTGGCGTTGCGCGGTCTACATAGTATACGATTTGTTTTTTAGGCTCTACCAATTCTCCCCTGTTGAATTTCTCAACATCCTCATCTTTAACCTCTAAACGCCAACGATCTAAATAGGTCACTGTTTTCGACTTGTGATCCGCCAGACCATAATCGACCTGACTTCGGGCAAACCATCCTACGCGCTCATCAAAATATCTGCGTCGCATGGGTTCTTTAGGCAATAAAATCATGGAATTATTGATCTCTACAGAAAAGGCTTCCAATGATCCATTGGAAGGTGGCTTGGTAGACTTGTAGGTTTTTACGTGTCTCGCCTCAATGTTGAGTGGATACGATTTAACTGACTCAATATAGGACCGTTTAGCATCTATTCCTGAAATCTTGTAGGTCTCTTTATAGCTGTTGCTGATACCTAACGTCTTTACGTCATCTTGAAATAAATCAGTCACCTCGATCAGCGTGGAAGGATGATCGGAATCTGGTCCTGAGGCCAATATGCCAAAAGAAGCTACGATCGGTTCGAAATTCGAATTGCCCACAGCTTCATTCACCGGCAAACTATCCGCAGCAACGTTGTCATAGGATACCAAGCGCAAAAGTACTTGCTTGTTCTTTTTTTCCCAACGAAGCACTTGGGTGTTTTGCTTTCCGCCCCCAAAGCCTAAACCATTGGCTGTTTTCGCAATTCGGGTCACCATAAGCATTTCGCGACCCATCAAGGAATCAGGAATTTCGTAGTAATACTTTTCAGCTACTTGATGTACCGAGAACAACCCTTGATCCGACTTGGCTTTGCTGTTTACAATGTCTTCGTATTTTTTTTCTTTTGATGCTGAGGCATCTTTTCCGCCCTTTTCCTGGGCTTGGGCAGTACATAGAACTGCACCCAGGGCAGTCCATAACAATAAATGTTTCATGGAATATAATTTTCCTCTAATTAACTACTTTTTGGGTTAAAAAGAAAATATACTGTAAAGGAATCTATGTTCCTTCTCGGGTGCTATTTCCAATTCAAAACAAATACCTCTTTTATCCTTTGGATTAGGCCTAATCAACACCTGACATTGTCCATTTGTTTGGTAGAACAAGTTGTAGTTCAGCATGCGCAACTGATTTTTCCAAGAACCGGACGTACCCAAACTGGGGCCGAATTCTTTGGCTGTACATATCTTTTCATACATGAGTTTGATCAAAAAATCATGCTCCAGCTCCGTTAATTGGAGTGGGGTGTCGCCCCAAAAAACCAACCCGTCCAATGACATTAGTTTGGCTTTGTTTCGGTTTTTATTAAAAATTCGTCCCAATAGTTCCATCTGACAGGGCTATTTAATACGAACACTAAAATAGCCCAGCAAACCTAGCAACCCCTTGAAATTTAAGTCATTTAGGTAATGTTACTTAAATTTATTAGCTTAGATTAATCTATGTTACTTATCTGATGAACACAGCAAAATCAACTATTATCCGGTATTTTTTATTGATTAGTTTTTCTTTAATATCTGCGCTGTCCAAAGCTCAAAACAAAGACTATCTATATCTGGCAGAAAACGGAATAACCATTATCGCAGGACCCAAAGCAGAGGTCGGTGGTGTTTACACTTTAGACACAGTATCCTATTTGGTGGTCAACGACTCTTTACTGAGGGAACTTGCCAAAGAACGCCAGGACCTATCCAAAACGGTGACTACCCGAGTGACAGACATGAGCTTTTTGTTGTTTAAATGGACAGACTTCAATCAAGATATTAGCCATTGGGACGTTGGACAAGTAACCGACTTTAGTTGGATGTTTGGGTACCTGGAACAGTTTAACGGCGATCTCAGTCATTGGAATCTGCGCAGCGCCCAAACGCTTTCTGATATGTTTCACGGAACCCTGTCCTTTCAGAGCGACCTAGCCAATTGGGACGTTTCGAATGCGACGATGTTCAATGGCATGTTTCACAACAGTCACTTCAACCAACCACTGAATAGCTGGAATATGCGTAAAGCCATAAATACTAGTGGCATGTTTGACGACAATATTTTCTTCAATCAACCTTTAGATCAGTGGGACGTCTCCCAAGTTGAAATGATGGGGGGTATGTTTGCGGAAGCGGTTGCTTTTAGCCAAGATATCTCGAAATGGAATACCTGTAACGTGCGAGATATGACCAACATGTTTAGAAATGCCAATTCGTTTACTACGGATCTATCTGGATGGTGTGTGCCCTTGATGGAGCAGAGGCCCGATAATTTTGCCACTAAGGACTCATTTAAAGAACCGAACTGGGGGTACAGCACAGCTAATCCTCCACCATACAGAGCAATAGCTCTAGGGATTATAGGAATCATGGGAATAGGCGCTGCGGTTTGGATGATCCGCAAAAGAAAACAGCCGGTAGCTGAACTAAGCATTGCTCAATCTTTGATTGAAAAAGCGAGAAATCTAGGTCGACAAGATTTATCCCGAGAAGAACTGGATGAAGTCTTTGGCATAGCGGACAAAGCATTTGAAGCGCAAAAAGTATATCGATCCAGAATTCTCAAAGAGTTAGAAACTAAACACCCGGGGTTATTGCGCAGAGAGAGAGATCCAAACGACAAAAGATCTTATCGATACATCATCCATCAAATTGAATTAAGTAACAAGTAAAATAAATAAGTTACCGATGAGAAAAAATATTTGGATCACCGGTGCTTCATCAGGAATAGGTGCTGCACTTGCCGTTGAATTATCCGCTCAGGGACATCATCTATTGCTGAGCTCACGAAGAGGTGGGGAACTCAAAAAAGTTCAGGAGTCTTGCGCCTACCCAGAACGAATTCAAATTCTTCCCCTAGACTTGGAAGATCCAGAAAGCCATCAAGATATATCCGATCAGGCGTGGGAGTTGATGTCCTACATCGATGTAGTCATCCACAACGCCGGTGTGAGTCAAAGAAGCTTGGCACATGAAACTGATTGGCGGGTCGATGATCGATTAATGCGGATCAATTACCTGGGGACGGTATCTTTAACCAAAGCCCTTTTGGGACGGATGCTGGATCGCGGTCAAGGACAATTTGTCGTTGTCACTAGTTTAACGGGTATTATTCCTTCTCCCTATCGCTCTGGATATGCTGCCGCCAAACATGCACTGCACGGTTTTTTTGACAGTTTAAGGGCTGAACTGGAAGATCGAGGAATATCGGTTACCCTAGTGGCCCCTGGCTTTGTGAAGACGCAGGTTTCCGTCAATGCGTTTACGGGAAATGGGACCACGCTCGGGGTTATGGACAACGCACAAGCCAAGGGGATTTCTGCAGAACGATGTGCACAAGTGATTGTGAAGGCGATGAACCGAAAAAAAAGAGAAGTATACATAGGTAGAGAGTCCTATGCGGCTTATGTGAAAAGGTATTTGCCTGGGCTTTTTGCCCGAATGATCAAAAAAGCTAAAGTGCGCTAGTGGATCGATCTGTTTT
>Ga0181557_1003220_pt1 | contig 16090 bp, 7 predicted proteins | sample 011ome_23_FD_148632 | JGI IMG/M metagenome (GOLD analysis project Ga0181557, IMG submission 148632) | Coastal salt marsh microbial communities from the Groves Creek Marsh, Skidaway Island, Georgia - 011506CT metaG (spades assembly) | ecosystem: Environmental > Aquatic > Marine > Intertidal zone >...
GACCATTGTCTACGAAGACGTAGAAGAGTTTGTTCCAGGCTTTACGCGTGTTGAGCGGATCGTGAATGCGGATGGCACAGAAACCGTCCGTCAGGTTGTTGTTCCAGGCTATACCCGTATCAAACAGGTTGCGACGGTCGTTATGGTTCCGGTTGCGTCCACGACGCAGAGCGAACGTAAACGCTTCTCGCCTGACTCTGTGCGTATTGGTCGCCAAGATGACTTGAGTGCGTTTGACAACCTTGTCACTCTTGATGGGTCGGCAGGTGCGGATAGCGTCGATGTTAAACTTTATGGCAGCACCGACGGCAGCCGTGCGGATGGCGAATTTGGTGTCACTACGGCGCGCGAAATTCAGATCCGAGCGCTCAAGGCGATCTACGGTCAGTCCTATGTTCCGTCGGAAGATGAACTGATCCCAACTGATAGCCCAGACAACGAAACCTTCGGCTGGCTGACAGGCTTCGGCGGCAACTCTCAGGGTATCGTCTTTGACAACCTTGAACTGGTTCGCATCCAGCTTGGTGATGCGAAAAACAACTTCATCCTGTCGGGTGTCGATAAAGACATCGACTATCTCGTCCTATCGCTCGGCGGCGGAGACGACGTGGTTCAGGTTGGGGCAATGTTGGAAATCAAGGACCGCATCACAATGCTGTCCACAAATGTCACCGACTATAGCCAAGCCATTCAGGATTGGTTCAACGCTGTCACCCTAACAAACGGTCTCTCTGTGACCGATCTTGTGATGCAGGCAGCTTATGACAATGTTGAAGCTGATACGGATGCTCTTGACGATTGGCACGCCGAACTCGACATGGCTGCGGTCGATACCGCAGCGCTTGCAACGGATAAAACCGAACAGCTTGCGTTGAATGGGAAGTTTGTCGCTGACCTAGAACCAGAGCTTCGCGATTGGTTCGTCGGCTACCAGAGTGTTCTCGACCGGATCAATGCCAAGTCCCAGGACTTGTATTCACAAGCTCTGATCGACGGCATCGATTTCACTGCGAACATCGCAGATGTCCTTACTGCGCTGAACAACTGGTTCGTGGACATCGACTTCAAAGTCTTTGCTGCAAACGTTCCTGCCATTCAGGCAAAATGGGAACGTGCGAACCCGCGTTACGCAGGTGTCGTAGGCTCGATCGAAAGCATCCTGTCCAAAGCCGTTCTTATTGGCGGTACGGGTCGTGACACGATTTCGATCTACGACAACGCGCGCGCTGAAGCGGTGTTGGCGCAGGTAGATGTGTTCTCGGCTAAACCATACCAGCCGGATGATCCAAGTGTCGCAACGCCTGCACAGATCGCGGCTGACCCGATGCAACAGCGCATTGACTTTACCCGCATCAGCTTTGTTTCGCGTGATGGCGGTGCTGGTCCGGATGGTTCGGTTGCGCTGAACAGCTTCGAGATGAGCACCATCTACCTTGGTGCGGCCAACGATAAGGTCGAAGTCAAAGCTGCCTTGCAGCCGATCAACATCTTTACGGGTGGTGGTGACGACGACATCTTTATCGGCTCGACACCAGATGATGCGCTGAGTTCGAACCTCGACGGCATTGACACTACGATCCGCGTTGATGGTGGTATGGGTTCGACCCGTATGGTTGTCAGCCGTGGCGGTGACACAGACGGTACGGGCACAGTGTCCATCGGTGAAGGTGAAGTGATCATCTATCACTTCGCTGGTGATGATAAATCACTGCCGCCGCTCGTCACTGCGGTCCAATATCAGACCCTCATTGATCCGACGTTCAACCCTGCTGCGGCTGGCTATATTGCCGGTAGCTACAAATCGGATGAAGCCAATGGCTTCGACCGTGGTGTAACTGTCTACACTGGTGACGGTGACGACAAATCGGTTCAAATCAAGTCGATCCGCAAAGAGGCACCAACGCGCGTTTACCTTGGTAAAGGTGATGACATTGCCTCTGTCCTCCCGTCTCTTAATGGCGACAACTACGGTCTGCAGTTTCTCGCTGATCCGTCGTTGAACCCGCATGATAAACTGGAAGTCTTTGGTAACGACGGTAACGACCGTATCGACCTCTCCAAAGCTTTGGTTAACGTGCACGCCTATGGTGGTGCTGGTGATGACCGACTGATCGGTTCTACTGGTTTCGATATTCTGATCGGTGGCGCTGGCAATGACTGGATCGAAGGTTACGGTGCGGAACTGATCAACGATCCGAATGACCACTCGCTCTGGGGTCAACAGGTCGAAGTCTTGATCGGTGACTTCCTAGGTCGCTTGTTCGAAGTAGAAGGTAGCAACGGTAACCTCGTTCGTTATCAGCTGCCTGGCTACATCGACGTTAACAGCCAAGCGTTTGATGATCGTTGGATGGAACGCGGTGGTGTCTATCTCTTTGATCGTACGGACGATGCCGGTCAGTTCATGGACCTCAACCTTGCGCTCGATGGCGACGGCATTCTGAAGGCTGAATATCGTGGCGGTAACCCGCATGCCGAATGGAACAGTCTTGCTTCTCCGACAGAACTCTTGGGTGAAGGCGGTGATGACTTGATCTTCTCTGGTGTCGCTCTGCCGAGCGGTCTGGGGATGAGCATGTTGGCTGATGCTGCTACACGCTATGGCACCAACATCATCTTTGGTGGTGCTGGTCAGGACCGCATCTTTGCGGGTAACGCAGATGACTCTCATGCGTTTGGCCATGTCATTGTTGGCGATGAGGCACGCCTGCGTCTGCGTGATGATAATGGCGGTCGGATGTTCCAGCTGCGCGATATTGCTGCGGCACGTCCGCCCCAGAACAACCCACGTGGCGACGATTGGATCCTGTTCGGCGCTGGTAATGCTCAGGTGCTTTCGGGTCGTGGTAACGATGCCATCTTTGGTGGCCTGAACGCGGACGGCATGAACGCAGTCGGCCAGTATGACGTCAACATCGTTTCCAGCATGGGCGAGATCAAATTTGTTGAGGGCACAACTGACCTCAACTTTATGAAATCGCTCGAAGATCAGCCGGACGGTGATGATACCGTTATGATCGGTGACGACGACGTTCGTTGGATCGGCGGCGGCGGTAACGACCGCATTTGGGTTGGGTATGAAACCGATTTGACCCAAACGGCAACGTTCCAGCTTTGGAAGGCCAACGGCGATCAATTCGAGAACGGCACGCTGCGTGAAGTCATGGGCCAAAATCCTGCGGCCTACAGCCTCGAATCCATCCTAACCGAGAAGCGCGCATATGATGTCGTTTCTGGTGACGAATACGGCTCGAACTATTCGTCAGCATACCTGCTCGACGGAACCAACAAAGGCGTGCTGGCAACCCTGCCGGATAGCTGGACATGGAAACCGACAGTATCGGTCATCGATACGTCGTCTGCGACCCGTCGGGTCCAGACCATGACCTTGCTGTCCGACTATGCTCAGATTGAGCGGATGGTTTATAACGATGCGGCGGGTGACAATCTGCCGGATGGTTATGAAAACACTGCGACATCAACCGATCTATTCGAAGCAGATGAAGTGGTAATCGTTGAGGTTGCTAAGTCTGTTCCGCCAGCAGTCGATTTCGACAAAGTGCTTGCTGATCTGTCGCCTGCACTTGGTATCGAATTGCGTGGTTGGAACCGTGGTGATGCCGGTCATGATACGATCAACGTTGGATCGGCTCGTGGTCAGATCATTGCAGGTGAAGGCAATGACATCATCAACTCTGGTGACAACAATGTTTCGACAGGTGCATCTTCTGATGCATCGAGCGATCTTGTTGTTATGGGTGATGCGGGTCAGGTTCATCGGATTGCGGAGACGGACAGCCGTTACACCACAGCTGGCGTAACCGAATTCCCACGTTTGATCCGTGTTTCCACGAGTGCCGAACTGACGCCTGTGCGTCCGCAAGACCTCAATGGCGACAGCGAGTCCCAAGCGTATCGTGGTGGCAATGACATCATTAACCTGGGTGTCGGTAAGCATGTCGTGGTTGGTGGTCTTGGCGCCGATGACATTGATGTTGCAACAACCTATGCCTCGGCGAGCGGTTTGCATCAGATTGTCTCTGGTGACGGTGCAACGATGCTGTTTGATCCGCGTCTGGATCTGTCTGATACGTTGTCGCTGCTCTATTACGAGACGATGGAACGCAACAGCGCGCTTCTCTCGACCAGCATTTCGTCAAACGATGATACCATTAATATTGGTGGCGGGGATGTTCTCGTTACGGGTGGTGTTGGCAACGACGTGATGACACTGGGCGAGGGCCGTCAGTTTGTTGCGGGCGACTACGCATCGTTTACGACTGTTCAGTACAACGCAACGCCAGATTACTCGACCACAGGCCGTCAGCAGATGATCTTTATGGATCAGCGCGAAGCGGTTTATGGCGACGATGACACCATCACGTCGGCGGCAAATCAGGTTGTGTTCATTGGCGGTGCTGGCGACGATACAGCTACGTTGCAGAACGGTATGATCGAGGACGAAGTTGGCAACGTCTTTGCGATCGGTGGCCGTGGCCAGTTCGTATTCGATTTGGATATGACAGGGACTTCGGGCTTTGCAGGTGATGATACGCGTACCGTTCCAAATATGTTCAATGTCCTGACTTTGGGCAACGCATCGACATTTGACTATGAGCTGGCTCCAGAGTTCAGCACTGATGGTGCGGTACCAGTTCTGGTCACTGTCAATGATCGGGTTAATGATCCGATCAACGGCAAGCGGTATCTCTATATTGCGAACCTGCCGACTGATGTTAGCGATTGGGCTGCGGTTGATTTCAGCGATACCACGTTGTGGAAAGAAGTCTCTGCAACCGATATCGAGAACGTCGCAGGCGGCAACGATACGATTCATATGTCTTATGGCCGTATCGTCGCTCTAGGTGGCGGCGGCGCTGATGTTCTGACCGCTCTTGGATCTGATAATTCCGGCAACGCAAGCAGCCGTGACACCGCAATCTTTGCCGGTGATTCTGCGCAGGTTGTTCTGACACCGGATGACGAAAAACTCCTCGTTCAGCTGTTTGAGACACTCGTTGATAGCACTGGGCGGACCCACTTTACGGGTCTTCCAGGATCGACGGGCTATGCATCGGACCGTATCGAATTGGGTTCGGGTCATATGCTTGCCATTGGTGGCGAAGGTGACGACACCATCGAGAATGGTGATGGCCGTGCGATTGTCATTGGTGACAACGGACGTATGGAATTCGCAGTGTCCTATGATCATAAGATCAACACTGTCTCCAACGCACCTGCTGCGGTTGAGTCTGAGGTCTATGCGCGCCTCGCGGGCAACGACACTGTGACGTTGGGCGAGGGCACTGTTCAGATCGTACTCGGTGGTGGTGGTGACGACACCGTATTGACCCAAGTCGATGCAAACGGTGATCCGATTGCAAACCTTGCCCAGAACGACAGCTACTTTGCGGGTGACCGTGCAACATTGGTCTTTGATCCGACTGTTGCCGGCTTCCAAATGATGAGCTTCTCGTCTGACGGTGATGGAGTATCGGCGGCTGGCGATGATAGCTTCACAACTGGTGATGGCGATGTTCGTGCGATCCTTGGATATGGCAATGACAGCTTGATCAAAGGTGATGGCCTTGCAGCTATCCTCGGCGATGCGGGCACGATCACGGCAACGCCGAGCCCGCTTGATCCGTCTGTATATGTGCTTCGTCAGATGCTCTATAATGCAGATGCTCTGTCGGTTCGCGATGGTGTGGATACGATCACTTCGGGTGACGGTAACCATTACATGATCATGGGCGGTATGGGTGACACCGTCAAAACCGGAGATGGCGAAGTCATCGCTCTGGGCGATTGGGGTATCATCGACTTTGATGCTGACCAAACGCTCCGGACGGTCTCGAACACGCCTAACTCTGGAATGGAAACTATCGTGGCCGACAATTCCGGCGATGATAGCTTCGCGCTGGGTGAAGGTGTCCGCCACGTTGTCATGGGTGGCGCGGGTAACGATACCGTTCTGGCCCAAGTTGATGCGAGCGGTGATCCAGTTGCTAACCTTGCACAGAACGATAGCTACTTTGCTGGCGATCATGCAGAGTTGGTCTTTGCCGCGGCAACGGCTGGTCAATACCTGACACAAATGCGGACCTTCTGGTCCTCCGACTGGGCTGACTTGGCTGGTGATGATGACTTCATTACTGGTGATGGTGATGTTCGTGCAATCCTTGGTATCGGTTCCGATACTTTGGTGCAGGGCAACGGTCTGGGTTATGTGATCGGTGACCTTGGTTCGCTAGATCAAGATAACGCGGCGTTTATCTTGTCGCTCATCGAGTCCATGCCGGATGCGATCACGTTGACCAGCGCATCAAAAGATAGCTGGACGGCAGGTGATGGTGAGCACGTTGGTATCATGGGCGCTGACGATGATACAGTGGTGCTCGGTGATGGCCCGGTTCAGGTATTGCTTGATCACAGCTACATCGAGCGTGACGCTACGAACGGTAAGCTGATCCACACCGAAGACGAAACGACAACTGGATGGGGTAACGATAGTCTTGTTGCTGGTTCTGGTTGGGGCTTTGTCATTGGTGGCGGCGGCAACGACACCATCGCAACTGGCAGAACCTCAGACGGTGAAGTTGCTGAGGTTGATGGACGTCATGTCATCTTGGGTGATGCTGGCTACATTGACGCTAACTCTGCACTTGCGGGTGATATGGAGCTGACCCGTGTTGAGGCCTACATGCCTGCGATCTTTGGTGATGATACGATTTCCGGCGGTGCCGGTCGCGATATCGTCATCGGTGGTGCGGGCAGCGACGCCGTTCATGGTGAAACCGGTCGTGACTTTGTCGCTGGTGACTACTTGCTCATGCAATTCGATGATGCAGGTCTGATCCGTGAAGCTATCAGCCAACGTGATCTGTACTTCATGGGTGAAGGTGACTTTGTCACCACAGGATATGATGGCGACTTCGTATTTGGTGGTACACAGTTCAACACCATGGGTGTCGCGGCCTCGGTCGACGTCATCTTTGAAACCTTCGGTCGGATCTTGTTCCAAGAGGGCCGTGACATCGAAAAGATTGAACGCGTGTTCAACCTCGGTGTTGCGTCCAGCTTGCTCGATGAACGTGTGAAAGATGGTCAGATCCCGACGTCTGGATCTCAAACCGAAGATGGAACAGATCCTGGTATCGGCACTGTTTCGACGGGTGGTTTGACTGGTCAAGAAGACATCATGAACCAGAGCATCGACAGTAGCTTCTCTGATGGTGCGGCTGCTCCGACTGGAACGTCGGGCGGCGCGAGTAAAACTTTCCTCTCGGACCCGGTTGCACCCGGTTCAAGTTACGCATCCTTAGATAGTGTTGAGTCGGCAAAAGATATTGTTAAGGTGCCCACAGAGGTGGCTCAGATTAAAGTGTCCAACGATGGACGCGAACCAATTATGCCGAAGGATCGAGTGGGGCAGCTGTCTTCAGAGAAAAACATCCAATCCGTACAAAAATCTAATGACTCTGAAGATGATATGTTTACGCTATTGGAATCTGGAGGTCTTGCAATGTCCGCTGCGACCATCTATCGTCACTATGGTAAAAATCGTAGTGTAGGAAGCCTCGAGCAGCGACTCCGTGAATGGACGGCTTCTGGTTTCGCACTCCGCGGCAGTGACAATGGAAAGGATACGCACACATGAAGGCGTGCGTACCGCGGGATAGCCCGCGAAACTAAAACAAAAGACTAGGATAGGATCCAAATATGGCAAATCAGGGTAATCAGGCGGATGGACGTAAAACGGTTGTGTTCCGCGATGGCAATATGCGCACGAGCTATTGCAACGTAGTTAACGTCGCCGCAACCTCTGAGGAATTTGCGCTTTTGATCGGCACTGGCCGCTCTTGGCATGGTAAGGGTGATGAGTTCGAAGTGGATCTGAATGACCGCGTGATCATGACCCCGCAGACTGCGAAACGTCTTGCTGCTATGCTGGTGAATGCGATTGCGCAGCACGAACAGCGTTATGGCACCATCGATGCTTCGGCCCAACCGCCGTCGCCAGAAACCAACACTGCGGTGCAGAACTAATTGGGCGCCCACTAGGGCACCCGTGAAAGATACGGTCTAGGATGGAGCAAACCGCTTCGACCCCGATTGAAGAGACGGAACCAGAGGCGCAAAGCCCCGACCTTCTCAAACGGTTACAAAGTTGGTGTGAGGATTTGCAGAGACGGTTGCCCGGCCTCGTTGAGGTTGGGCTTCTGCGTCTGGATCGAGAAAGTGCGGGGCGCATCGCCGCCGTACCTGAAACCATGCCAATGGAGCGGATCTGCTATCGTGAAGCTGTTTCACGGATGCGTGCAGCGAACGTAGCCGTACTTGTTCCGCTAGATCGTCCCGAAGACGGCATCGCTGAAGCTATTGCGATGCCTGTCAAAGGGCCCGGACTGGATACACCTGTCGTTTTATTGGTCGGTGTAATTGAGATGCCTGCATCGCGATTGCAGCTTCTGATGGCGCAACTGGAAACGTCTCTTGGTTGGGTGATGCATCACCTTACGCTCGATACGATGGCGCAGACCAAACGAGATATGGCGATCTATGACCAGGCGTTCCTTCTCTGTGCAGAGATGCTTGACACTGAGACACCGTTAGAAGCCCGTCAAACAATGGCATCTCTCTGCGCCAAAGACCTGGGTTGCGACCGTGTCGTGCTCGTCCGCCAAGGTGTTTTGGGTCTCAAGATCGAAGCAATTTCAGGTGAATCCCGCTTTGATCGAAAATCGAGGATCAATGATCTCACGCGTCAGGCCGCGCATGAAGCTCAGTTGCGGCGTGCACCGGTTCGATGGAACCGTGGTGATCAAGATAAAACCTCGATCATCGGACGACTGGCCGAAATGCACGGCGATGCCGTTGCTATGGCGGTTCCACTGACAAATTCAAAGGGTGAGATTGACGAGGTCGTCGTTCTCCATTGGGCAAATGCGGATAGGGTTCCAGACCTAACTGCATGGTCGGTCCTTTGGACGCTTTCTCGTCCGATCCTAGAACAAAAAGATTTGGCGGCCCGTGGATCGTTAGCGCGGAACTATCATTCGGCAAAGCTGTGGTTAAAGCGGCTCTTTGGGCCACGAGCGTTCAAACTCAAACTCATCGTCTCTCTAACACTCATCGCACTTTTTGCGATTATCTTTGTTAAGATTGACAATACGTTGCGTGCTGATGTGGTCATTGATGATCCCGATCTTCGAGTCATGAGTGCGCCGATGGACGGTTTTATTGAGGACGTCTTTGTTATCCCCGGTGATGTGGTGACTGTTGGGCAGCCTCTACTTCAGCTTGAAGACGATGAAATCAAACTTCGTATTGCTGAACTGGATGCGCAGATTGCGCGTCATACCGCCCGCGCTGCGGTCGCTCGTGCAAATCGGGATCGAGCAGAAGCGGCTGTTGCTGACGCAGAACGCACAGAGGCAGAGGCACGTTTGTCACTTGCGAAACGTGAGTTGGACCAAACCCTCATTGTTGCGCGTACGGCTGGCCTTGTTCTTGAGGGCGACTTACGTCAGCGGCTTGGTGCTCGAGTTACCTTTGGTGAGGAACTGCTGCGCATCGCGCCCCGTCAGGGCATTGAGCTGCAGCTTTCTGTGCGAAACCACGATGGTGATCTGTTGGCCGAGGATCTAACGGGTCGAGTTCGGCTAGATGCAGCACCTGAAGAGGCGCTGGTGGTGCGTGTGACACGCATCAAACCGGGAGCCGAAACCATTGATGGCGAACTGCGGTTTGTCGCTTTCGGTGAATTGCAGTCGGTCTCTTCGAATATCGAAAACGGCATGCAAGGTACGGCGCGGTTATCACTGGGCAAGGCACCAATATATGAGGTCTGGCTGAAACCCATTGCCGAGACAGTCTATATGTTCCTCTGGCGTTGGATGCCCTGATGGCACGTGTCCAGCTTCATAGCGAAGACTGGTATCGGGTTTCGGCCCTTTGTCCGCGGCTTAGACCACAGGTTGATGTGGCGCTCCATGAATATCGTGGTAATCCTTGGTATGTTTTGACGGATAAATCTTCGGGCCGTACGTTCCGCGTGCAGTCGGATGATTTTGAAATTCTACGCCGTTTTGATGGGCAGACCCGCATTGATCAGATTTGGAACGACATCGCCTGGAGCCATAAGCGGGATTTGCCGCCGCAGGACGAATTCTTAGAACTGCTATCCCGCCTTTATGAAGCTGGAATCGTGGCTGTTGACGCAGTGCCGCGCTCGGTACAATTGGCCAAAGGCCAAACAGAGAAATCGCGTGAATGGATTGCGCGGTTTCTTAAATCGCCGGTGTCTCAGAAGATTGCGCTTTGGAACCCGTCTCGGGTTCTCGAAACCGAAACGGTCACGTCTTTCGCCCATTTTGTCTTTGCTCCAATCGGGTTTCTCCTTTGGGCAATCGCAGTGGTCTGGGGTGGTTTTACAGCTTTGTCCTATTGGACACCGTTGACGGCAAACCTTGGTGATAGGGTCCTTGATCCAGGCAACTTGCTGATCATGGCTTGTGTTTATCCTGCGGTGAAATTGATCCACGAACTTGGTCACGCTCTCGCTGTGCGTCGATTTGGTGGGTCGGTAACCCAAGTCGGTGTCATGTTCCTTGTCTTTGTGCCAATGCCATACGTGGATGCGTCCCAAGCCAATGCGTTTCGGTCGCATGGTGCGAGGGCTTTGGTTACGGCGGCAGGTATTCTAGCGGAATTTGCGATCGCAGGCGTTGCGATGATCCTTTGGGCCGAAGCCGACCCAGGGTTATGGCGGGCGATCCTGTTTAACACGATCTTGCTCTGCACCATCTCGACGATCTTTTTCAACGGCAACCCGCTTCTGCGGTTTGACGCATATTACGTTGTAAGTGACCTCACGCGGACACCTGGGTTGGCGACGCGTGGCCAAACCTTGATGGGGCGCATCGGGAAGCAATTCTTAGGTATTGATCCGGGACCGGATACGGAAACGGGCGGCAAGCTCGAACGGGTTTGGCTTCTCTTCTATGCTATTGCTTCGGGCATTTATCGTTTGATCATTGTCTTCTCGATTGCCTTTGGTCTTGCGGATATGTTGGGAATGGCGGGCCAGATTTTGGGTGTATGGGTTATCATTGGTGGTTTAATCTGGCCAAACATTAAATCTCTTCGGACGCTTTCGACATCGCCGGAGACCTTGAAACGGAAGTGGACTGTAATGAAACGCATTTCGGCAATCTTTGTTTTATTCTTCCTTCTGATCGCGGTAATTCCTTTGCCGTTGAGGACAGCTGTTTCAGCTGTTATCGTGCCCAGTCCGAGCGCGGCCGTTTATTCGCGAGCTGAGGGATTTGTTGAAGAGCTATTTGTGACTGATGGCACCGTACTTTCGGAGGGTGATCCCGTTATGTTACTCGACCGTGATGCCATGCTAACTGAACTCGAAGCACTTGAAGCGCGAAAGCTTGCCACGGGGGCTAGATTGCGCGCTGCCCAAGATACGAATGAATTGCCGTTGCTAGTTGCGATTCAAGCTGAACTGAGTGCCATAGCCGATGGTATGAAGCAACTGCAAGCACAGATTGATGCTATCAATATAACTGCCGAGAGTTCTGGTGTTTGGATGTCCGCCCTAAGCCCTATTGAATACGGAATGATGGTCACGCGTGGCCAGCAGCTTGGTTGGATCATAGGCAATGACGACCGACGGATTGTCGCGCAGGTTCCACAATCGAGCGGCCCAGCTGTTAGGTCGGGAATAACTGGTGCCAGCGTTATGGTTGCGGCGAATGATGTGCGGAGGATCGAGGCTCAGGATATTGTAGTGCGGTCGGATGCGAGTAGGGTTTTGCCTGATCCGCTATTGGCAGATCGAATGGGTGGTCCGATTATGACGGACTTAGAGAGCCCAGATGATCAGTTTTACGCCTTAAACCCGGCGTTCAATGTAGTGATTGATGTTCCGTTGCCGGACTTGGCAATCGGAAGGGTGGTGCAGCTCAAACTGTCGCATCCACCGACCTCTTTGTTCAATCGTTATTGGCCGCGGATTGTAACGGCTGTGAGGTCTCGATTTGGTCCTGGCGCCTGACATTCCCGCACCGCGTGATGCGCTGATGCTTTTCCCGCCAGAAAGAGAAATTCTGGCGAGTGAAAAGCGTGAATGGGGTCTGGTGAACAGGTGGCGCAAGCTTCAGTTTCGGACCAAATCAGCGCGGATGAAGCTGGTTGCACTTGTGACCGGTGCAAGGGGTACACTGGCGGATTTATCGCCCGACGAATTGCGTGAGCATGCGATTACGGCGGGTGTGACACTTGCCGCAGGTCCGGTGACAATCAAGAAACTAGCCTCCGTTATGACCGCCGTGGATGAGGCGTTGTTCCGTGCGCGCGGGTTCCGGTTTCATGATACCCAGTTGCAAGCGGGTTTGTTGCTGTCGACGGGCCATTTTGCAGAGATGGCGACGGGTGAGGGAAAGACGTTGACGGCGACACTTCCCATTGCTGTTCACGGCCTTGCTGGCTGTGGGGTTCATGTCGTTACGGTGAATGACTATCTGGCAGAGCGCGATGCGGAAGAAGTGATGCCAATCCTCGAACAATTGGGGCTAAGTGTCGGTTGCGCGATCCACGATATGGAACCGCCCGCAAAACAGCAGTCCTATTCTTGCAACGTTACATATTGTGCGAACAAAGAACTGGTGTTCGATTATTTGCGTGAAAGAGCGCGAGTTGAACGGGCCTCTCCCTTGGCTTATCGATTGCAACTTTCTGGGATCGGGCGTGTGTTTGACCAAAATGGGCCTTTGGTTAATCGTCTCGATTTTGTTCTCATCGACGAAGCGGACTCTGTTCTGATCGATGAAGCCAATATCCCCCTCATCTTGACTGAGCCAGTAGATGACTCGTTGTCACAAGAGTTCGTTGGTCAAGCAATAGACTTGGTTGCACAAGCGCCGGAGGACGTGTGGGAAACTGCTGATGCACTTGGATATCGTGGGTTGCGTCCAGAAGCGCTAATTCGGTTGATACAAGAAATCCCGAATGCCGCGCCCGAATGGAAGTCCCTCGCAATAGCGGAAGAGATGATTTCGCAGGCGCGCATGGCGCAGGATCGATTTACGAAGGACGTCCACTACATCGTTGATGAAGATAAAATCGTCTTGGTTGATCCTCAGACGGGGCGTCCAACACCAGATAGGACACTGCCATGGGGTGTTCAGCAGGTCATTGAATATCGCGAAGGCATAGACGTAAGTTCAAACCGCGCAGTCATAGCCAAACAGAGCTTTCAGAATTTTTTCCGCAGGTATCACAAACTGGCGGGAATGAGCGGCACCATCAAAGAAGTTCGGCGCGAATTGTCCGGCACCTATTCCACGCCCATTGCGAAGGTGCCAACCCATCGCCCCGTTCAACGCAAATTGCTTGAGCGTCACGTTTTTGAGACGACAGAGCAAAAATTGGCGTGGGCTATTGCGCGGGCTGATCGGATGGCGGCCGATGGGCGATCGATATTGATTGGCGTGTCCAGTGTCCTTTTGTCGGAACAGGTGAGCGAAGCCCTTAAAGCAGTTGGACGCCAACATGATGTTTTGAACGCGCGGAGGCTCGACGAAGAAGCTGATATTGTTGCTGAGGCGGGTCGAGCAGGTCGCGTAACTGTGGTGACCAACATGGCGGGCAGGGGCACTGACATTAAGCTTCCGCAAGAGGTTAAGGATGCGGGCGGGCTGCATGTCATTATTCTCGATACGCTTGATACCAGTCGGCTCGAACGTCAGCTTTATGGTCGGGCAGGGCGCCAGGGTGATCCTGGTAGCTATGACATTGCTCATTCATTGGACGAACCCGAGCTAGCCCGCATTACAGGTAAAACATACCAAAACTTGATCTGCAGTTTACTTGTTTTGTCAAAGACATTTGCAGTTCATTTCCATTTTAGCTACGTTGAATGGCGCAGAAACCGTCTACAAAAGCATCGAAGAAATCGCCGTATGAAATTACTGAAGAGTGAGGAAAAACGAAATGAACTTTTGGCTTTCACCCGTGCAGATTAGTATGTTACTCGCATATCTTGCATTCCCTCTGTCTGCTGAAGAATGGGACAGTGGATATTGTTTGTTGGCTCCAATTAAGGATACGAATCTATCGTTCTCGGGCCGTGAATTGGTAAAAGAAGTTTCTGTTAATTTGGGTCATGAGGTTCGTGCCGGAGAAATCGTGATGCGTTTAGATGGTGCTGGTATGCCGGCTCGTTATATGCGTAGTCTCGCGGAACTTCAGCATGCAGAGCGTGCGATGGATCGGGCAAATATGCTTGAAAGTGTTATGGTCGCTGAAGAGCGCGATAAGCGAGAGATGGAACTTGCGGTAAAAGCTGCGTCGGCGCGGGAAATGGAGCTAGAGTTAGAACGTCTTAACTTACGCGCGCCACACAATGGTATTGTTGTTTCAATTTCGGTCCAAGAGGGCGAGATGCTCGAAGATAGTGCTGCTGTGCGTATTGTTGATTTGTCTCAGCTTTTGGTTGAAATAGATATTCCGGCCGATCGATTTGGCGAATTTGATGTTGGGCAAGAAATCCAAATTCTCATTGAGAGTGGAACCGTCGCTTCTGCTACCGTCGTATTCGCTGACCCCATCATCGATTTGGCAAGTAAATCGTTCAGAGTGAATGCGGTCCTAGAGAACTCGGAGCGCAATTATACCGCGGGTAACAGTTGCGTTTTGATTGATTAATGTCCGGCCCCTAATCTATGTACCGTTTTTCAATAGAGTTTCTAGAGCTGGCGGTTTCATGTTTTGGGCTTGGTGGGGGCGGATGTGATTATACTGCTTGAGCCATGCATTTAATACCGTTTGGGCTTGTTTTGTCGTCACTAACCACTCTGTATGGCTTAGCCCCTTAAAACTGCGCCATAATTTCGATCCTTCGCAGCTTGCAAACAAGAAGCATAACACTGTGAGTGTAGAAATTAACGTCATACGAATCTCCTAGTCTACATATGAGACTAATTGCTTAGGTTCTTCTGACAACCCTTTTAATGGGTAGTTCGCACCACAAATTCTTTCTAGTCACAGAAAACCCACTAGGGGGTGTCGATCAAATTTGTATGCGTATAAGTATGCCATTTAATATTTATATGGTAATATTAACAGTAGGTTAAAAAGCAAAGTTGATTAGCGATTAGCATGAATTTTGTTAGTTCAGATTTGGCCCGATATGCCGCTTATCCAGACACCATTAGCTTCCAAGTTGATTGTCGGCGATACGGCTGGCCACTGCGGCCAGTACGCCGCATTCAGGGTAAAAATCGATATTCGCTTTCCGAAGCAGTTACAGCTCACATTATTTCAGTTCTGCGCCACATAAATATCCCGTCATCATCCATCAAAACGCTGCTAAATCGGTTGGATCAGGCGGCTTTTCGGGCGGCCTTAGGCAAATTTGAAGCAAGTCAGGTTGATCAAATCATCCTAACAATACCCTGCGCGCGCTATTTTGAGCCTGATGCCGCTGCTGATTTGCATACTGTCCACACCAATCTAACGTTTGCTTTAGAAACACTGGCTTCAGTTGACTGAGCCACTATAAAACCTACTTCTAAATTTTTGTGACAAGCACTGGAGCAACAGTTGGGTAAGGGCCGCAGGGTAATCCTGCGGTCTTTTTTATTTATAATCTTTATTTTTATGTGTCACGACTTACGTCGTTGGTTGATGGTCCCGTGATTTCCACCATAAACTTGGCCGCAGTGTGTAATTTCACATCTGCGGTCTTTTTCCGATGAAGTCTATTAGGGCTGATCTTCCGCTGTGGCCCAGACCCTCATCTAGATCTGCAAGGTACTCTTCACAAACTGTTATGTTTAGATCTTGATAGATCTCACGCAGCATCGCTTGGGTGTACATGTGTTCAGGGTTCGGCGGTCCACCTGTCCCAAATGTTACTTGTTGTGGTGTGTATCCGTGTAGAAGCAATGTGCCGCCTGGTTTTGTAGCTGTGCTCAGTCCTTGCAAGACTGAGCGCATGTGTGAAGGTGGGACAAACTGAATAAATATTGCGACGACATTGTCGTATTGTTGTGAAGACCAATCCCGATCAAAA
>Ga0181557_1003234_pt1 | contig 16051 bp, 5 predicted proteins | sample 011ome_23_FD_148632 | JGI IMG/M metagenome (GOLD analysis project Ga0181557, IMG submission 148632) | Coastal salt marsh microbial communities from the Groves Creek Marsh, Skidaway Island, Georgia - 011506CT metaG (spades assembly) | ecosystem: Environmental > Aquatic > Marine > Intertidal zone >...
TGAAACTCTCTCTCTCTCTCTCTCTCTCTCTCTCTCTCTCGAAGAGTGCAAAACTGTCCTCTCTCTCTCGGTTCCTTTTTGAAAAATGCGCGCGCGTGTGTGTACGTGCACAGCTTTAAAAGGGGAATGCCGCGTTGATATGTGTGCACGACACAAAAGAATATAAAATTTGACGACGTTCGAGGAGGAAAAATGAAAGAGGGGAAAATCTTGCTTTTGACACCCTAAATATAAAAATCGCCTTCGATGTTTCTCTCTCTCTGCGTGTATATCCACTTACTTTTCCCCACCGCGACATACATCGTCGTCGCGCACTTGTAAAAATGTTCGTCGGAGGAGGAAGAACACCAACACCAACAACTCCTTCTTCCGCCACCGCGCGGCGGCGAGGGATGTCAAACATCTGTGCGAAACAATCCGGAGGAGGAAACAGGAAGAAAACGCAGAAGAAAAAAGTGGCCAAGACACAGACCGATTTCATCGAACGAGAAGATTCTAAGATGGCGATGTTTGAACGCGCGCAAGCGGCGACGAGGAGGAATTCGAACGATGCTTCTTCTTCTTCTTCCGTTGATGGTGGTGATTTAGGAGGAAGTGGTGAATCGTCGTCGTTCGAGGCAAAGTTGAAACGCGTGCAAGAGGAAGGGAAGATGAAGGCGAAGATGACGGGTGGGGTGCAGCAGACGAAAGACTCTACGCCGTCGGGGATTACGCCGATATCGCCGTTAGCGCCGACGTTCGGTGGCGAGCGAACGGTTTCGAATAATAACGGTGAAGAGGACGAAGACGTGTTTAAATCTCCGATCGTGCGCATTGGTTCCTTGTTAGCGGCGATCGCGCTGGCGATTGTCTTCGTACCGACGGATTTAACGTTCAACGCCATCGGGTCGAAACAGGTGCAAGAAAAGTATCGCAAAGAAGCGTTGGAGGACATCGAGAAGCAGAAAGAGGAGCTGAACAAGGTTTTAGAGAGTACGCCGAACGATCCAGAGCTACTGAAACAACAAGCGAAGAACTTTTTGGCGTTGGACGATTACCCGAGCGCGTTGCCGTTGATGGAAAAATTGGTCAGTTTAGAAGATACCGAGGCGAACTCGATGGCGATTGCGGAGGTGTGGAATTTAGACGGACAACCCGCGCGCGCGTTGACGGTGTTGAAAGAGTACGCGGATAAGCACATTAACGATGCTTCTGGTCCACCGTCGGCGTCGTTTTTGAAAGCGTTGACTGATTCTTTGTCGAAAAATAACCGACAAGGCGTCGCGTTGGCGTACGTGGACGCGTTCGTCAAGAAGAACCCTACGGATATCGACGACGTCGACGCGGAGTTGCTGAAAGCGAGAGTTTACTCGGGTTGGAAAGGTAAAGGTAAAGAGGCGGAAAAGGCGTTCTCGGACGTCGTCGAGAACCATCCGGAGGATTTCCGGGGATATTTGGCGAAAGGGGTGTTCGTGAGAGAAATCGGTCGACCGGACGAGGCGAGTTCTATGTTCAAACAAGCCGAAGCGTTAGCGCCCGCGGGTGATACGAAAGCGGTCGTGAAAGACGTCATCTCGCGAGCGAACAAACAAAAGAGTGGAAGCGTGCAGTTGTAAGTATTACTCGATAGTTGTCTCTCTTATTTCATGCATTTTTGTGTGTCTGTGTGTCTGTTCAAGTTGAGAGTTCTCTTTCTCTTTTCTCTCCGTTTTCCTCTTCGATAACCCCGCGCTTCCTTTTTTTACATGAACCCCAAGTCACATTGGATCCATTCGTCTACTCCACCATAGAAACGTCCACTGCTGTAATCCGGCGTTTTCATTTCGTGCTCGAGATAAAGATTTTGCGCCCACTCTTTCGCGGAACACTCTTCTGGAAACTGTAGGTACATGAAACTTTGCGGTATGGGCACCTTCAATTTTTTCAACGCGTTTCTCGAGTCTGGATGCGTCTTGTACAAAAACTTAATCTCGTTCGTACCCAAAGCTTTCCTGACTTCACCGCTGTCCTCGTCCATCTCGCGCGCGTCCGTCTGAAGCAACTTCTGCAACAAATCGGGCTTTTTCGCGTCGAAAATGCCTTTCCACAACGGCGAAGGTCCTCGACCTCGATAGCTTTTTCTTTGGCTCTGGCGCAACCTCTCGTACGCCTCCCAGAACTGCCCTTCGAACTCTGGATATAACTCTATCGCGTAAGTCACGATGTCTTTGATGTTGTGATACTTTTTTGTCGCCGACGCGCACGCGTTCTCCTCCTCCGCGAAAGCTTCTTTCCATCGCCCGACCTCTTCGCTCAGCGTTTCGATCTTCCTCTCCAACTCGTTTCTATTTTCTCCAAACTTTGAAATCGCAACCTCCTTCCTCTCCAAAGCCTCCAACGCGCGCTCCATCGTCCTCGACCACGCCGCTTGCAACTGCGCGTGTGGGAGAGAGTGCATCGTGGACGATTTCAACGCCTCGAATTCCTCGCACAACGCCGCGTTTAGATCCATGACGACGAACGACGACGACGACGACCCGGAGTTTATTGTGATTCGTATCGCATGTGGCATGGGGTGATTCAGAGTGCGTGAAACCCTAAACTATTCAATTTTAAAGCTCCCGGGAATTTTCAAAAATTCAAACTGTGCGCGCACGTTGTTGCGTATCAAACTTTCTTCCTGATAAACCGTTCGCGCGAAAGCGGTTTCTCGAAAGAAACAACAGAGAGAGAAGAAGAAAGAAGTCAATTTAATCATGAGCGCCGCAAACAACAACACCGCAATATCTCTCGACAAGCCCCCAACCAGCGCGAGAGAACACGCGATACTTCTTCAAAAATGGCCCGCCGAGTTGGACATCCTCCAATCCGCTTTTCCGCATCACTTCCAATCGACCGTCCTTCGCGCGTTGGCGCAAAGCGACGGATGCTTGGAAAAGACCGGCGAAATGCTGCTGCAAACGCCGAAAGATTTGGAGGAGCAACAGTTGACGAAGACGAAGAGCGGGAGAGAGGTGAAGACGCCGCTGATGTGCGATTCTGAAGCGATTGCTTTTGGTGGTGGTTCAGTTGGTGGACTCGCGAAACCGAAACGAGAGGAGAAGTTTTGGAGTCAAGTTTTGCGAGACGAGACGAGAGCGGACGATGTCGAGAGCGGAGAAGAAGGAGAAGAAGAAGGAGAAGAAAACAAAAAGAGCGCGGGAGGAGAAGGAGACGTCGAAATGAAACCGACGACGGCGATGATCGCTTTGGGCGGGATCGGGACCAGAGACGCCGTGGCGTGGGCGTCGGATCGATGGCCGACGCTGAACAAGGAAGAAGACGATAAGAAGAAGTTCTCGGAGAAGAACGTGGAGAAAGTTTTAGGATGGCGCGAGAAAAAGGTCGAAACGACGACGACGACGACAAATATGGAAACGGAAACGGAAACGGAAGCGAACGCGAGAGAGATTGAGCTCTTGGTGAAGTTTAAGAACGTCGCGTACTTCCACTCGCGATGGGTTCCGGAATCCTTCGTCGAGAAGCAAAGATTGACGCAACTGTACATCAAGTTTCCGAAAGTTGATCCCATCACTGGGGAAGCCAACACGAAGAGCTTGTCCATTGACGTGGCGAAAGAATCCATGGAACTGGATAAGATCATCGCGGTGAAACCAGGCGCGTTGTACTTGTGCAAGTGGAAAGGCTTGAATTACGACGAGTTGACGGAGGAGTCGTTCGAGTTTGTCGAGGAACATTTTCCTTCGTGCGTGCCAGAGTTCAACAAGGAGGAGATGCGATGGACGGAGAAGAACGAAAAAGCGAGCGAAATAGAAGCCGCGAAGAAACCGGAGGACGAGGAAGTGCGAGCGAAAGTGTGGACGACAAACGAGGCTTTGGTCGAGCCGGAGAAGTTCAACGGCAAACACACCGATTTCACTTTGCGGGAGTACCAAGCGGAAGGCGTAAAATGGATCACGAGCAATTTTCACTCCGGTCGTCCCGGATGTATTTTAGCCGATGAGATGGGTTTAGGTAAAACCGCGCAAGCTATTAATGTTTTAGAAGTTGTCTGTGAGCACGTGCGCCCGGACCTTCCAACGTTGGTCGTCGCGCCGTTGTCCACGTTGGTGAACTGGGAACGAGAGTGTCAAACGTGGATTCCGCATTTGAACGTCGTCGTTTACAGCGGAACCGCGAAAGCGCGCTCTGAAATTCGCGAAAAGTGTTTGTGGCCAAAAGACGAGCAATCGAACACGTTATCTCCGGGTTCCAGAGCGGACGTCGTGTTGACCACGTACGAGATGGTTAACTTTGATAAGAACGCTCTCGGTAAAATTGAATGGTCCGCGGTAGTCGTCGACGAGGCGCACAAGTTGAAAAACTGCGAAGGTAAACTCTTCAGCGAACTTTCATTGTTTAAAAAACAAAAGACGTTGTTGTTAACCGGCACGCCGTTGCAAAATAACGTCGGCGAGCTGTGGAGTTTGTTGAAATTTGTCGACCCGCAACGATTCGCCGACCGCGAAAAATTCGAAAAAGTCTTTGGCAACATCTCCACCGCGAAGCACGTTGATGCGCTCCACGCGGTGTTAAAACCGTACCTTTTGAGACGTTTGAAAACAGATGTCGAGCAAAAGTTACCGCCGAGAGTTGAAACTTTAGTCGAATGCGAGTTGGCGCCGTTGCAAAAGAAGTGCTATCGCGCGCTGTTCGAGCGCAACTTTTCGTTCTTGTCCTCGGCGTCTGGAGCAGACGATGCGACGATCGCCATGAAAGAGGAAGAGAACGGCGAAAACGCGCTTTCGATGTTTCGCAACGTCATGATGGAGGTACGCAAGTGCTGTCAACACCCATTTCTTCTCGACGGCGTCGAGAACGCCGTTTCGAAAGGAACCATGACCGTAACCATCGATAAGCTTGTCTCGGCGAGCGGGAAATTGCAACTGCTCGATAAGCTTTTGCCGAAATTGAAAGCGAACGGCTCGAAAGTTTTAATATTTTCGCAAATGACGCGCGTTTTGGACGTTTTGGAAGATTATAATCGTGCCAGAGGCCACAAGTACGAACGATTAGACGGTGGAGTGACTGGAAAGAAACGCCAGGAATCCATCGACCGATTCTCCGCGGAAGATTCCGAGGCGTTTTTGTTCTTGTTATCCACTCGAGCCGGCGGTCAAGGCATCAACTTGACCAAAGCAGATACGGTCATCGTTTTTGATTCCGATTGGAACCCGCAAAACGACGCGCAAGCGTTAGCTAGAGCGCACAGGATTGGTCAAACGAAAGCGGTTCAGGTGTACCGCTTGGTTTCGAGAGGGACGTACGAGAAGGAAATGTTCACTCGAGCATCCATGAAACTTGGTTTAGAACAAGCCATTTTCGGCGATATCAACAATAACGATAATAATAACAACGGCGATAAAGAAAACGCAGCGTTGCAGCAACGACCACAAAATCAAAAGTCTTCGGCGAAATCGGCGAAAGAGCAAAGACAAGAAGTTGAAAATTTGCTCAAGCACGGCGCGTACGGGCTCCTCACCGAAGCTCGTGAAGAAGCAGAGAAGAGATACCAGAAGTGGGGTTCCGACGATATCGACTCAATCTTGCAAAACTCGGAGCAAAAAGTCGTCGACGCCGAAGAAGACGAGAAAGGAGCGCGCGGGGCGGATAAGAAAAAGGAAAAGTCATCTTTGTTTGCCACGGCGACGTTTGCCTCGGAAGCTTCGGAGAAGATGAACATAGATTTAGACGATCCGGACTTTTGGCAAAAACTAATGCCGGAACAAGCCGAGGAAGAGAAACGTCTGGAGGCACAAAAGAAGCGTTTGGAAGAGCAGAAACAACAAGCTCTGCTACTCTCGGCAAAGAAGAAAGAAGACAGACGCATGGCCAACGGCGAGATTTGGGAATGGTCGTGGCAAGAGAAACGCTCTTCGTTGGATAAATTAGCCCTGTTTGGTTTTGGAAACTGGGAAAAGATTTACGACGCCGCGCAGCTGAAGAGCGACAAAACTATCGCTCACTTGAAAGCGTTTTGCAGACGCTACGCGTCGTTGGTCGTCCAACGTCACGAAGCGACCACGCCGGTGTTGCGCGAAACCGTTTTCGGCGAAATCGATGAGGATGAAAAAGCCATCTTACATTTAGCTACAGGCGGTGAAGATTATCTCAACGAAGTCTTCGCGGATCGACACTTTTACACGCACTGCAAAGAGCGTTCGACTGAAGACGCTTTGAAGTTGGAAATGTTACTGTGTGGATGGAAAGCGGTCCAAGAAGTTGGCGGCATCGAAGGCGCCGCGATGGAGTTGGACGTCCCAGATGTTTCCATGGGACCAACAGATCAACAAAAAATCGCCCCTCCGGCGAAATGGTGGAACGAGGCACACGACCGCGCGTTGATTTGTGGCACGTTTAAATGGGGTTTTGGGAAATACAACGACATTCGCGACGACGAGGAGTTAGCCTTTGCGTGGGATTTCAAGGGTAAAGCCGCGCCGGAGGAAGAGAAGAAGAAGAAAGCGGTCCCAGTTGCAAAACCGCCGGTGGCGACGTTACCAGGCGGTGGCATCATCGTTGACGTGCCAGAGTTCAACGGGGGAGTGGAAGTCATGGACATCGATAAAGCTGCCGACGATGACCTCATGGCGAGCATGCGCTTGATGGACAAGAAAGACGACGAGGCTGGCGCGTTGCCTGCAATCGAGGGAGACCTTGAGCAACAACGGCGAGGAGACGAAGAGACGGAAAAGCAGTGGGTACACGGTCGTCACCTCGCCTACCGCGTACGTCGCCTCTTCGCCGCGCTCGGCAACAAACCGTTGAACGCGTTCAGCATCAAGCGCGAAAGCGTGGCGCTGCCGAAACCGCCGAAACCGCCGAAAGAACCGAAACCGAAGAAGGAAAAGAAACCGAAAATACCGAAAGAACCAAAACCGAAAAAAGAGAAGAAACCAAAGGCGCCGTCTTTGGGTCGTCGCGCTTGCAACGGCGCGGGTGGCAATCCTCTCGTCAAGCTCGAGAGAGCCGCGCAAGCCGTGAAAGAGTTACCTCGAAAAGAAGCCGACGAAAACGGCTACGAGGCGTTTCAAACACCCATCGGTCCCGTCGGTGGCGTCACCATCGAATGTTTGGGCACGGTGTTGCATTCACCAGAGGACGCCAAGAAAGGTTGGTCGAACTTGAACTACATCTTACCGCTCGGTTTTAAAACTAAAAAGTTGTATTCAAAATTAGACCCGGCAAATTTGGAGGAGAAGTGCACGTGGACGCAGGAGATCAAAATGGACGAAACCGAGAAAACGCCGCTCTTCTCCTTGACCACGGAGGACGGCTCCATAGTCATCGAAAAGAAATCCGCGACCGCGTGTTGGGGCGAAGTCTTGCAACGAGCGAAAGCCATCCGGGAACAAAAAGGAGAAGTGGCGAAGAAAACCGCCATTTCCGGACCGGAATTCTTCGGGTACTCGTTGCACTCGGTTCGATTGATGATTGAACAGTTGCCAAACGCGGAGAAGTGCGAAGAGTACGTCACTTTGGAGAAGACGTTAAAAGACGCCGTCGCGAGACAGGAAAAGGAGAAAGAAGCCAAAGCCATGGCGGCAGAAGCCAACGCAACTGCCGAAGCAGACGGAGAGGAGGAAAAGTCGGCGGAAAAAACCGCCGTCGCGAACGACGAAAACGAAAACGCGCTGCTGATTTCGCCGAATCGAATCACCGCCTCAACGTCTCCATCCCGCGCTTTTGACTCCATGAAAACGACGCCGCTGAAGCAACAGAGCCCCTCGCTCTCCAACTCCAAGAAACGTCCGTCTCCGACGCACCTTTCCTCCTCCCAAAAGAAGACGAAGAACGCTTCTCCCGCCGCCAAGACCACCGCCGCCGCGACAGCGAACGAAGAAGACGACGACACCCAAGGAGAGAAACGAAACGAAACGAAGAAGAAAACTGTGTCGTTGTCCGCGACGCCCACCACTTCTGCGAAGAAGAAAAAGAGTAACATCAGTCCGCCGAAAAGCGTCGGCAAGAAGCTCCTCTCCGCCGCGAAGAAGATGTTCGCGGGGTCGTCGACGCCAAAGGAGAAGAACAAGAACAAAGCTTGAAAATACTAATAACAAAAATCCAACCAATACTGAAACCCTAAACCACCCACATTCAGTTCTCTTATCCTCCTTTTCGCTATAAATTCACGCGCGGACAAACACACGCACACACACACACTCAGATCAAGAGAGAGAGAGAGAATAAGAAGAAGAAGAGACCGACTCGCGACGCTATAGTATTGTTGTTGTCGTCGTCATGTTATCCCGTCCTCTTCCTTCTTCTTCATTCCTCGTTCGTAATCGTAAAACGTCGTCGTCGTCGACGTGTCTTCTCGCGCCAACATCGCCTTCGAGAACGCGCGGTTTTATTATTCGTCGCGAAACGGCGACGGCCCCGTCGACGAGACGAAGGAAAAGAAGAGCGAGCGATGTCGTCCTCCTCGAGGGTTTCAGTCGTTCTGCCGGGGTTTTTGCTTCTTGTTCTTCTTCTTCTCGCGCCCCCGGCGATGCTTTTGGAAGAGATGCGCACCACCACCACCACCAACTGCTGTTGGGGAAGAGAGTTCAATTAAACGCATCCTCCTCTTCTTTCCGCCGTCAAAATCGGACGAGGACGCGCGCGATCAAATCTGCGAATGACGACAACAACAACAACAACGGTAAGAAGAAGAACGCTTTGAAGGATGAAAACGAGAAAGACAAAGAAGAAGATCCGAACGTTCCTTCGGACGTGAAAAACTCCTTCTCGGAGGAAACCGAGGAGGAGAAGTTTGAGACCAATCGACGGAGGAACTTTTCCTTGCTCGAGTTTACGAAAAGACGCGTGAAATTGTTCTTTGTGATTGTTCAGACGGTGTTTTCGGATGCGTTTAAGAGCGTCGGGATGGTGTTGCGAACGAGATTGGCGAAGTTTATCCTTTCGCTGGCGTTTTTCGTCGGGAGCGGGTTGGGGATTCGGAACGAGCACGCGAAGCGGCACCCGCCGGCGCCGGCGGTGAAGAGCGTGCCGTACTCGACGTTTTTGAAGTCCGTGCAGAAAGGAGAGGTGACGAAAGTGAGATTCGAGGAAGGCACGACGAGATTGCTGTTTGACGTGAAGGAATCGTCGTCGCTTGTGCTCTCTTCGGCGAGTAGCTCTTCGGCGAAACAAGCGACGACGGAGGGCGCTTCAAAGCAACGAGGACTTCAGTCGACGACGACGCAGAAATACATGAAACGAAGGTACCAAACGAGACGTTTACCGAACGATTTGCAACTCATTTCGAAACTCGAAAAAGCGAACGTGGAATTTTCGGCGGTATCGCCCGCCATCTCCACGTTTGCCTCGAAAGGCGCGTTGGCGACTGCGTTTGTGTGGCTTCCGATCATTCCTTTGCTCTTTTGGTTGCGAGGCATCGTCCGGAAACAAAACGGTTTGCAAGACGGCAAGAAGAAAAAAAACGCGCGGGACGATTCTAAAGGCCCTAAGACGACGTTTAAAGACGTCGCCGGCGTGGACGAAGCGAAGCAAGAGCTCTACGAGCTCGTTCAGATGTTGCGAAACGAGGAGAGGTACAAAGAAGTTCGACACAGACTCCCGGCGGGATGTCTTTTAGTTGGACCGCCAGGGACGGGTAAAACGTTGCTCGCCCGAGCCGTCGCAGGCGAAGCTGGCGTCGCGTTCTTCCCAGTCGCCGCCTCGGAGTTTGTGGAACTTTTCGTCGGTCGCGGCGCCGCGCGCGTTCGCGAACTCTTCGCGGAAGCGAGGAAGAAAGCCCCGTGCGTCGTATTCATCGACGAACTCGACGCCATCGGCGCTCGAAGAGGCGCCGGATTGAACGAAGAGCGCGATCAGACGTTGAATCAAATGCTCGTCGAAATGGACGGCTTTAACAAAGCCGCCGGTGTTTTAGTTTTAGCCGCCACCAACAGACCGGACGCGCTCGACCCGGCGTTGACCCGCCCGGGACGACTCACCAGACGCGTCTTCGTCGGCCCACCAACGACGAGCGGTCGCGCGCAAATATTAGCGGTCCACTTGCGAGGCATGCGCTTAAAAGAACCCTTGGGCCAAATCTGCGAAGCCGTCGCTCGCCAAACCCCGGGTTTCACCGGCGCCGAACTCGCCAACGCGTGCAACGAAGCCGCCTTACTCGCCGCGCGCAACGGCAAAGACGCGTGCGGATACGAAGAACTCATGGAAGGCGTCGAACGCACCCGAAACGGCGTCGGCGCCGGCGTCTGGGGCGGCGGTAAAGTCGACCCGTCCAAAGTCTTGAGCGATTTACGCGCGCGTTTTTTAGGCGACTTTGACCCTCTCGATACGAACAACAACAACAATACTAGCGATACTAGCAATTCTAGCGATATTAGCAACCGCGGCGGAAGAGGAGGAGGAGGAGGCGGATCGAGGCTCAAAGACGAATATCTCGGTCAAGGCGTCAGCATCAGCCAAGGTCCCTCTTAATAAGTTTTCATCACTAATAACAGAAGAAGCAAATTGAAGACGTACTTCTCTTCTGCGCGCGTACGCGTCTTCGCTCTCTTTCGTTTTTCTCTCTCTCTTCCGTTTTGGAAAATTTTCAAAAGTCGTCCGACTCGTAATCCGATCGCTTCACATCGAGACACGCACACAAACTCTCTCTCTCTCTTCGCGCGCGCACTCGCAGAGATACGCACAAAAAAGACCATTTAAAACACACATCGCGCTCTGTGATATATAAGCTCGACCACACGCGCAGAAATAGTAACATGGATTGCGCGAATCTAGCGCGCTGTCTCGACGCGACGTTAAGCCCGGACCCTCGCGTTCGGGAGGAGAGTTCCCGATTTTTACTCCAAAACGTCCTCCCTTCTTCGGTTGGATTGGAGTGTTTGCTCTCGCTTTCGGTGGGCGTGAACCCGGAAAATCCAACGTCGTCGTCGTCGTCGCGCGAAGCTGGATCACTACCGTTTCCACTGTCGGACGGGGGGAAATTAGCCGCCGCGGTTGCGTTTAAGAATGGAATCAAGAAACGGTGGTCGGTGGATGCGGAGGAGGCGGAGGAGGAAGACGCGAAGGAAATCGAACCGGAGGCAAAGGCGCGACTGCGGGTTGCGGTGCTGGAAAAAGCGTTGAATGGAGGTGGGATATCGTCGTCTAATAATAATAATAATACCACCAATAACGAGAACATAAAAAGCCAACTGGCGGAAGCGCTGCAAATAATAGCCTCGAGCGATTTGACGTGCACGCGCGAGTTTCCGAACGGGAAGTGGCCGGAACTGACGCCGAGTTTAGCGAGCGCGACGGCGCGTGCGACCGCGGAGGGAGATTTGGGAACCGTTGGGTCGTGTTTGACGGTGGCGAATGCTATTTTCAAGCGGTTTAGAGGAGCGACGAAGACGGACGCGCTGTACGTGGAGCTGAAGATGGCGTTGGATGGGTTCGCGAAGCCTTTGTTGGAAGTGACGAGAGCGTTAGCGAAGGAAGTATGCGGCGGCGGCGGTACGGAGTCGGCGCTGAAGAGGAAGCAAGCGGTGAAGGCGCTGAGATTGTGCTTGAGGATTTTTTACTCTTTGAATTCGCAAGAGCTGCCGGAGGTGTTTGAGGACGATATCGCGCACTGGATGGAATTGTTTCACGGGATATTGAACGCGGAGAGCGGTAGCGAAGGGGTGGATATGGACGCGTTGCGCGCGGCGATTTGCGACGCCTTGAATCTGTACGCGGAGAAGAACGAAGAGGAGTTCAAGCCGTACTTGGAGACGTTCGTGAGAGACGTTTGGACGTTGTTAGGGAACTATTCCAAGGAAAAAAATAATAGCAATACTAGTCAACAAAACGACGAGGACGAGGACGAAGTCGAGCGACACCGGGAGAGAGTCGCGTCGTCGGGGATGGCATTTTTGACCGTTGTCGCTTCCGGCGTGCATCATAAACTCTTCGAGGCGCCGGAAACGTTGCAAAATATCATCGAAAACATAGCCATTCCAAACTTGCAATTCAGAACTGACGACGAGGAAATTTTCACAGATAACTTTGCGGAGTATTTGCGCAGAGATATGGAAGGTGGCGATCAAGAGACGAGGCGGAGGGCGGCGTGCGAATTGATCAAAGCGTTGGCGTCCAAGTTTCCACAAAGCTGTACCGCCGCGGTTGGCGGATACGTGCAGCAACTCTTAGCGCAGTATAATCAAAACCCATCCGTGTTTTGGAAGGCGAAAGATTGCGCCATCTATTTGGTGTTGGCGTTGGCGGTGAAGAAGAAAACCAACGCGCGAGGCGCGACGGAGATTAACGAACTCGTAGACGTGACGGATTTCTTCAACGCGCACATTAAGAGCGAACTTTGCGAGAACGCAAAGTCGTCGCACCCGGTCGTACGCGCGGACTGTTTGAAATTTTTGACTGTGTTTAGAGGGTTCGTCCCCAGAGAAGCCGAATTGCAAATGTTGCCGCATCTAGCCGCGTCGCTCGTGGATAGCTCAAACGTCGTGCACTCGTACGCGGCGAATTGCTTAGAAAAAATGATGACCTGTCGCGATTATAGCCAATTGCAACAGCAGCAACAACAACAAAATAGCACCATAGCCGCTTCGGCGCCAGTCAAGTTTACTCCGAATGACTTTGCGCCGTTTGCGAACGATATTCTGCAAAACTGTTTCAATGGCTTTGAATTGCAAGATTCTGGCGAAAATGAATTCATCGCTAAATTAATCGCTAAAACTTTGCGATACGTCGGTGGTGGTGGTGGTGGTGGTGGTGGTTCTGCCAGCACTAAGTTACTCGCCAACGAAGTTGTTTTCGCGTGTTGCGAAAAGTTATGCAAACGCCTCGACGAAGCCGCGAACAACCCTAGGAACCCGACGTACAATCACTTCCTGTTCGAAGCGACGACGGCGTGCGTCCAGTGCGTGGACTTTTCGCCGAGTTCTCAGGAAAAGCAACGCGTGGAAAATGCGCTGTTCCCCACGTTCATGAGCATTCTCGCCAGAGACAACGCGGAATTCACGCCGTACGTGTTTCAAATCTTGGCGTTGATGTTGGAATCCTCGGCGGTTTTAAGTGCGGCAGGAGGAGCTGCCGGAAGCGGGATTACTTTAACCGAACAGTACGTTCAGCTTCTTCCTGCGTTACTCGCGCCGCAAACGTGGGACAGACAAGCTAATATCCCCGCATTAGTTCGCTTATTAGACGCGTATCTCAAAGCCGCGCCGGTACAAATCGCACAATTAGGGTACCTCACCGGCGTCTTAGGGGTGTTTCAAAAACTGATCTCGAGCAAAGCGCACGATCATCAAGGCTTTTACATTTTGAACGCCTTCGCGAAGAGTTTAGATTTATCCATTTGGAGCGAGTACTTGCCAACGATTTGGCAGGTTTTGTTTCAACGCTTACAGACTGGCAAAACGCCAAAATTTTGCCGAGGCTTTGTCGTGTTTCTGAGCGTGTTGGTTGCCAAACGCGGCGCCGACGCGGCGATATCGACCATGTCAACCATCCAAGCCGGGATTCACGAGATGATTCTCTCGAATATCTTTGCCGTGGAAAGCGTAAAAGTTGCAAAAGAAGAAAAGAAGCTCGTCGCCGCGGCTGGCGCTCGATTTCTGTGCGAAACGGACTTGTTGAACACCAACGCCCAGTGTTGGAGAGACGTGTGCGCGGCGTCGGCGCGGTGCGTAGACGCCTACCTCTCCACCGCTGAACAAGACGGAAAAACCTTAGCACCGAACGGCACCGCCGCCACGAATAACAACAACAACAACACCGCTTCCGCCGACGAAATCGACCTCGCCGACGAACTCCTCGAAAAAATCGAGCAACAAGGCGGCTACTCCGCCTCCTACTCGCAACTCTCCGCCGCGAAAACCAGCAAAGCCGACGACGACATTCTCAAAGACTCCTGCCCAGACGTCGAGATATATTTCGGTCAACACTTGGCGCAGCTCGCGCAAAGAGATAACCAAAGCTGCAAGCAATCGCTGGCGATGCTCGACGCGGACGCGCAGAGCGTCGTTTTCAGGTGCTTCCAGAAAGTCGGTTTCAGTTTGTAACGCGTCAAAAATCAAATCGAAAAGCGACGATATATATAAAAAGAATAGTACAACATTTTCAACATCACAAAAGTCAATTTCAAATAACAGGCTCTCTTTTCTCTCTCTCTCTCTCTCTCAAAATCACGCGTTAGCAGTGAGAGAGCACAAGTTTTCAGCGGAGAATTCCTTACTCTCACTCCAGCGAGCGAGCGCGCGTTTTTTTTGTCTTTTGTTTATTTCTTGTCCTGCTTATCACAAACACTTTTTCTGTCTTTTGAGCCCACAAAAAATCGCCGCAAAATCGCTTATCCGCAAAGAGAGAGAGCGAGAGAGCGCGCGCTTTCGAGCGCTCCGCATCTCCAGAGACAGAGAGAAAGACAGAGAGAGACAGACAACAAAACGAAAAGCTTTGTATTCTTTTTGCTCTGAGTTTGCATCGCTGCTTTTGTGTGCGTTTAACAGAAAAGAACGCGCGCGTATTATGGGTTCCATTTTCACGCCGGATGCGCTTTTTCCCAAAGCTTCTTCTTCGAGAGGATTAGGAAGAAGAAGTCTACTTTTGGAAGCGGCTACGACGACAGAAGGCGCGGACGCTTCGCCGTTGCACGATTCCTCTTCTCACGGAGACCCGACGGCGATTTTATGGTTCGTATTCATCGCGTTAGCGTTAGGAACGGCGTGTCGGAGCGCGTTCACCGTTATCAACTCTCCGGTGCCGTATACGGTTGCCTTGCTGGTGATCGGGATATGCATGGGCGTTTTGAACGATCAGTTTGATTTATCCGGCGTCGGCACGAGCCTGGACGCGTTCGTGCACATAAACCCGCACTTACTTCTGGCGGTGTTTTTACCGGCTTTGATATTTGAGAGCAGTTTTAGCATGGAGTGGCACACGCTGTCGAAAGTATTGACGAAGATTTTAATCTTAGCCGGTCCGGGGGTGTTGATAAACATGGCGCTGACGGCGACGGTGTTGCACGCGTTTCCGTTCGCGTGGGATTGGAACTTTTCGATGATGGTCGGGTCGATTTTAGCGGCGACGGATCCGGTGGCGGTGGTGTCGATTTTGAAAGAGGTTGGCGCGTCGAAGATTTTAGGACACGTGATTGAAGGCGAGTCGCTGGTGAACGACGGCACCGCCATCGTCGTGTTCACGCTGTTCTTTGAGATTAGTAAAGGCGAGCACAAGACTTCGTTGGATGTGTTTTTGATGTTTTTGACGCAACCGTTGGGCGCGTTACTCGTCGGCGTCATCGCCGGACAGTTGGTCATATTTTGGCTCAAATCGATATTCAGAGACCATTTGGTACAAATCACGTTGACTTTGTTCGCGTGTTATCTGACGTTTATGGTTGCCGAGAGCGTTTTCCACGTCTCGGGCGTGTTGGCGTGCGTGAGCATGGGTTTTTACATCAGCGCGAAAGGTCGCGTATTTTTCGTCGGTAACATCGAGCACACCATGCACCACTTTTGGGAAGTGTTGACGTATTGCGCGAACACGTTGGTGTTCGTTTTGACTGGATTCATCATCGCGTCGGAGGTTATGAACGACGAGTTGGAGCTGAAATTTTCCGACGCCGGGTGGGGCTTCTTGTTGTACGTCCTTTTGAATATCATCCGATTCGTGACTATATCCATCTTGTGGATTCCCATGAAGTGGAAAACCGGGTACCAAATGAGTCGCTCGGAAGGGTTCATATGCGTTTGGGGCGGTTTGAGAGGCGCGATTGGGTTGGCGCTAGGTTTGGTCGTCTTGGAAGAAGATGTCGCATTCACCGCTCGAGATCGAGGGTTGGTATTAATTTTAATCTCCTGCGCCGTCGTCGGAACGTTGCTGTTGAACGCATCGACGAGCGCGTTGATGTTACGTGTGAGCGGATTGTTGAAGGCGGAAAAATCGCAAGCGTCGGCGTTAACCGCCGCGCGAAGAGCTATTCACGAACGCGCGATGGAACACTATGAACAAACGCTTGGTCAAACCGGCGCGCAATACGTCGGTGCGCCCGATTTTACCGCGGTTAAACAACTCATTCCGGCGTTAAGAGTCGTCGACGACCCGCAAATGGACGAAA
>Ga0181557_1003242_pt1 | contig 16026 bp, 12 predicted proteins | sample 011ome_23_FD_148632 | JGI IMG/M metagenome (GOLD analysis project Ga0181557, IMG submission 148632) | Coastal salt marsh microbial communities from the Groves Creek Marsh, Skidaway Island, Georgia - 011506CT metaG (spades assembly) | ecosystem: Environmental > Aquatic > Marine > Intertidal zone...
AGCGGCGTCCTCGCGAAGTCCGAGAATGATCTCTCGGATTCGGGCATCCTCCTCAGCGCCCGATAGCAGGACATAGGGGTCACTGGACCCAGGACCGTGGGGTTGCGAACTCGTGAGTAGCGAAAACGCCAGCGAGTGAAATGTTGCCACCAACGGCAGAGTGGCACCCTCGACCAGAGGTGCGAGTGCCTCCCTGAACTCACGCACGGCACGTTTGCCGAAAGTCAGGACCAGAATCGACTCGGGAGCGACTCCAGCGGTTATTCGAGCGGCAACGCACCTGACCAGTGTGCGGGTCTTGCCCGAACCTGCCGCCCCGAGGACAAGGAGGGGGCCGGCGGAGTGCCCGAGGACAGCCTCCTGCGCGGGATCGGCACCACATGCCCCAGCAAATGGCCCCGCTGAGCGCCCCGTGACCTCAAGTTCCCACCGCATGGTGCATGAATACCACCTTTGTATGACACGATCATCCTGTGACTCCCGATCCGAACCAACAAATCCGGACTGAGTACACAATTGCCGGGCCAATGCCCTACCTGGCGGATGACACTGCCCCTAAGCCTGATGCCAGCCCTGAACCCAACCCTGAACCCAACCCTGATCCCAACACAGGCGTCGATCAGATGACCAATGGTGTTGTGGTGATCGACGATGGAGTTGTTCGCAAGCGCATTAGACGCCCACTCGATCTGGTCCGATTCGCGGTAGCGGTCGCCGTGGCCGCCGGAACCATCACCCTGGGATGGTTCGCCACCAGCACGACGGCCGGCCTCGATAGTGACCTTGAGTCGGGTGTTTCCCTGATCCCATCGGTCGTGGTGCTCATGCTCAATATCGTGGGCGGTATCGGCACCCTGGGACTTCCCGTCGCGGGCGCCATCAACCTGATTATTCGAAAAAGAGTCCGGCAACTTTTTGACTCGCTCGTGGCCATGTTCCTCGCCGTTTCACTCCTTTTTCTTGTTGCCTCTGTTATTGGCAGTCTGAACAACACCCAGTTATTGGTTGCGCTCGCCGGTTCCACGAGTTCAACCAGTGGCGCGACCGCACCGATCTTGGGTGGCATCATCGCTTTCATCACGGTTGCTCGCCTCATGGGACGTAGACCGTGGAATGTCATATCTGCGGTGATCGTTGCCTCGTTGATCATTGTCACCGTACTGAGCGCCGGGATCGCACTTGCAGGAATTGGATTGTCTTTGTCAGTCGGGTGGGCGGTCGGCCTGCTCACCCGGTACGCCCTAGGCACAAGCACCACACGCCCCCGAGGCACCGAAGTTGCTGCTGCGCTCTCCCGAGGCGGCTTCCCACTTGTCGAACTTCGATTTTCCAACCTCACCGCACGCGGCCGGCGCTACGAGGCAAGCACTCGCAGTGGCGATACTTTGCGTGTCACAGTTTTTGACCGAGACCTTGAAGGCGCCGGCTTGGTCAATGCAATCTGGACGAGTTTGCGTTTGCGCGATGAACCCGGCAAGGGTGCTTTCAACATGCGTCGCGCAGTTGATCATGCTGCATTAATTGCCTATGCCGCTGAAAATGCGGGTGCCCCAATCCCGCGCCTACTACTTACAACCGAGGTCGGCCCTGATTCATGTGCTTTGGTGTACCAACGAGTACCCGGCCAAACTCTCGAAAGGATCGCGGCCACCGACGGCATTTCCAATGACGACTTGGATTCGGCTTGGCGTGCATTGCGCACACTTCATGAGCATCAAATGAGCCATCGGGCACTCTCGGCGCGACACCTATTACGCGCAGACAGCGGCGGGGTCTGGTTGCTGGGCATGGAACAGGGCGCCATCGCGGTCAGCGACGTTGCACAGCGACTTGATCTCGCAGAACTCCTGTGTTCCCTCGCCATGCTTACCAGTGTGGAGCGCGCTGTTGAATCGGGACGAAAAGTTCTTGGCAGCCAAGGCCTGGCGCGTGCACTTCCTGCATTGCAACCAGTTGCACTTTCCGCGTCAACTCGAAAGGCACTGCGCAAACACAAAGGAATGATCATCTCGCTGCGCGATGCGATCGTTGAAATGCGCCCAGATGCCGATACCGAGCAGATTCAATTACAACGAATCAAGCCACGCACCCTGATCATGATTGTGGTCGGCACGATTGCCGGTTACGTTCTACTCTCCCAACTGACATCCGTTGACCTTGCCACCTTGTTCAGCACGGCAAATTGGTGGTGGATGTTGGCAGCTTTGATTTTCAGCTTGATCACTTATGCCGGCGCCACGTGGTCACTGTCTGGCTTTGTACCCGAAAAGCTTTCATTCATGCGTACTCTGCTCGCACAGGTGGCTGGAGACTTCGCCACCCTCGTATCGCCACCAACATTAGGTGCGATCGCCATCAACGTGCGCTTTCTGCAAAAGTCAGGGCTGCACCCCGCTCTAGCAGCAGCAAGCGTTGGCGTCGCTCAAGTTGCAGCTTTCATCACCCATATCGGGCTGCTCTTTGGATTTGGCATTGCCGCAGGAACGCAGGCCGACTTCACATTTGACCCGCCAATGTGGGCGGTCATAGGTGTGGCGGCCGTCGCCGTTGCGCTACTCGCACTCCTTGCCGTACCCGCGGTGCGCAGGGAAATAATTAAGCGAATCGGACCACTGGTCAAGGAAGTAATTCCACGATTAGTGACCGTGGCTCAACGCCCCGGCAAACTAATTGAAGGAATCGGTGGCATCCTGCTGCTGAATCTGGCATATGTCGGCGTCCTTTTTGCCTGTGTCGAGGCATTTGGCGGAAGTCTGACCATCGCCGTTGTTGCGGTCGTGTACCTAGCGGGTGCCACGATCGGTCAAGCCGCACCCACACCTGGCGGACTTGGTGCCGTCGAAGCTGCGCTGGCAGCAGGTCTCACCGCCGCCGGACTCGATGCTGGGCTAGCGGTCTCTGCCGTGCTGCTCTACCGCATGTTTACTTTCTGGATACCCACGATCCCCGGTTACTGGGCATTCAACTATCTCACAAAAAAGGGTGCGCTTTAGTTTCCTGATGACCATTCGACGTAACCGCCAGGAAAATGCTTAATTCGCGTGAACCCTGAATTGGTAAGCATTCGAATTAATGCCCCTGATCGATCTCCTGACTTGCAATAGACGATCACATCACGCTCGAGGAATGATTCACGCACAGCGCTGTCATCCCACTCGGCAACTGGCACATGAATCGCCCCTGGAATCATGCCAACCGACACTTCATCGGAATCGCGAATATCAATCAGTGCAAAATCAATAAGTCCAGCATCACGCTCGGCCAATAATGCTTCAAGCTCACTTTGGCGCAAGGACAAATCACTCGCCGAGCACCACAAGGTGTAGTCGATTAGCTCGGTCACACTCGGTTGGTCGCCGCACACCGCGCACAGCGTGTTCCTCCTGATGGGGACCTTGCTCAAGGACGCACTCAGTGAGTCATAGATACCCATGACCCCCGCAAGCGGTTCACCTACTCCCACAATGAGTTTCAGTGCCTCGACGGCTTGCATGGAGCCGATCACTCCACACATTGCGCCGAGCACGCCCGCGTCACTGCAACTGGGAACGCTGCCCGGCGTTGGGGGCTCAGGGAATACGCACCTGTAGCAGGGGCCGTGATCGAGTCCAAACACTGAGATTTGGCCATCAAATCTCAGTATGGAAGCCCAAACGCAAGGAATTCCCTCAAGGATGCAGGCATCGTTAATTAAATAGCGAGTTGCAAAGTTGTCGGTTGCGTCTATCACGATGTCATAACCCGCGATGATCGCGCGAGCATTGCTTGAGGTGAGAAGCTGATTGTGTGCCTCAACGTTGACCGTTGAGTTCAACTCCTGCACTCTTCGCGCAGCTTCGTGCGCTTTTGGCAACCCGAGAGCGGCCTCAGAGAATATGACCTGGCGCTGCAAATTTGTGAGGTCGACAACATCAAAATCTACAATTCCAATTTTTCCCACACCCGCTGCGGCCAAGTACATCAGTGCAGGTGAACCTAGGCCGCCAGAGCCAACAACAAGAACAGAAGCCGCTGATATTCGCTCTTGACCAATGCTTCCAATCTCAGGGATACGCCTATGCCTGCTGTACCGATCGCTGCGCATCACTTCACCACCGTCATTTCGCCACCATCAATTCGCCTGCGCCACGAGGTTGCGCAGCACTCGTAAGCCTACGGAGAGAGTGGCCAAATCCAATTCATCAACGCTGAAAATTTCATCGAGGGTGCTTCGAGTACGCGAGATGCCCTCAATGCGGGATAGTTCCCATTCATGTACTCGACTCGAGACACTTCCCTCACCTGTGGTGGTAATTACTTTGCTGGTTAATTCCGCGATGACCGCATAGAGATCCGTTCGCATTGCCTGTCGTGCTAGCGCCGTCCACCGATCTCCGCGCTCTAATTGAGTGATACTGACGAGCAATTTGTCCACGTCGAAACGTTCCGACAGCGTGAAGTACATCTCAATGACATTGGGCATGCTCATGCTCGTTGCAGAGGAAATTTCTGCGATGTCCAGCAGACTAAACACGTCCAGTCCGCTGGCGGCAGAACGTGCCAAGTCTTCTGGCGCACCAGCGTCAATGAATCGTTGTGCCATTCGCAGGAAGCGTTCAGACTCCTGGCCTTTGAGAGCACTCGAAATAACTTGCGAGTATTCGTTCACAAGTGCGCCATATGCATCAATTTCATTAACTATGTCAATACCTGCGCCGCGATTCTGCAGGAACCAGCGCACAGCACGGTCCAAGAGTCTGCGCACTTCAAGGTGAAGTGCGATCCGAGCGCTAACCGGCACGGTGGTCGGCAACGAGGTAATCCACTCCCAAGTCTTTCTGATGCCAAAAATCTCCAGCGATGCAAGGGCCGCCTTGACCACTTCAACGGTGTTCGCACCAGTTTCTTCTAATGCTCTAAATACAAATGAGATCCCACCGATGTTGATGAGGTCGTTGGCAATAACTGTGTTCGCGATAGGGCCTCGCAATGGGTGGCTGAAAATTTGTGCATCAAACTCAGGTGAGAGCCTTTCAGGGAAATAGTTCACCACAATGTGTTCACACCAAGGGTTGAGGCCAAGATCTGTTGCATTCAACTCTTGCAAGACTTGGATTTTCGCATATGCCAAAAGCACCGCTAGCTCAGGAGAAGTCAAACCAACCCCCGCAGCTTTTCGAGTGGCAAACTCTTCGTCATCAGGCAAAAACTCGAGTGCGCGATTTAGCAACCCCATTCGTTCCAACTCTTTAATCATTCGCTGGTGCACGTTGAGCAAACGAATGGCTCCTGCTCGCGCATTGGAAAGGACAACATTTTGATCAAAATTGTCGCGTAATACATGGGAGGCAACGGAATCAGTCATTTCATGGAGCAATGAGTTGCGCTGCTCAATGGACATTTCACCAGAAGCAATGAGGGGCGCGAAAAGGATTTTCACATTGACCTCATGGTCAGAGGTGTCGACACCTGCAGAATTATCAATAGCATCCGTGTTGATGCGCACTCCCCTGCGAGCAGCTTCAACTCTGCCAAGTTGGGTGAAACCAAGGTTTCCACCTTCACCCACAACCTGGGCTCGCAAATCTGTCCCATTGATGCGAATAGCGTCATTATTTTTGTCACCCACGTCAACATTCGTTTCAGTGCTTGCCTTGACGTAGGTGCCGATCCCGCCATTCCACAATAACTGCGCGGGGGCCTTCAAGATTGCCGTTATGAGCTGGTCCGGAGTGCATGATTGCTGAGCATCTTCGATATCGAGAGCATCGCGAATTTCTTGGGTCAAGCTAATCGACTTGGCATTTCGGGCGAAAACTCCGCCTCCGGCCGAGATCAACTCTGGGTTGTAATCGATCCACGACGACCCTTGCAATCCGAACAGTCGCGAGCGTTCCTCGAAACTTGTTATTGCGTCGGGATTGGGATCAATGAAAATATTTCTGTGATCAAAGGCAGCGAGCAAACGAATATGACGGCTCAGAAGCATGCCATTGCCAAACACATCACCACTCATGTCTCCGATGCCGATAACGGTGAAGTTTTCTGACTGTACGTCTATGTCCATTTCAAGGAAATGACGCTTTACCGACTCCCATGCTCCTTTGGCCGTGATCCCCATGCCTTTGTGGTCATATCCTGCAGATCCACCGGATGCGAAGGCGTCCCCCAGCCAGAAACCCTCATCAATCGCAATTGCATTAGCGATGTCAGAGAACGTTGCCGTGCCTTTATCGGCCGCCACCACCAAGTAGGTGTCATCAGAGTCATGACGAACTACCCGCGCGGGTGGAACAACGACTCCATCAACCAAATTATCGGTGACTGACAACAGCGCCCTGATGAAGTCTTGGTAGGCAGCAATACCTGTATGGAGCCACGCGTCACGATCAACAGCAGGGTCAGGTAGTTTTTTGGCGAAGAAGCCGCCTTTCGCGCCCACGGGAACGATGACCGCGTTCTTTACTTCTTGTGCTTTTACCAACCCAAGGATTTCAGTGCGGAAGTCTTCCCGCCGATCGCTCCAGCGAAGCCCTCCACGGGCCACAGCACCAAAACGCAGGTGCACACCTTCGACATGTGGTGAGTACACCCAAACTTCATGGGCGGGGCGCGGCAACGGAGTCTCGGCAATCAACGCAGGTTCAAGTTTGAACGCAATTGTTGTTCCGTTTTGATAGAAATTCGTTCTGGTCGTAGCTGAAATCATTTCCCAGAACAAACGCAGAATTCGATCATGATCCAGGGACGGCACCCGCGTCAAACAATCTTCAAATTGCTCACTGGCACTCACGCACTCCGCATCCCTGTCACCACGGAAATCAGGATCAAAACGCACGCGGAAATATTCAATGAGCAGTCGAGCCACCACACTATTCCCCAGAAGGACTGATTCGATGTAGCCCTGCCCAAAGGTCGAACCAATCTGTCGCATGTACCGTGCGTATGCCCTGATAATCGTGCAATCTCGCCATGTCAAACCAGCGGTGATAATTAACGAGTTGAAAAAGTCCGTTTCCATGTCCTCATGCCACGATGCGCGAAATGCATCTTGAAAACGCTCAAAGAGAGTATCGGGGCTATAGATTTCACCTTGAGGCAAAACAATGCCAAAGTCTAAAATCCAAGCGGTCGATTGATCTTTACGTTCAATTTCATAGGGATGTTCGTCAAGCACATCAACGCCTAAGCGCTCCAGAATGGGCAAGATCCGCGTCAACGACATGGCAGCTCCCGCGCGAATAACCTTGAACCTCAGTTCACGGGAATCCGTGACAAACGGGGCATACAGACTCAGCGCCAAGGAATCCGGCTGCAGCACCTCGAGCGTTAACGTGTCAGCCACGCCAATAGTGGGATCAAAATCTTCTTTGTACGACTCGGGAAAAGCATCCAAATAGGCAGGAATGAGATTCGTATCTCCTGATTCGACAAGCAGGGCTTGGTATTCATCCTGCCAACTTCGGGTTGCTTCAGCCAGCCTGCTTTCAAGCTCTTTGACGTCTATTTGAGGAATGTCCTCACCGGCCTCTACGTGCACCACATAGTGCAGTCGGGCGAGAACCGATTCGGTGACACGTGCTGAGTAATCAACGCTGACTCCCCCAAATGTGTCACGCAAGATTGCCTCAAGGCGCAATCGCACCGTGGTCGTGTATCGATCCCTCGGGAAATAGACCAGGGCTGATATAAAACGACCATATGGGTCGTATCTCAGGTACAGCCTGGTTTGCCTGCGCTCCTGCAATGCAAGCACAGAGCGCGCAACATCTTCCAACTCGGGGATAGTTGCTTGAAATAATTCGTCTCTGGGGTACGTGTCAATGAACTGCTCTAGGTCCTTTGCACTATGCGAACCTTGAACATAGTCAAGATCACGCTCTATTGTTCGGTACTTTTCGCGCAAGACTGGAATATCGGCCACGCTATCGGTATACGCCCTGGCGGCATATAGCCCTAAGAATCTTCTCTCTCCGATGACATCGCCGCTTGCATCAAATGTCTTTACCCCGACGTAGTCAAGATAGGCAGGTCGGTGGACAGTTGAACGGGAATTCGCTTTGCTCAGCACAAGCAATTCTTTGTCCCGCGCTTTGGCCCGTACAGCGGGAGTCAAAATAGCAAAACTTTTCGATGGAACCTTGTTTTCTGCTGAATCACGCAATATGCCAAGTCCCGTTTGCGGAATCGGTTCTAGAGCATCTTCACCCTCAACCATGATCAAGCGATACTCGCGGTACCCGATGAAAGTGAAGCTGTCTTGTGTTAACCAGTCCAAAAGTGACACGGCCTCATCCAATTCGGCAGTGTTGATCCCTTGTGGTGCATGACGACGCAGGTCTCCGGATATCTCCACCGCTTTTGTGCGCATGGCCGCCCAGTCTTCGACTGCTTTCTTTACATCGGAAAGCACATTCTTAACACCGTTAACTAGCGTGGATAGGTCATCTGTGACGAAGTCTCTATCCACGTGGATATGCATCCACGATTCGGCGATCATCCCGGAACGAATTTCGTCAACGTCCAGATCATGAACCTGCGTCAGCACTCCACCCACCCTCGATACGGCAAGTTGAGGATGCGCAACGAGTTGAATATCTCGCCCTTGGCGAGAGAGCTCCGCGGTCACCGAATCCACCAGGAACGGCATGTCATCGGTGACTATTTCAACGACCGAATAATGGGCTGATTCAGGAGTCCAAGCCCTGACCTTGACTTCGCCGACCATGCGTACGGTGGCCCAGTCAATAAGATCAGCAGTTACTTCTGGGTCGGAAAGTGCGAATTCCACACCGCGATACAGTCTTCGGAGGACTATCGCCAGAGTCGATTGATCCGGGGATTGTTCAACATCCGTGCTCACTCCCCTACGGTAGTACCCAATCAGGCGAATTTTTCTCCCCTCACCAAATCCCGCCCAGTAATCAGGAGTGGAACCACCATGGCAACAGACTTCACCCATACCCAGCACTTTCCAGCGCCCCCCGAGGCCCTCATGAGCCTTTTGGCCACCGAGGAATTCATCATTTCCAAATGTGAGGCAACAGGTTCGCTTTCTGCCGAGGCTCGAATCGATGGCATGCTCCCCGGACCCATCACATTGATCAGCATCAGAGTGCTACCAGCAGATCTCCCAGCACCTGCCAAATCACTGGTCGGTGAAACCATCACTGTCACAGAGACCCAAAATTGGTCCGAAGCGGATTCAACTGGTCATCGAACGGCCACCGTGAGCGTTGAATTCTCTGGTCCCATGAAGTTCGAGGGGCGCCTGCAACTTGACCGTGCCGGCGACAATGAATCGAGCATCACGACAACAGGAAAGTTCACCGCAAATGTGCCATTTATTGGTGGCAAAATTGAAAAAGTGGCGGCCGAACAAACTTCGCGGTACCTCAACGCCGAGGAGAAAGTTGCTCGTGAGCAATTGGGCTAAATCAGCTGCTTTCCCATGTCGCGAGACTCGTGCGCAAAGAAGTGGCTAACACATTGCGGCGACGTGAGGCGTCCATCAAATTTGCTCCAATCGCATTGAGGTCCTCAGGCGTGGGGCTAGCAAAAAATACACGGGCACCATGGCTCTTGACCAAAGCAATTTCATCAACCGCGGTCTTGGTCACTTGACCTCGCCAACGCCGTTCTAATTTTGCCCCAATTCCAGATGGATTATCTGATGCAGTTGCTGCCATCGGTGCCAAAACGTAGATTTCGTCGCATCCAGATTCCACCACCACGTCAACACTCGTCGCAGAAATTGCACCGCCGTCGACATAGGTGCGCCCATCAATGTGAATTGGGGTGAACCACCCGGGTATCGCGCACGATGCCATGACGGCATCCGCCAACGACACCACCGGCGAGCCTGATCGGCCGAAGACAATCCGTTTACCCGACTGATAATCCATAGCAACGATCCACAATTCTTTGCCACCTTCTGTTTCAACCCAGCCACCGAGTGGCGCCACCGCATCCACCAAATGACCCACTCGCTCCAAACTCTTGCCACCTTCCGGCAACAGCCCCGAGAGCACGGCGGTTACAGGCATTCTGCCTCCCGACCCGAATAAACCAGCTCGAAGTAGTCCCGGTGAACCGGGCAGCCATCGCAGGGGTGAACCGGGCCGATCCCCGCCTGTGGCTCGAACTGGATCCCAGCTGTATCCCATCAGCGGACCACTCATGACTTTTTCGCTGTTGTAGTGGGTGACCAGTTCTTCGGTACTCACACCACATGCCACCAATGCGGTCAATACGGACCCTGCAGAAGTCCCTACCAGTAGGTCGGCCTCAGCAGCCCGAAACCCGAACGTCTCTTCAAGTGCCTTAAGGGCACCAACTGCCCACGTTCCACCTAAAACGCCGCCGCCACCAACAACAATGGCGCGCTTAACTTTGTGTTGCTCCAATTATGAATTCACCACGCGCAATTGAGGTCCCTGTCGGAATCGTCGCTGTTTGAGAGCCGCGGTGAGTCCAACGAGGGATTCTTCAAAGCCGCGAGAGATTCGATCAAGGTCACGGACCGCATCCCGGTCAGACATGAGACCGATATGGAGTGCGCCGTCATAACTTGTCAGCCCCAAACTCAATACTTGACCCGGTACAAGTGGGACACACGGATAGGTGGCAATCATGCGCGACCCTGCGGCATAAAGCGCATGTTGAGGACCTGGAACATTGGTCACGGTGATGTCGTAGGCCCTGCGAGACAGTGTCGATGCCACTCGAGCCCCTAATGCGTGCAAGGTCGCCGGGCCGAATCCGGCAATCTCAACCAGCGCGCCAGCGCCCATGAATTCGTTGCTGGGATCAAGTACCGCCATTTGCTCGGTAACCGATACCAGCCTGTCCACTGGATCAAATTCACCCACCGGGAGATCAACCAAGTACGCGTTGATGTTTCTTCCCTGAGAGTCGAGGTCGACGTATTCACTGAGGCGCGAGCTAGTCAGTGCGTCATCCATTGACACCGGCACGAGTGCCCTGAAACGTTCATGCAGGGCGCTGGCTGCATCATGTCGCATCAGCCACGTTCTCAGCGCTCCAGTCACTACCGTCAAAATGACGTCGTTCAAGCTGGCCTCAATATTGATCTCTGCAGCTTCTCGCTTTAATGCTCTCAGCGATTCAAGTTCAAGGTCAACGGAACTGAATCTGCGTTGCGCCCCGAGCTTGGCTTTCAGTGGTGACTTTGCACCAAATCGAGCAAGCGACACGAGCCCACTTGCTGCCTCAACTGACGAAGTGACCGCATTTGTCATGATCGAGTGAACTCCCGACACCGCATCGCGCGCGGTATCAACGGCCATCTCCGCAGCCGCCGCAGGGTGGGTCAGCACTTCAGTGACGCTCGCGCTGACGAGTTCAATGGAACTGGGCTCCGGGTGCGGACGCCATGAGTCTGGCGGTCCTGCAGGTGCATGCTCTTGGGAATCGAGAATCACCTGCGAAATATCGAGTGCTGCCAGACCATCGACCAAGGCTTCATGGCTCTTGGTCACGATGGCAAGCCTGCCCTGCTCAAGGCCTTCGATCAGATACATCTCCCACAATGGCCTACTGCGATCCAGCGGTCGACTCATTAGTCGGGCCACGAGTTCATCCAGTTGAGCGGGTGATCCTGGTTTTGGCAAAGCCGAGCGTCGAACATGGAAGGACACGTCAAATGAGGTGTCGTCCACCCACATGGGCCGAAAAAAACCGAAAGGAACATCCTTGACCCGTTGCCTGTACCGAGGCACGAATGCCAGCCTCCGACGAATCAAATTCACCAGTTTTTCGTGGTCGAGCCCTCCCTCAGCCGGCTCAAAAATCGACACCGTTCCCACGTTGAGGGGCGCTTCTTCCGTCTCAATGTAGAGAAAAGAGGCATCGAGGCTACTCAGTCGTTCCACGACCACTTCCTTGATTGAGCTCTTTGGCTTTCGCACCAGATGGGAGTTGAGCACACACACGGGCATTCTTGCACGCCGCCACTGGGATTTGTCCCCTCCCGCGAAATTGTCCGCCTCTATGTCATGATTGGAGAATGGACTTCCCTTCTAGTTTCTCGCGCGGCTCAGTGTTATCGCACTTATCGAGGCTGTCGCGCAAGACACCCATTGCCATCGTGGCGCTGCTTTCGGTGAGCCTGCTCATTGGAGGCGCAATTGGGTTAGCACGGGACACCTCTACTTCGAGTGCTGCAGCCATTGAGCCTTCCCCTGAGGCCACTCCAAACTCAACACTAGATTTAACCCCAGACTCAACCCCGGACTCAACCCCGGACTCAACCCCGGAGCCAAGTCCCTCAGACAGCGCCGCAAGCCCAGCGGACTCAAGCCCAGCAGTCATTCAGGTGGCATCTACCCGCCAGAAGCCCAAAGCACCCAAGCCAGCCACACGTGAGCGCAAGGCGAAGAACATTCCTGCAATGCCGCTGGATGAAAACACCGGTCGGCGAATCGTTTACGACAAAGCGCTCATGACCGTTTGGGCCATGGATGAAAACAATGAAGTCGTCTACCGCTTCCCCGTTGTTGGACGCTGGGATCGACCGGTTGCTGGGGAGTACAAAGTATTTTCCCAATCACCTCGCAGTGGCAATCCGAATTCCAAAGTGACCTTCGATCACATGACCCGCTTCGCATTTGGCATGGATGGCAAGACGGCCATCGGATTCCACAGTATTCCCAAGTACTACGACGGCTCCATGATGCACGCCGAAGATCAACTGGGTCTACCCATTGCCACTGGCGGCTGCGTACGCATGGCGGCCCCTGATGCGAAAAAGCTTTATAAGTGGGCTGACGTTGGCGACACTGTCATTGTTTTGGAATCCCCGTAATTCACCTGCAACCAGCACGAGAGCGCGAAAAATTTTCGAGCCATTACTGACCTCGCTCATGGTGCTGGCCGTGCGCACCATGTGATCAACACATGAATCCTCAGGAACTGCAATCATGGAATAGGCAATTGCCAGCCGGTTGCAAACGTCATGAAATTCTTTGACCACCTGACCCGCCTTTGACCGTGGCATTCGGTTGAGAATCACCACTTTTCGCGCCTGCACGATTGCGCTGGAAATTTCGCTGAAATCTTGAATCAGTCGCGCTGCGCCAACGGGATCGGGGCGCACCACAAGTGCAACCGTCGTTGCACTCGACAATGCCAGTCGTGCAATGCCATCTCGGTCTTGCCCAAAAGCCCGTGGAGAGCCGAACACTTCGTCGCTGACCAAACTCCCCCGAGGCGGCGAAATGTCTATGACTACATGGTCAAAGTCTTGAGTCGCTTGATCAAGAACTCTCTGAAAAGCACGGGGTTGGACCTGCGACCAGCCTGATGGGCTTTGGAGTCCCGTTAAAATCCAGAAATTTTCCGAGATCTCACGATAGGTGGTGGCAAATGCCCGCTCATTGAGCGAATCCGCCTCGGCGTATCGACACGCGATCACCAGCCCGCTGATTTCATCGACAATTCCCAATGCCGTGGCCAAAGACGGGGCACAAGTGTCTGCGTCAATGAGCAGAACTCGTTGCCCCGCACGCGCCATAGCCTCAGCCAGACCCAATGCGATTGTTGATCGTCCTGTTGATCCAACAGGACTCCACATGCAGGTGATCTGAGCATTCGCCTTGCGAATCACATCTGCATCAACCATCTGCTGCACAGATTGGTTACCGACTACGGCATCAAATTCCATGACGATGTCGTCGATATCGCGCAGAATATGTTCAGCGCCCCATGATTGGGCTATTCGAGCGTCGATGTCGTTCTCAACAATCACCGTTACGTGCCCAGCTTGTTGTTGAAGTCTCGACATAACTTCAAAACTCATGCGGGGCAACCGTGCACTCATAACGACAGGCACACCCGGTGACACTGCACTCGCTGCCAAAAGTTCCACAGCATCAAGACAGCGGCGCCTAACTTCAATCTGAGCATCCCGCGCACTTACCAGCAACCGTGCCTCTGATTCCAAGCCAGCCAGCGCAAAAATCATTACGGTTTGTCTTTCCATGTCAATTCTCATTTCAAGATTGTGCTATCCAACGGAACTTGCACTAGATCAATGACTCCCGAGCGAACCGCTTTAACCAGGATCGCGACACTGTCCGTTGGCACTGCCAACACCACGCCAATATCACCACCTGTTCCAACTACGTCGCTGGCAATATTGAGCACTGTCACATTGGATAAAATTAACGATGCTCCTAACAACTCCGACGAATCAGAACCAAAGGATGCAGATACCCGCGATTCATCTGGGCTCGACCACACATCAACTTGATCACCTGAATTAAGTCCAACTGCAATGTGCAAAGGATCCATGGGGATGGTCATGATTCGATGTTGTGGTTCCAATTCGCGCCCCACCGCACTGGAAGGAATCAACTCCCCTGAACCCACGGCTCGGAGCATCACCCCACTAGGCCCTTCAAGACCCACCACATAACTGCCGTTGAGCCCGCGCGCAGGAACCACTACCGACTCAATTGTCGAATATGAACTGCCCACACTGCTACCCACCGCGAGGTCTTGAGTTGCTCTCCATACTGTGACGGTTTCCTCTCCAGATGCCATAACCCGAGCTCCAATGAACATTGAACCCAGCAGCAGACTGACTCCAAGCCAGAGTCTCAGGTCATTCCATCGCGAGGATTTAACGCGAGAAGCTGTGATTTTCTTTCCCCATTTCATGCGCATCCCTTTCTGCCAGCGGCGCATTCGAGCAAGAACACGACTATGCGCCAATTCCACAGAAAAGGAAAATGGTTATCCACAGGCGGCGAGGCGATGCTGCGCGGTCAAAAATGTTTTGGCACGATGTGCCCATGCCCCGTTTCCTCACCTTGAGCGATGTCGCTGAAACGCTGAATATTTCAGCCGCTCAGGCCTACGCCCTCGTGCGCAATGGTGAACTCCCCGCAATAAAAATTGGTGGGCGCGGGCAGTGGCGCATCGAGGCCGATGTCCTCGAAACCTATATTTCACAGATGTATGAACAGACTCGCGACTTTGTCACGACTCACCCTTTTGGCAAAGATGAAGGCTCGCCTGTCGACTGACGATTTGCCTCGATGAGCTGTTTCCCTTGATCAGCGTAAATTCTCAAGCTACCTCCTCGATCCGGTATATCGCGGCAAGAGGAACTACGACATTAATTCCTCGGCCAAGACTCGGATTGGGATGATGATTTCTCTCCACCATCTCAAGAAAGTCACTTCCCACCCTGATCAGTTGCCCAACATTGCCCACATTAGATGAGTTGATTCTGATGTTCGAGCCCGCGAGGTCCCTGAGCCAAGATCCAACCGTGCGTTCGCTGGAGCATTGCGGGTGATCGGACGACGCCAGACATGCGAGGCCTGAAATTTGATCGAGAGTATCCACACGAAGGTACATCGATTTCTGATTCCTCAGATGCATCCACTTACCGTCCCGACTGATCTCGATCAATTGCCCCGAGATGGAGACCAATTCACCGAGACTTTGTTGTGAGTGCGTGGCCACATGAGCGTTGGCACAGGTAATCCACTGGCCAAGGGAGTCTCGCAACCTTCCAAGCAGCGTCACGGTTGACATTTCTGCCTCTGCCACCTCGAGCGCTTGCTCCAATGTCTCAAGATCCAACTCTGCCTGGACCACAGATTGAGCGTGCTTCCACATCAGTTCTCCGGTGGTATCCACTCCATGAGTCTCTCAATGGATTCCGTGTGCGGGAACCCGCGAAAATCCCCTGTTGATAACTCTCATGAAAAAATTCTTATTTCCCTGTTTAGAAACCTGGACCACGGGGCATAACTGCATTACCAGCACAAACAAGGTGACTCTTCCCCCGGGATTTATCCACAGATAGTTCCCACTCCTTGACAAGGTTGCCTCATGTCGGCACATAATGCTTCTGAGGCAAATATAAGCAAACACAAGTAAACACACGTATGTAAAGGAAGAGTCATGACCACTCCACTGATCCCCAACAGGGACTCCGCGAAATCATTGGAAAGCACCACTGAGCGCCATCTCACGATAGTTCGGGGAGACGCCACGGAATCCCATCAAGAA
>Ga0181557_1003264_pt1 | contig 15975 bp, 9 predicted proteins | sample 011ome_23_FD_148632 | JGI IMG/M metagenome (GOLD analysis project Ga0181557, IMG submission 148632) | Coastal salt marsh microbial communities from the Groves Creek Marsh, Skidaway Island, Georgia - 011506CT metaG (spades assembly) | ecosystem: Environmental > Aquatic > Marine > Intertidal zone >...
CCTCTTTCGTTTTCGCGTCGTCTTCGTCTCCCTCGCTCTCTCCTCCGTCCATGTCGTCGTCGTCGTCGTCGTCGTCGTCGTCGCTGCTCTCTTCCTCTTCTTCTTCCTCGTCGCTGCTCGCGTCCAAAAACTCGTCGATGTCCATCTCTTCCAACTCTTTCTTCCCTTTCCCTCTCTTCGCGTCCGCGAAGCCTCTCTCCTCCTCCTCCGCGTCGTCATCCTCCTCCGCGTCGTCGTCTTCCTCGTCCTCTTCCTCCACCTCTCTGCGCAATCTCGCCTCTTCGGTCCGCTTTTTCTTCGCCTCGTTTCTCGAAATCTTCTGGTGCCGCCGCCGGCTGGCGAGCTCCTTCGAGAGGTGATTCTTCTGGAAGTTTTTCGTCCTTTTGCTCGGTTTACTCATGCTCGCTTTCCCTTTTTTTCGATCGCGGTGATCGCTCCTTTACGCGAAGGCGGCGGCGTCGTGTGCGTTTTGCCACGTGAGCGAAAGCGCGACGACGTTCTTCTCTGCGCGGCCGGCGGTCGCTTCTTTTTGTGCGTAATTTTCACCTCGTTTTCCCCAACAAAAACTCCAAAAGTTAACACTTTTCCCCAACACTTAGACTCGCGCGGGGGGGCTCTCTCTCTCGTCGTCGTTTACCACCACCACCAACGGAGAAGAAGAAGAAGCCAAAACGAGGAGAGGAAAATGACGACGACGACGACGGGTTCCGCGGGGTGGTCTTCTCGTCGTCGTCTTCTTCGTCTTCTTCTTCTTCTCTTCGTTTCTTCTTTTCCAAAGTCGAAGAAGTCGTCCTTCTTCGTCGAAGGTGCGACGACGAGAGGAACATCATCGACGACGACGACGAGAGCGCGCGATCACGATCGACTCCCGGGCTGGCACGGAGAGATTCACAGCGTGAACGACGCGCTCGCGGAAGCGAGGAAGAAGAGACGAGAGAGGGCGCGTTTAGATGCGATGCGCCTTCGCGTTTTGTCTTTACCTTCGTTACCTTCTTCTTTGAAGTGCGAGGCGGAGGCGACGATCGAGACGGCGCTTCGCGCGAACTCGTTCGACGAAAACGACTTTAACGATGATGACGATGATATTGACGACGATGACGACGACGACGGCTCGAACGCGAAAAGGAGTAAGCTGTGGTGTCCGGGCGAACCGGTCTCTCTGTACGACCCGGAGAACAGCTCGAAAGGAAACTATAAACACATGGCGATGGTGGAAACGATACCGTGGAAAGGACCGGCGCTCGGGAACGTGCTGCTGGCGTGGCAAACGAGCGAGAAGATCGAGGGGACGAAGCAACGGATCGTGATGGCGGAAGCGGACGGGAAGGAAGAGCGGTTGAAGTTTAAAGCGCTGACGGGGAACGAGCAGAGGAAAATTTTCGCGGACGTGGGGAGTTACGTGGTGCCGACGGACGCCGGGGAGAACGGGGCCGTGTGGGGACCTAGCTTGTTCGCGAATCCAAGGAAAAATCACGAGATTTGGTTGTTTTATTCGCAGTCGAGAACGGGCGGGTGCGGGTCGAGAGTGCCGGGGATGGATTACGCGCCGGGCGGGGATATATTGGCGAAAACGTTTAACGTCGTCAGCGGCACGTGGACGCACACCGAGAAGATCGTTTTGAGTCAGGATTACGACGACGGGATACCGAAAGTCACCGCGAATAAACCAATCGTCTTGAGACGGTCCGGTAGGTGGGTTCTGCCGTATTGGAACGAACGCGCGATGATAGAATCTCCCGCGGCGAATCCGGATTGTGGGAAACTGAACGGCAAAGAAGGCGCGGGCGTTTTACTTTCCGACGACCACGGCGAATCGTGGTATCCGTCCGAAACGATTCGAGGTAAAAACACGTGGTTGATTGAAAACGCCGTCGTAGAATTGGAAGAGGACGACCACTTGCTGATGGTATTTCGCACCAAAGCCGGGTACGTTTTTCGCTCGGAATCTCTCGATGGCGGTCAAACGTGGACGGAAGCGACGCCTATGAGAGACGTCCCGAATCCAAACTCAAAAATCGACATGATTCGTCTCCAACCGAGCGGTTTACTCGCGCTGGCGTTCAACGACCACGCGAAGCATCCGGCCAAAGGATGCTCCCGATGTCGCACGTTCCTCAAAGTCGCGTTATCCTCGGACGAAGGTAAAACGTGGACTCGAATTCGAGAGCTCGAAATGGACGTCGACGGCTCTTTGCGGTCGCACTACCCGACGTTATTGCAGAGAGGGTGCGAGTTGCTCGTAGCGTATAGTAAATTTTACAAGATCGAACCGACGGGCGCTCGAGCGGAGGAGAGTTTAGCCAAGCAAGGAATTTATGTTGCCAGAGTGCCGCTCGTATGATTTTGTTTGTATAGTAGTTTCGTTGTCATATTTAGCCTGCGTAGCCAATTTTCTTCTTCATGTTTTTGGACGCATAACACAACAAACAAACTAAAAGCAAACGCACAAACAACGCGCAGAAAAAGCACCACGGGAAGAAGAGAATGGCGACGACCGTCGTCGTCCTCTCCGAAGACGGCAAAACCAAAACGACGCTCAAATCTTTACCGCCGATGAAACCTTTGAGAGACGCTTTGATTGAATACGCGAGTAAACGCGGCATCGAAAATCCTTCGAATTTGGAGTTTCGATTGGAAAAAATAGACTCGAAAACGAGGAAAGTTGCACACGCGAGAGTGGACATGGAGTGTCCTTTGCGGCATTTGAACTTACCCGCGAACGCAAAGCTGAAGGTTTTCGCGAAGAGCGTCGTCGGTGACGCGAAAGTAGGAGGAGTAGGAGGGGTTGTTCAACGAGAACAACAACAACAACAACAACAACAACAACAACCTTTAACGGGTGGTAACAGAGGTGCCTTGGCGAGCGGGAACGCTAGCGCCGCCGCGGCGTCAAAATCCTCGGATAGAAACGATAAGAACACATCCTCCTCGTCAACCTCTACTGTTCTCGGCAAACGCTCGGCGCGCGTTGTTCGACAGAAAACGTTGGACGCGGAAGCGGAGGATCGCAACGCGAGAGCGACCATGGATCCGACCAACGGTTTAGTCTCCGCGAACGAGGAGTTACCGGAGGCGTTCTTCGAGCTGTCCAGCGCGGAAGCCGCGCAGATTGTGGCTGCGAATAGGCGTAAATTAGAAAACGGGAACGTGTTGTTGACGAAGAAACATCGGGAGCAAGAAGCGCAACGGCGAAGAGAGAAAGTGCAAAACGCTACGATACGAATAATGTTTCAGCAGAAACCAATTTCAGACGTGTGCGTGGAAGCGGTTTTCGACGCGCACAAAGAAACCGTCGCGGACGTGTACACTTTCGTTCGAGAGATCATCGCCGATGATTCGATGAAATTTGAGCTCTTTGTCGCACCTCCGAAACGCGTCTTGAAACGAAACGGCCAAGACGCGAACCAATCCTTATACGACGCCGGCTTAGCCCCCGCCGCGAAAATCTTCTTCTCCTCGCCAACCCCCGCTTCTCACGCGGAAGAAGAAGAAGAAAGCCTGCTCAACGCCAAGTGCTTGGAAATGCTTCGATTACACGACCAGTCCTCGACCGCGATGAAACCCGTGCGCCCGCCGCCGCCGCCGAGAAAGAAAGAAGAGGACCCTTCCGCGGCGTCCTCCTCCAAACCGGCGACGACAACCGCCGGAATGACCGAACAGGCCAAGAAATCCTTCGTCCCGAAATGGTTCAAAAAGTAGCAGCACGCAGAAAGAGAAAGAGCGAGTGAAAGTATCGTTGTCCTCTGGCCGCTTGTAATTAATAGCATTCATGTATGAGATTGATTTGAAAAATGTACGCGAGAGCGCGAAATCGAGCGCAAACCTCCTCACATTTTTTACCACATTGTCACTAACGAACACACGCGCAAACACAAGACATGGCGGCAAAGAAGAAAGCCACGCCGGTTTCAAAGAAGAAAGCGACGTCCGTCAAGAAATCCTCCGCACCATCCGCGACTAAGAAAAAAGTCGTCGCCAAGGCCTCTTCCTCTTCCTCTAAAAATCAAGCGAGAGCGTCCGTCTCGAAGATGTGACAAGCGTTCGTCCGCATCGCCAACAAGTTGAAAGATGAATTGGACGGGCAATTGGAAATCACGAGAGACGCGTCCGCGGGGACGTTTGAAGTGTTGGTCGGAGAAAAAACGGTGTGGACGATCACGGAGAAGAGACCGTTCCCGAAGCTCAAGGCGAAAGATATGAGCGAAGTGGCCGATATGGTCAGGAAAGCTTTGTAAAAAGGAGAGAGAGAGAGAGAGAGAAAAAGCAAAAGTTAACGAGTGTCCCTCGCGCATAACGCGCGCGCGCGCACGCACGAATGAAAAATGTGAACGCGTCGACGAGAAAGTATACGGAAAGGTTCGGGATAAAAAAAATCTCGCCTTTAACTCGCGATTGTGGGATATGATGTGTGTGTGTGTGTGTGTTTGCGTGTTATGCGCGAGATGTGCGCTTTTTCGCTACGCGCGCGATTTGTATATATATCAGTTGCGCCCTCGTACTATTATTATTATTATTGATTTTACACGCGTGCTATAAACTCTAATTTTATTTCTCTCGCGCTTCTCCAGCGTCTTGGTCTTCTTCTTCTTCTTCTTCTTCTTCTTCTTCCGAATCGTCCTTATCCTGGTCTGAATCGTACCAAATCTCGTTCGGTTCTGCGTTCGTGTGAACGTTATTTTCCGAAGCGGCTTTCGCGTGGCGTAAGATGGACTCTCTCGCGTCACCCAATCTCCAGTCTTGGTCGCTGAGCATGCCGTCGTTTCGTAACAAGTGCTGCGTGAGCAGCGTGGAACCTCTTTGCGCCGGACGGTCGCCGGCGCCGGAACCGTCGGTTTGCGGTTTTTTTGAGATGGTTGGATCGTTTCGCTCGATTTTGTTTAACCGGCGTTTGCGACCAGATTTGTCGATGGGTTCTTGGAATATTGGCAACGCGTTCGGGACGTGTAAAATGTTTTGCACGTCCACGCGGCGGTAAAAATCGTCCGCGTTTTTCGAGCGAGGGTTCCTACCAATCGCTAACATGGCGCCACGGTCTACCGCGGAAAGGTTAGTGTCGTATAAGAGCGACACTTTACCACGAGATCCGAGCTTTCGGTCGTTGGTTCCGCTACCAACGAAGAGTTGGTTCAATCGTTGGTGCCAAGTGGCGCAGACGACGTTTTGTTCCGAGGAGGAAATTTTAGCCACGCGCTCTAACGTTTGCGCGTCAAACACGTGTAAGCTTCCCGTGGAGGAAGAAGAGGACTTGCCACCACCGTCTTGGCCATCGCACCCGGTGAAAAACTTGGACCCGTTTGGCGAATACGCGACGGTCGTTTCACCGTATGACGCCGGCAAATCGTCAAACACTTTCACTGGTTTTTGCGCGTTGCGCAAATCCCACACTTTCAACGTCCCATCGGTCGCTCTCGAGAGCATTTGATGTCGTCCATCTTCCTCCTTGAAACACAAACTTGTTATTTCCTCGTCCGGTTGGTGACATTTTTTGAACAACTGTTTCGGTCTGTTTATGGACGTCCAGTTGTTATCGAGGTGACATTGCTGACTCGGCGGTAAAACTAAACCAACCGAGGTGGATCTGTACGCATTCGAGCCTCCTCCACCCCCACCACTACCATTTCTATTTACGCTATTATTGTTCATGATATTTCCTCTCTTTGAATTCGCCGGGAACAGTTGTATGCTTCCATCCGTTAACGCCATCGCAATCAAACTACCGTCCATGTTAAACGCGCACGTCGTCGCTCGGAATCTCCCTGGCTTGACCGATTGCGGCTTCACGACGGACCGTTGCGAACCTCTGGGATCGCCTAAATAATCCACGTTCCAAATCCTCACGGTCCCATCATCCGAGCTTGTGATTACTAAATTCTTCTCGATCGGGTTCCAACACGCTTTGGTCACGTTATGCGTGTGCCCTCTCGTGTTTTTGCTATCCAAAATGTACATGTCGCCGCTATCGAATTCCCCGAGCTCTCGTCCATCTCTGTCGAACACTTTCGCTTTATTCGAGCCCGTGGCGACAACAAACGCGTCGCCACTCGGCGACCAGGCTAACGAGTGCACCGGATACCCTTCGTTCGGTTCAATCTCACGAAACGGTTGCAAATCTTTCCGCATGCCGTTAAAATCGTACAGTTTCACCATCCCGTCCCGCGCGCCGGTGACGAACCGAGACCCGGTCCGTTCGACCGCGATGGTCGTCACCGTTTTCCCGTGCGGGTTCCCGAGTTCAACCTCGTCGGAAATTGGAAGTTTCTCGTATTCTTCTTCTTCTTCTTCTTCTCCTCTTTCGTCCCTCTCGTTCAAATCTTCTTCTTCTTCTTTGTCTTTGTCTTCTTCTTTCTCCTTCGAAACACCATCTCGCATTCCAGAAGCGCGACGACTCCGATCGCCACCGCCGAGTAAAAAACCGTCCTCTTTCTCACCACCACCACCACTCGTCGTCGTCGTCGTCTTCGCCGTCGCCGTTTTCGACTGCCGCTGCTGCTTCTTCTTGCTCCCGAATCCTCCGCTAAAGCCCATCATCGCCGCCAAGTTCGATTCCTCGTCCTCTTCGAAGAGCGCATCATCATTTTCCCGAGAAGAAGAAAAAAGCGCGCGAGCGGCGCGAGCCCCGTTCTCGTCGTCCTTCGTCTCGAACGACTTCATCGCGCGTTCGCTTCGTGCTCTCTCTCTCTCTGCGAAAAAGGTAACTCTCTCTCTCTCTGTCTCTTTGAACAAGAGACAAACTTTGACGAATTTTCTTCATTTTAAATTGGAAAAAAAGAGACAAACACATGCGAGCGGCGGCTTCGTTGGCGCGTCGTCATCGATGCCGCTGCCTCTGCGCCGCATCCACCACCACCGCGAGAAGAAGCGGACGGAGAAAAGCGTTTCTGTTTCGACGCGCCACTACTACTACTGCTGCGAAGATTTCAGATGAGAACGCGGTGGTGGACGCGTACCGCGCTTTGCCTCTGGACGCGATGCGACTTTGGGGAAAATGCGAAGAAGAAGAAGCGAAAGGAAAGAAGAAGAAGAAGACGATAAACCACGCGATCGAAGGCGAGTACGTGTCCGAAAAAGCCCGAGAACGCGTGCGACGGGCGTTGGCGTCGAGCGAGGCGACGTGTTTTTCGCTCAGGGAGTACGCGAGGACGATCGTGTACGAAACGGAGTGCATCGAGAGTAAGATTGCGCTGACGCACCTGGCGTTTGGAAAATTTTTGCGAGGCGACATCCCGGAGGAGGAGGAGGAGGAGGGAGAGACGACGAGGATCGAGTATTCGTTCCCGTCTCGACCGGCGCGACCGGTGAAACCGAAGTTGGTTTTGCCGTTCTCCGTGCCGTCGCCGAAGAATACGCCTCTGTCGTCGTTCTCGGCGCACGTGTTGCACACCGTCGCGCACATCGAGTTGAACGCCATCGACTTGGCGTGGGATACCGTCGCGCGATTCGGAGGGTTACCTCGCGAGTTTTACTTGGATTTTGCGCGAGTTGCGGACGACGAGTCGAGGCATTTGAGCTGGTGTTTGCAACGGTTAGAAGAGTTAGGGCACGAGTACGGGGAGATGGACGCGCACGACATGTTGTGGTTGGGGTGTTTCGAAAGCAGAGAGGATAAATTGGATAGGATGGCCGTGGTTCCGATGGCGCAAGAAGCGAGAGGATTAGACGCCGGCCCGAGATTGAGAGAGAAGTTAGTCGGGAGAGGCGATAATCGATCGGCGGCGATCGTGGAGAGAATCACAAACGAAGAGTTGAACCACGTCGCGGTCGGCGTGCATTGGTTTCGGGAGATTTGCGCGAGAGAAGAGAACATCGAGAGAGGTAACGAGGAGGCGTTGGGGGAGCGATTTTTATCGGCGGTGGAGAGGTGCGCGCCGGACGTTTTGAAAGGACCATTCGCGCACGAAGAGAGAGAGAAAGCCGGGATGAGTCGGGAGTGGTACGATTTGACGTACAGAAACGAGGATTTGCGCTCGAGATTAGAGATAATGGTGAAAATGGAAGAAGCGAATAGCGGCGAACGATGATAATACCGCGATAGTTGTTTTAGTCTATACATAGCAGATGATTTGTAGCTCGCATATTTACACATTTAGCAATACATAGAAAGTATCCGGCAGTAGCAGACGGGTGGTCCGGTTCATTTAATTTCGTAAGTGCTCTCTTTCCACGAAGATTTCTTTACCTTTACTTCTCAACTCTGCGATTGTTCTCGCGCCGACTAAACCCATCGTCCGTTCTAATTCTTCTTTCAAAATAGTGAACGTTCTCTCGACGCCTTTCTCCCCACCCGCGGCTAAGCCAAACGCGATCGGTTTTCCAATAGCTACCGCGTTTGCGCCGAGCGCTAAAGCTAACGCGATATCCGAGCCTCGCCGAATACCGCCGTCTATGATTAATTCCCTATCCTCGCCAACCGCTTTCCTAATACTCGGCAACGCATCGAATGGCGCCACGGCCCCGTCTAATTGCCTCCCTCCGTGATTTGAAATCCACACCGCGTCCGCGTTCAAATACTCGAACGCTTTCACCGCGTCGTCTGCTCTGTGCACGCCTTTCAAAATGAACTTCTTCCCCCACTTCTCTCGCAACGCCTTGGCGTCTTCCCAATCGAACGTCGGGTTGAACACGTCCCTCACGAACCCAGCCATATCGTCTCTCTGTTTCTCCATCAATTTCGTATCGTCCCTCAAAGCGGCGTACTCGAACGTTCTGTTTTTCCACCCTATCACGGCGTCCACCGTCCAACACGGTTTCTTCAAGCACTCGTAGATAAATCTCGGGTCGCTCAGTTTCGGCGGAATCGAAAACCCGTTGTGTTTATCCCGCTCGCGGTTCCCGAACCACGTCAAGTCTACCGTCAGCACCAGCGTCTCGAACCCGCTCTCTTTCGCTTTCCTCAACGCGTCGTCCACCAACTTCCCTTCGTTCCATACGTACATCTGGAACATCTTATGCGTCGGCGTCCTCGAAGCCTTCTCCTCCTCGCCGCTACTTCGCAAACACCTCTCGATCTCTTCGCAACTCGTCGTCGCCAGCGTGCTCAGCGCGTACGTCGTCCCAAACTTCCTACACGTCCTCGCGACCGCTCTTTCGCCATCGACGTGAAACATCGCGTTTCCGGCGATCGGCGCCGGTATAAACGGCACGTCCATCCTAACCGTCCCATCGAACAAACTCGTCTTCGTGCACACGTTTTCCGGTCCAACGCCGTTCAATACGAACGGATGCGCGTCGTATTTTCGTCGAAAACTCTCCCTGTTATTCCTCAGCGCGGATTCGTCGTCCGCACCACCCGCGATGTAATCGTACACGTACTTGTGGCATCGCATTCGCGCCGCTCTTTGTAAATCGTTCACGTTGAAGCATCGATGGACGTTCGGTTGGAAGATGAAGTCGACGAACGGTTTCGTCAATCGCGCGAGAAATGTACTCATATATGTGTCTTATCTTCACTCGACGCAGACGCGAGAGAGAGAGAGAGAGAGAGAGAGAAGACGAGAGAGAGAGGAGGAGGAGGAAGAAGAAAAGGCGTTCGTTCGTTCGTTCGTTCGTTCGAGTCTTTTCGCGCGCTTTACGATTTCTGTGCGGCACTTTTTTATCCAAAAGACGGGGAAAAACGTTCACTTTTTCCCCAACAATCTACATATAAAAGGGATCACCGCTGCTACGCATCACCTGCGCGCGATAACCAAAATAAACGATGCTCAACAGCGGGGCCGCGCGAGGTAGTGCGCGCGCATATTCTTGCGCGTCGTCGCGCTCGTCCACTTCTTCTTCCTCCTCCTCCTCCTCCAAAACTAAATTCGTAGTCGCCTTTTCGGGAAAAAGAAGGGTCGAAGAAGGAAGAAGAAGAAGATGTTTTGTCGTCGTCACGAAAGCGGGCGGAGGCAACGGGCCGGTCGCGAAAGACCGCAAATTGAGATGGTCTTCCGACATCGACGCGTGGGAGCGACCGGATTTCAAGTCTTCGGAAGATTCAATCGCGTTAAATCCGAACGAGTGTTTGAGCATTTCTGTGCCGGCGACGACGGCGAATATTGGTCCAGGATTCGATTCGCTCGGATTCGCGGTGGATTTAAGAAACGATTTAACCGTGGAGATTTCACCGGACGGGACGTTCCAGTTGGAATTGAAAGGGGAAGGGTGCGATTTTTTACCGCGAGACGAGAGCAACGCGGTGATTGAAGCGGTGAAGAAAGGGTACAGGTTTCAATCGAACGGCGAGAGAGAGTTGGACGTGAGCAAGTTGAAATTTACGAGCACGAATAGAATTCCTCCGGCGAGAGGTTTGGGGTCGTCGAGCGCGGCGTTGGTGTGTGGCTTAGCCGCGGGTATGACTTTGGCCGGGTCAGACGTGAGCACGGCGAGAGCGAAGAGAGATTTGTTGAATTTAGCGTGCGAGGTGGAGGGGCATCCGGATAACGTCGCTCCGGCGATTTTTGGCGGGTTTCAAATCGCGCTGAGCGATAACAACGAATGGATCACGAGCTCGGTGAATATTCCCGAGGGGATGTTGTGCGCGCTTTTTATTCCGGATTTCCACAGTTTAACGAGCGAAACGCGAGCGGCGCTTAGCGATAAGCTTACGCAAGCGGAGGCGGTGTTTAACATCGGGAGAACGGCGACGTTAATCAACGCGTTTAATAAAGGCGATTTTCGGTTGATGAAAATTGGCACGCAAGATATCATGCACCAACATCAAAGAGGGGATAAGCAGTTTGGGTTAGATAAGATTATTGCGGCTGCAATCGGGGCCGGGGCGCACTGTTGCTTCTTGAGTGGCGCCGGACCGACGGTATTAGCGATGACTGGTGGAGACGAGAACGGGAAGATTGGAGATAGCACGATAGCGGCGATTACGGCGGAGAGAGTAGCGGAGGCGATGAGCGATGCTGCCAAAGGGTTCGGAGTGGAAGGCCAGGCGTTGATTGTGGAGCCGACGATGGAAGGTATTTCTGCGTGGATTGACGTTTTCGACGGCGTGGACGACGCAGGAATCGACATGATGTAAGAAAACTTGTTTTATTTAAAAAAATATATACAAGAGGAGTGAGAGTATTCAATCTCAACGAAAATGCCCATAACTACGTTAAAATATGCAACTCTTCTTCAAAAGCTAAAAAAGCTGAATCATCGCGCGTGCTTATGTACGATTTCTTTCTCATATATTACAACTAACGCATGCTACGCGTCGTTAGAGCGCTGCTGGTAAAACGAGCACGCTTTGCTGCCGAGTGTTTGTCCAGGTCGCAGCTAACTTGGGACATGCGATCGACACCAAAGGTAAGAATCTCTCCCCGCTCGCGACGGCTACTATTTTCAAACGCAAGAAACAACTCTCGCCCGGGTTTGCCGTTTTCGTGGTTTTTGATTCGCCCGCCATCACAAAACCAGGCGCGTCTTTGACCGCGACCATGAAATCGCGAGGTACGTTTAGATCAAGATTTTTCATCTCGACGACGTACTCGAAGGCAACGCCAACTTGTATGAATTCGGGCACTCGAGCGCAAATGTTCATAACTTCGACTCGACGACCTTCGCCGAGAAGGTCTATGGACAGAGAAGACGTACTGTTCGGTGATGCTGGTGTGCGCGCATCGTCTTTGCGATGCCACGAAACGCTTTGCACGTTTTCGTCCGTCGCCATTTGCGTGTACACGTCGCCTGGATTTAATCGCGTTGTACTTGCATCGTCCACGACGACGAGACCCGACGTTTTGGCGCGAACATTCGTCAAACGCACGTCGCCTTCGTTCATACGCGATTTATTCTGTGCATTCAAATCAACATTCTCCGCGGTGTCATCTTCAACATTTTTCTCGACGAGTATGGAAACCGGCGACGTGCCGCACGGCGCAAAGATTTTCGAATCTAAAACTTCGAGCGCATCTGTGAATGTGAACGTTTTTGAAGTTTCCGCAGCCACGACGCGACGTCTAGATAGAGAAACTTCTGCCTCACCTTCCAACTCAGGAGAACCAAAGTTACATGTTAAGTGCGCCGAAATAGTCGCTCGAGATTTCTTCCTGTTCTTGTCGCGATTCGAGAAGAACGTCGCGTTCACGTCTACGCGTTTCGTCTCGCCTTTCGAAAGCGAACCGACAACTATTCGTGGGTTTTCAAAGCTCGCGGTGACTTCGCCTCTTTTTTCGACCCCATCGTCTTCACCTCCGAGGGAAACTTCTTGCAAACTTTCGTCGATGGAAAGATTGACGATGGCGTCCGCTAGCCCATCCACGGCGGTGACGACAACCGCCAGCGTCTTCTTTTCTCCAAAGAGAACAGTCGTTTCTTTAGCATCATTCCCTTCGCTCGTAATCGCCAACTCTGCGCGAGGAGCGAGTTCTTTCACCGAAACTGATTTCGTGTGTCCAACGAGTTTGAGCGTTTCCAACGAAGCTTTCGGGAATCGAAAAGTGATACCAGATTTCGTGAGAACATCCAGCGCGTCAACTTCCAAGACAAAGTCACTTTGCGTTTTAGATTGCGCTGTGAATGGTATATATACCACGACATCGTCGTTGATGCCATCTCTCGTGGCACTTGTCGTCGTCATCGTCGTCGTCGTCGTCGTCGCTTTCGTTCCATCAGAAAAGTGCGCTTCAATCTGCGCCACGGAAAACGCGTCGTGTCCGGTAAAGCCTTTAAGAGCATAGCGAACGGCTAGCGTAACGCAGTCGCCTGCGCGAACGGCATTATTACGGGACGCATCGTGGCTGAAGCTACAAGATGCTCTGAATGCGTGAGACGCTAATGAATCACGAGATATCTCAAATACGACGGGCGATGAAGATTGCGTTTTCATCGCGTCGCCGTCTGCAAGTAAACGAGATGCTCGCGTTTCACCTCCGCGATCGCCGCCGCGGGAATACTGAATGCCGTGTAATTCTAATAATACGTGCACTCGGTGTGTTGCGTTCTCGACGTCGTCTTTTTCTATACACACCAAAATGCGCTCTAAAGTTTCCTCGAGTAAATCGGTCCATCCTTCTTTCCTATACGTTTCCGCGCACGCAGTCAAAATATGCAAAACCTTCTCCTTGTTCGTCGCCGTGTTGTTTGCGTAGAAGAGTTCCAAGGCGTAATCGCTCGAAACGACGGTCAATAAACGGCGAAACGATCCATACCTTGGATTTCCCTCATAATACGCTTTCGCTTTTTCCAGCATTTCGAGAGGCGAGAAGGTGTTTTCAAAGCGCGCGTAGGCGCGCCCTAACTCAATCGAAGGTATTTGCGCGTTTCCGGCGCCGTGATTCTCGACGTAGTTTTGACCTGTTCCCGTGATTGTTTTACTTTTGTCTTCGAAAGTACCCAAAAATCGTCCGTGCGCGAGTGCAACTTGGTTTGTCGTAGATTCAACCGAAAGATTCTTTCCTAAACCCGAGGATTGCAGAAACTCTCTTCGCGATGCGAGAGCCTCGAACGCGCTTTGATAATAGAAGCCTGGATCTAATCTCAAATCAAAGCACGTCGATTTCGCCACGGAAGTGCGTTGAAACTGCGAGTTGTCGTTGAAGATTGCGTCGTACACGTTTGGATTCGCGTGAAGCGTGTGTGCGAGCACGTCCGCGAACGATTTATCCGCTTTCGCGCGCAAAGTCAAGCGATACGCCGTGAAACATTTCAACAAACCTAAATCGTCCCGCGCGTTCATCGGTAAAAGAGTATCGTTTCTTTTCATTGGTAAGCACCTCTTTACGAACGAGGCGTGTTCCTTCTCCACTCTCGCCAATTCTTGGATCGCTTTATTCACCTCGATGTTCGCGTTTGTATCCATAGTCTTCACTATTTGGCTCAATAGCATCGAGGACATTCTCGATCGACAATACGTCAAAACTCTCAGCGTCTCGCACACTCTCCACAGTCGTCGTCTCGCGTGATCGTCGTAATTCGCGGTATTACTGTTTTCCTTGAAACTGCGAAGCACTTCTGGCAACGCTTCATCCGCGTACGTCACTAATCTCTCGTAGCATTCACTCAACGCGTTCATCGCGGCTTCGGTATCGCCTCTAAACTCAGCGTAACTCGCCGCTTTAAACAAATACCTACTCGCTTTACATCGCGCCTCCAATCTCCCCAAACGCACTTCCCGTTCGTCCACGACGTCGCCGCTCTCCAAAACATCTCTCTCAAACGCGCTCGCAATCTCGTCGCACTTCCCAATCGCTCGTTTCGCCTCGTTCACCAGCACTTCCTGCATCAACTCCTCCGTCGCTCGCGCCAACTGCTTCAAGCACTTCTCCCGCGAGTCGCTCCCGCGCCGAGTCAGCGAGACGATCCTCGTCGTCGCCGCCAAAGAAGAAGAAGAAGAAGAAGAAGCGTACTCGCTCCCACTCCCACCAGCTAACCTCGTCAAAACCGCCAAAACTCTCTCGCTCAAAGCGTACGTCACGTCTTCTTTCTCTTCGCCAAAACCCGAGGTGTCGTCGTTCTCGTTACGCTTTGATCGACGACTCACCGCGCAAAACATCAATCCGACTCTCTTCTCTTTACATCTCGCTTTCAATCGTTCAATCTTCTGCGCCTCTCGCGCGTACGCGTTCGGCGACGGCGCGTCGATCACGTCGTTCACGTTCAAAAAATATATCGCCACGGACGGTTTAGACGACCCTCGCTGCGTTGACGAGCGCGCAAAAATCCACTCGTGCGCTTTCGTTATTCGCAAGAAGAAGTTGTGCGCACTCTCGTCGTTCGATTTCTTCGACGACGACGACGAACTTAAAAACCGTTCGGCGTCTAAAACGCAAAAAGAAGACGAATTTAGAAGACTTCTCGCGACGTCCTCGAAATCCTCGTCTCGGTCGTCGGTGACGAGCGCGACGAGAGCGCGCGGGTGCGGGAGGACGTCTTCGTCCATTAAACGATGACGCAGAAGCGCGATACGATGTTCGCCTTTTTTTCTGACGAGAGAAGTTGTGTTGAAATTGGAAAAAATCGAACGCGGAAAATCCCCTAGAACGCTTTAAAACCCCATTTGTCTGCCGATTAAACAACGCATGCGGACTACCGCTGCGACGAGAGGGTCTTCTTTCGCTCTTCTTTCGAATTCGCCGTCGTCGCGCTCAAAGTCGGCGGCGACGACGACGACATCGAGAAGAAGAAGAAGAAGATGTTGTTGTTGCTGCGCGTTATCGTCGTCGTCGTCGTCTGAATCGTCTTCAAAAGAAGAAGAAGAAGACCGCGCGCTCTTCTCGCGAACGGTTCGACGATTTGGATTTTGGTCGGTGAAAGACCACGGCATGCCGCCAGAGTCCGTTCTTCTCGGAGAAGAAGAGCTGTGCGCGATCGTGGACGAGGAAGATGTCGTCGTTGATTTTGTGCCCAGAAAGAAGACGGTGGAAGAGCGGTTGAGAGGACGAGGAAGCTACGTGCTCGTGACGTCGAGGAGAAGCGAACGTAAAGAGTATCACGACGAGCAGCAAAAGCAGCAAAAGCGCTTGGACGAAGCGACGATGGCGGCGTATCTCGATTTCGAGAGACGCTTTGTGTTTCCGAAGAAGAAAACGTTCGATCGGGAAGGCTTCGATTACGACGACGACGACGACGCGTCGTTGGTGTTGGAGACGGAGGAAGCGCGAGCGAGACTGGAGGAACGCGCGCGGGAAACGGAGGAGGAAATGAAGAGCGCGACGAGTTTAGGGAATTTAGCGTTGTTTTCGACGAAACGGAGCGAGAGGAAAGACGTGTGGCCGGGGATGTACGACGTGTGCACGTCGGGCGTGCAAACGGCGAGAGATTTTATCAAGTGGGAAAATCACGGACAGACTTACTTCGATCCGTACGCGCAGTGCGCGATTCGAGAAATTGAAGAGGAACTTGGAATTTCTGGCGTGAAGTTGTCCATTTGCGCGCGCTCTCCCGCGGAGAAGAGTAAGCGATTACAACCGATACGGAAATTCGCGTACAGCGATAAATACATGAACATATTCGGTCACTGTTACAAGTTGGAACTCGACGCGGCGACTGAGAAGAAAATGGCGT
>Ga0181557_1003299_pt1 | contig 15904 bp, 14 predicted proteins | sample 011ome_23_FD_148632 | JGI IMG/M metagenome (GOLD analysis project Ga0181557, IMG submission 148632) | Coastal salt marsh microbial communities from the Groves Creek Marsh, Skidaway Island, Georgia - 011506CT metaG (spades assembly) | ecosystem: Environmental > Aquatic > Marine > Intertidal zone...
CCCGAACTGAATGAGCATAAACAATGTTACCAAGGGACAGAATAGCTACCTCAGTCGTGCCACCGCCAATATCAACGACCATGGAACCTGATGGTTCGGTTACTGGCAAGCCAGCGCCGATTGCCGCCGCCATTGGCTCTTCAATCAAATATACGCGTCTTGCACCTGCTGATTCTGCGGATTCTTGAATGGCTCTTCGTTCTACGGCGGTTGATCCTGATGGCACACAGATAATAACCTGTGGGCTAGACAATGGCATTTTACCATTCACTTTGCGGATGAAATGCTTGATCATTTCTTCTGCAACTTCAAAATCAGCAATAACGCCGTCTGCCATAGGCCGAATAGCACGAATATTGCCAGGGGTTTTCCCTAGCATTTCTTTGGCTTCATCACCCACCGCCAGCACTTGTTGCTTACCTTTAACTTGCGCAATGGCGACCACCGATGGCTCATTAAGGATAATGCCCTGACCTCTGACATAAACAAGCGTATTAGCTGTCCCAAGGTCAATTGCCAGATCGTTGGAAAACAGACCTCGAATCATATTGAACATAATGGCTAAACGGCGATGCCGCCCCCTTAAATTGACAAATCTATCTGCGTTATTGCATTTTGCCCCTAAAAAGCACAACAGCATAATAAACAGATATTCGGCTCATCGGAACCGAATATCATGTTTTAATACAGAAATGTGGCTAAATCCAGCCAGAAGCGAGATTAGTTTTTGGATTTATCAACCAGACGATTAGCGCCAATCCATGGCATCATCCCACGAAGGGTTTCACCAACGGCTTCAATTCTGTGGCTGGCGTGCTGACGACGCGTGGCCTTAAACGAAGATTGGCGAGCTTTATTTTCTAGCATCCAATCACGCGTAAACTTTCCAGACTGAATATCAGCCAGAATGCCACGCATTGCTGCCCTTGTTTCATCTGTGATGACGCGTGGGCCTGAAACATATTCCCCATACTCAGCGGTGTTAGAGATGGAATAGTTCATATTTGCAATGCCGCCTTCATAAATCAGATCAACAATCAGTTTGACTTCATGCAAGCATTCAAAATAAGCCATTTCCGGGTCATACCCAGCATCAACCAGAGTATCAAATCCAGCCTTAATCAGCTCACAAAGCCCGCCACAAAGCACGGCCTGTTCACCAAACAGGTCAGTTTCGCATTCCTGACGGAATGTAGTTTCGATAATACCTGAACGGCCACCACCAATTGCAGACGCATAAGAGAGGCCAACATCATGGGCATTGCCTGATGCATCCTGATGCACCGCCAACAAGCACGGCACGCCGCCACCTTTTACGTATTCACCGCGCACAGTATGACCGGGGCCTTTAGGGGCAATCATAATAACATCAATATTATCTGCTGGAACAATCAGATCAAAATGAACATTCAAGCCATGGGCAAAGGCAAGTGCTGCACCCGGGCGAATATGATTGGCGATCTCTTGTTCATAAATATCAGCCTGCAATTCATCAGGCGTAAGCATCATAATCACATCACCCCAAGCTGCTGCTTCGGCAACATTCATGACTTTGAAACCAGCGGATTTTGCCTTTGCTGCTGATGCTGATCCATCACGAAGAGCGACAACAACATCTTTAGCCCCACTGTCTTTAAGATTAGCGGCGTGGGCATGACCCTGACTGCCGTAACCAATGATGACAATTTTCTTGGATTTGATCAGATTGACATCAGCGTCACGATCATAATATACGCGCATTTTTATCTCCTTAGATTAAACTTATTCTTGTGTTTCGTTTTGCGTGCGAATGGGCATATCAACATTGAGCCCTCTGGAAATAGCAGACACGCCAGTCCGAGAAACTTCAACATGACCAAGAGACCGCATCAATTCAACAAATGCTGATATTTTTGAGCTGCTTCCTGTTACCTCAAATACAAAAGATTCTAGTGTGCTGTCTAGTGTATTAGCGCGAAAAGTGTCGGCTATCCGCAAAGCTTCTATACGAGACTCACCCTTATTGACCACTTTGATTAATGCTAGCTCTCTTTCGATATGCAATCCTTGCTGGGTCAAATCGCGCACCATATGCACCGGAACTATTCGATCCAGCTGGGCTTTGACCTGTTCAATCACCATTGGGGTGCCACGCGTGACAATAGAAATTCGAGACAGGTTATTCGCCTCATCAACGCCAGCCACCGTAAGGCTTTCAATATTGTAGCCACGGCCTGAAAACAAACCAATGACCCGTGCCAGAACCCCTGGCTCGTTATCGACAAGAATAGATAGGGTATGACGAACTTCGTCGCTGTTTAAATGTTGTGACATTATCGTTGCCTCTGATGCTGGCCTAGACCAGCACCATGCCTTCTTCGGATACAGGTTTCGCTGCCTTATCATTAGGCCCAAGCAGCATTTGATTATGGGTTGCCCCTGATGGGATCATGGGAAAGCAATTTTCTTCTTTTGCCACTCTGACATCCACCAAAACAGGTCCGTCAGTCCCCAGCATCTCATCAATCACAGGGTCAAGATCATCTGTGACTTTAGCCACTAAACCCTTCATTCCAAAACAATCTGCCAGTTTTTGAAAATCAGGCAAAGACGCTGAATAGCTCTCTGAATAGCGGCCACCATGGATCAATTCTTGCCATTGCCGAACCATTCCCATCCATTCGTTATTGATGATGTAAATCTTAACTGGCAACTGATATTGCGCAATGGTGGACAGCTCTTGCATATTCATCATAAACGACGCTTCGCCAGCGATATCAATGACCGTTTTACCAGGGTTGCCAATCTGAACACCCATGGCGGCAGGCAGACCATAACCCATCGTGCCTAAGCCACCTGAAGTCATCCAACGCTTGGGGGCATTAAAGCCAAAATACTGTGCCGCCCACATCTGATGCTGACCTACTTCGGTCGTAACATAGACATCATCGCCTTTACATTTCTGCCACAACCGATGAATGGCGTATTGCGGTTTAATAATGTCGCCCTTTTGGTTGTAATCAAGACAGCGCACAGCCCGCCATTCTTCGATTTTCTTCCACCATTCGGACAGAGCATCTTTTTTGATCGCCGCTTTGCGTTTTTTGACTTCATCCACCAGCATTTTCAAAGCAATGCCAGCATCACCAACAATGCCCAGATCAACGCGAATATTCTTATTGATAGAGGATTTATCAATATCAATATGAATTTTCTGAGAATTCGGTGAAAAGCCTGAGGTTAAACCAGTAACACGGTCATCAAACCGCGCACCAACATTCAGCATCACATCACAATGGTACATAGACATATTGGCTTCATAAGTGCCGTGCATTCCCAGCATACCAAGGAAATGCTTATCTTCAGATGGCAACACGCCTAATCCCATTAAGGTTAGGGTTGTTGGAAATCCTGTTAACGCAACCAGTTCACGAAGATGTTCCGATGCCTCATCACCTGAATTAATAATACCGCCGCCACCATAGATGATCGGACGGCTGGCAGAGACGATCATATCTGCGGCCTGACTAATAGCGTCAGCATCCGGTATCATCACAGGACGATAACGGACCACAGCTTTGGATTTGGCTGGTTCAACCTGACCCATATCAATAGGCGCAAATTGGATATCCTTGGGCAAATCAACAACCACTGGCCCCGGGCGACCAGATGATGCGACATGAAAAGCTTCATAAAGCACAGGGACAAGGTTTTCAGCCTGCTTGACGAGATAATTATGCTTAGTACATGGCCGCGTGATACCAACCGTATCCGCTTCTTGAAAAGCATCATTACCAATCAAGTGCGTCGGCACCTGACCTGTTATACATAAAATTGGAATTGAGTCCATTAACGCATCGGTAAGACCCGTCACAGCATTCGTAGCACCGGGCCCCGAAGTCACCAGAACCACCCCTACTTTTCCAGTAGAACGGGCATAGCCCTCAGCGGCATGGACTGCCGCCTGCTCATGGCGAACCAAAATATGGCGTATGGAATTGCGCTTAAACAAAGCATCATAAATTGGCAGAACCGCACCGCCAGGATAGCCGAAGATCACCTCAACGTTTAAGTCTTCCAGAACACGAAGAACGGCATCTGCACCAGTCACAGTAAGATCGTTACTGTTCTCAGTTTCGCTAGCGTTGCTTTTAGGCTGGCTTGTCTTAGTCATGGTTCGGCCTTTTCTCAAAAAAAGTCATGGGTACAGCTACTTCTTGCTTAAGAAGTCATCCGTACCCTGCATGAATGCTGTATTTTTTATCTGCTACAACATTGTGTAGCATAATGGCATAATTTCCATATTCAGCAAGTGAGGTCAAGAAGAAAATATAATTTTCGACAAGTTTTTTGGCCAAAGTCTTTTTGAAAATTGCTCAATCTTTGTTTTTCAGCTGATCCATAATGGCTAAAACAGTCTCGGAAGTGATCTGATCATCCATTACATCTGTCACCACCATATCAGCATCATATTGATGATCAAACCATGTAAATTGCCGCTTTGCGTAGCGACGGCTATCACGTTGGCTTAATCTAATAGCCTCATCCCTAGTGATTTTCCCCCTAATCGCCTCTGATAGTGTCTCCACCCCTAGCGCTTTCATCGCTGGCAGGCTGGGATCCAGTTGGCGTGTTTCAACCATTGCCCTGACCTCTGCCTCAGCCCCTTTTTCCATCATCACAGCAAAGCGATGATCTATTCGGGCATAAAGATCATCCCTTGGTGGCCGCAGATAGATTTTTAAGATCTTTCCCTCTAGGCCACCTTGCCTAGGCTGTTTCTGCCACATACTCATTGGTTTTTCTGATGCTAGCCAAACCTCAACCCCCCGCATCACGCGCTGGCTATCCCCTTGCTCTAATCGATCCGCTAAGTCGGGATCAACCTGCGCCAAATATTCATGAAGCCCTGCTACCCCCATGGTTGCCAGCATAGCTTCTGCTTTTTGCTGCACCTTATTGGGAATATCTGGCATCGGCGTAATGCCTTTTTCTGCGGCTTTGAAATAAAGCCCTGAGCCACCAACAAAAATTGGTAATTCTCCCCGTGCTTTTAATTTTCCTACCACCTTTGTGGCATCAGCAAGCCACCGCGCCTGTGAATAGCGCTCTTGGGGATCCACATATTCAAACAGATAATGCGGCACCGTTTGATAATCCTGGGCATCAGGCGCAGCGGTGAGGATAGGCATACCGTCATAAACTTGCATGGAATCCGTATTGATCACAGCACCGGTGGTCATCTCAGCTAGTTTTAGTGCCAACGCTGATTTTCCACTAGCGGTTGGCCCAGCAATAAAGACCATATCATAGGTATAATCATGTGAAGCGGTTTCAGTCATGGTCTAACCGAGATACGCGAAGTTTTAAGGCTTGTCCATGATCCGACAAAGAAAACCGCCGCAAGATGAAATCCCTGCGGCGGCTTATCCATCATTCATGGAACGGTGTTTACATGATCAGGCTATTTGATTGTCACCGCAGTGAAACGATCACGCCCTTGGCGGTTAATCAGCAGCAGAATGCTTGTTTTTTCTGCATCGATTTCTGCCTTAATGGCTTTACGTGCCTCATCCAGATTTTCCACCTGAACCTTGCCGACACGGCGGATCACATCCCCAGCCATAATTCCGCTTTCATCGGCTGGCGCATTTGGCTTTACCTCAGTAATGACAACACCCTCAACATCATCACCAATGGAAAACTCCTGGCGCAATTCTGGATTGAGATGATCAAGCGTCATGCCTAGTTCTGCTAATTCCAGTGGGCCGTTTGGATCACTGTCATTGGGCGTACCGGCAAAGAGGCCCGCTTCCTCAGCATCTTCTAGAACACCAAGCGTAACCTTTAGATTGATCTTTTTGCCTTCACGCATAATGGTGATATCAAGCGGTTTACCAATAGCAGATTCTGCAACAATACGCGGTAGGCTTCGCATCTCTTCAATGGGTTTACCATTAAAAGCAATCACAACATCACCTGCTTGAATTCCGGCCTCTTCAGCAGGGCCGCCACTATGCACAGAAGAGATCAAAGCCCCATTTTCATTATCAAGATCAAAGTTCTCTGCAATCTCTGGGGTGATTTCCTGAATAAAGACACCCAACCAACCACGTCTGGTCTGACCATATTCCTGAAGCTGTAGAACAACATTTTCTGCCAGATTAGAGGCAATAGCAAAACCAATCCCGACTGACCCGCCAGATTGGGAGAAAATCGCTGTGTTAATGCCGATTACTTCGCCATCAAGATTAAAGAGAGGGCCGCCAGAATTGCCGCGATTAATCGCTGCGTCAGTTTGAATAAAATCATCATAAGGGCCGCTGCCAATATCACGCCCACGCGCAGAAACTATCCCTGCGGTTACGCTTCCGCCTAAGCCAAAGGGATTGCCTATGGCCAGCACCCAATCGCCAACACGCATGGCATCACTATCGCCAAAAGATACAGGGTTTAAAATCTCTTCACCCGGGTCAATTTTAAGAACGGCAATATCAGTTTTAGGATCACGGCCTATAAGAGTGGCATCAAAACTGCGATCATTATAAAGCGTGACGCGAATAGCGTCAGCCCCATCAATGACATGGTTATTGGTAACAACAAAGCCCTCAGCCGATACAATAAACCCTGACCCTAATGCTTGCGCTGTCCGGCGGTTATCGCGATCTCGGAACTCTTCAAAAAAATCTTCAAATGGTGATCCGGGAGGAAATTGCAAATCTTCATCATTATCTTTACCGACCACTGTTGTGGTTGAGATATTTACTACTGAAGGGGATAACGCCTCCGCCAAATCAGCAAAGCTTTGTGGCCGATCATTGGCAAAAGCAGGCATAACCATCATCGTCAATAACAGCGCGCCTGCCAGTAACACATGAGAGCCAAAATAGCGTGAGGATTCTGTCTGATCCTGTTCCCAAGAATGATCTTGTTCCAACACCTGAACTTTTGTTTTTGTTATTGCGGTAGCTTGTCCATCAAAGGGCATCGTCATCTCCGATTACAAATTCAATTTTGAAATATTCACAAACTATGGCCTGATAATATGGCTATTATCAGGCCACTTTGCGGCATTGAGGTATCCGAAAAGCGTTACTTGGCTTCGTTTTGCATCTCACCGGTTTTGCTTCCAAAATAGCGGAAGAACTCACTATCTGGTGATAGCAACATCGAGGTAGTATTTTCGCTAAACGATTTTCGGTATGCTTGCATTGAGCGATAGAAAGAATAGAAATCTTCATCCACACCAAAGGCTTCTGCGTAAATAGCGATGGACTTGCTGTCCCCACTACCCCGAATGATTTCAGCAGATCGGCGAGCTTCAGCAATCAAAACGGTACGCTCTTTATTCGCTGTTGCCCTAATTTTCTGGGCCTCTTCCTCACCTGTGGCACGAAACTCCTTAGCTTCACGCTCACGTTCAGATTTCATCCGGTTAAAGATGTTCTGTGACGTGGCATCAGGATAATCCGCGCGCCTGATGCGCACATCCAAAATGCTAATCCCAAGCGCTTCCGAAGAGGCGTTCACCTCATTGCGGATGGTGCTAATAATATCATTTCGCTTTTCTGATAAGATATCTACCAAAGAATGATTACCCAGAACTCGGCGAGTGGACGAATCCACCATGGCCTCAAGCCGCTCTTGTGCAATCCGAATGGTGCGAACGGTTTGATAGAATTTCAGCGGATCAACAATGGAATACCGCGCATAGGTATCGACTTCCAGTCGCTTTTGGTCAGACAAGATAACCTGTTCGGATCCTTGTGAGACCATAGACAAGACGCGGTTTTCGTAAAAAATGACATTCTGGATGAATGGAATTTTCCAATTCAAGCCTGGGGTTTGGACAGTTCGCTTTGGCTCACCAAACTGGAGAACGATCGCTTGCTGGGTCTGCTGAACGACGTAGAGGGTGTTGTAGCTAATAAAGGCCAGTAACCCAAGAGCGATCAGAATATATGTTTGAAGACGCATGGTTTTATTATCCTCTCTGCTCTTGTTTATGGCTTAGATTTACTGATTTCGGATAGAGGCAGGTAGGGGACAACTCCGCTACCGCTTGCACCTTCATCAATGATAATTTTGTCAACATTGCTCATGATTTCTTCTATTGTTTCAATATATATGCGTTCTTTGGTGACATCTTTATTGACCAGATAGGCTTCATAAATCTGGGTAAAGCGTGAAGCATCACCCTCAGCTTGATTGACAATCTGGGCAGCGTAGGCTTCGGCTTCTGCAATGATCATTGCAGATTCGCCTCGCGCACGCGGGATAATATCATTGCTATAGGCTTGCGCCTCATTCTTTAGCCTGTCTTTATCCTGCCTGGCTCTCTGCACCTCGTTAAAGGCATCAATCACATCCAATGGGGGATCAACCGCCAACAGTTGCACTTCACGAATGATGACCCCTGCCTGATATTCATTAAGCAAGTCTTGAAGCTGTTGCTTGGCTTGGAACTGAATTTGCTCACGGCCATCGGTTAAGGCAAACTGAATATCAACCCTGCCGACAATCTCACGCATCACAGCCTCAGCCGCTACTTTGGTGGTTTCTTCAGGGTCAGTCAGATTAAACAGGTAGTTGCCAGCATCACCAATGCGCCAGAACACAACAAAATCAATATCTACGATATTCTCATCGCCTGTGATCATTTCACTTTCAAAAGGAATATCACGGCGATTGGCATTGCCGCCATCACTAATGCTACGGAAACCGACATTAATACGGTTATCACGCGTGACTTCTGGGGTCAGCACCGTTTCAATTGGATAAGGCAAATGGTAATGCAGTCCCGGCGGTGTGGATTCTACCCATTTACCAAAACGTAAGACAACGCCTTCTTGTTGGGTGTTAACGCGGTAAAACCCTGACGCCAACCACCCGAACAAGGCCAAAACCAACAAGATGGTAATCGCATGTGGCCCACGAAAGAAATTAGGCAAGAACTGTCCCATATTATCTTTGCCTTTGCGAATGAAACTGTCAAAATCTGGTTTCGGGCCACGCGAGCCTGGGCCTTGACCACCGCCGCCACCCCACGGGCCACCGGATCCGCCCTGATTGTTGTTTCCGTTACCCTGATTATTCCACGGCATATTTTTCTCCGCTTTGGCTGTCTTTTGTTGCGTTTTGCCTGCTCAAAGCAAGCCTTATTTCGGTGAAGATGGCCTCGTTTTACCTTGTCCATCTATCATCCGCATTAAACCTTCTCACTATATATTTGTTTTCCATGTCATCTTTTCAAGAAACGATCTTTAATCTCTTGGCAAAATCACTAAATAAAGAGAAGAAGAATAACATGACATTCAGCAAAATTTTAAAACGATCAGCCTACAATCATAAGAAAGCGAGAGCGGCATGACCTCACCCATCACAGAAGAGCAGGTTCTTGACACCCTAAGTGCCATCATGGTTGATGGCAAGCCTCAAGATTTGATTACAAGCGGTCAAATATCAGGTGTTGTGGTAAAAAATGGTCATGTTGGATTTTCACTTCAAGCTGATCCTAATCATCCCGAAGCGATCAACCCCATAAAAAATGCCGCAGAAGAGGCTGTTCGAGCTTTACCAGGGGTGTTGTCAGCAACTGCTATGCTGACTGCCCATCGCCCATCAAGCCCGGCTGAAAAATCCAGCGCCCCTGCTGCCAATTCAGCAGATGATCAACAATCTCGCGTCTATCAACCAGCTACCTATGTTATTGCGGTTGCTTCAGGCAAAGGCGGCGTTGGCAAATCTACCACCGCGATCAATCTGGCGCTCGCCTTTCAACATCTGGGGCAAAGCGTCGCTATTCTTGATGCTGATATTTATGGCCCATCCTTGCCCCGATTATTAGGAACAAGCCAGCGTCCCGTTGCTGAGAATAACAAACTGATGCCTATTAAGGCGCATGGCCTAACCGCTATGTCAATTGGGTTTCTAATGGACGAAGATGCCCCAACCATTTGGCGTGGGCCTATGGTCATGTCCGCGTTAGAACAAATGTTGCGTGATGTCGAATGGGGTGAGCCAGATATTCTGATCATTGATATGCCGCCCGGCACAGGAGATGCCCAACTAACGCTGTCGCAACGGGCAAAACTGGCTGGGGCGATCATTGTCTCAACACCGCAGGATTTGGCACTGATTGATGCACGTAAAGGCCTAAATATGTTTCGAAAGGTTCATGTGCCAGTTTTAGGGATCATTGAGAATATGAGTTATTTTGTTTGCCCTGATTGCCATAGCCAACATGATATCTTTAGCCGAGGAGGTGCCGAGGATGAGGCAAAACGCCTTGGTCTGCCATTTCTTGGTGCCATTCCCCTAGAAATATCGATTCGTGAAGGGGCAGATGCCGGAAAACCTGTCTTGGTTTCGGATCCTGACGGCCCCCTTAGCAAAGCTTATCTAGATATTGCCAAAAATCTGTTAGATACGCTGCCAGAACAATCCCGCCCTGCCCCAAAAATCACCATAAGCTAAATCGCAGCAACCACAAATGCGATCAATCAGGGCAATGATTTGCCCGCGTTGCCTTATGACCGTTCTAGGCGAACCAGATCAAAACTGATGCCGCCATCGGTGGCGGCATGATGTTGCCGGCGGACTTCTGTCCATTCATCTGGATTAAGGGCTGGGAACGTTGCATCGCCTTCTGGGGCTAGATCTACCTCTGTCAGATCAATGGCATGAAGGCTTGTTAGAAAAGCCGCATAAATATCACCGCCGCCAAAAATGATGATTTCTTTGGTTCTGTCCGCATCGGCATCAATCCAGTCCTCAGCCGCCGAAATCGCGTCCTCCATGCTGTGCACTGTGATCACCCCATCTGCCTGCCAGTCCTTTTGCCGAGTAAGGACAATATTTGCACGCCCTGGTAAAGGACGTCCAATCGACTGATAGGTTCGGCGCCCCATGACAAGAGGTCGCCCCATGGTCAACGCCTTAACCCGTGGCAAGTCCCCGGGAATATGCCAGAGCAATTGTTGTCCATCACCAATCACCCTATTTTTTGCCATGGCGACAACAGCCACCAAAGGATAACGCGAGGATAAGGCCGTCATACCGCCACCTTTGCGGCGATATGTGGATGCGGATCATAGCCTTCAATAGCAATGTGATCAGCCGTGAAATCTTCAAGCAGGTCTGGCGGATTAATCAAACTAAGCTGCGGCAAAGGTCGAGGGGATCTCGCTAATTGTTCTTCTGCTTTATCAAGGTGATTGAGATAAAGATGAGCATCCCCCATGGTATGAACAAAATCCCCAACGCCTAATCCCGTAACATGGGCAACCATATGGGTTAAAAGCGCGTAGCTAGCAATATTAAAAGGCACCCCAAGAAAAATATCTGCGCTTCGCTGATAAAGCTGGCAAGACAGCCGCCCATCAGCAACATAGAATTGAAACAGCGAATGGCATGGCGGCAACGCCATCTGACCAATATCGGCCGGGTTCCATGCTGTCACTAACATCCGCCGCGAATCTGGATTGGTTTTGATGAGATCAACAACATCAGACAGCTGATCAATGGTGCCGCCATCAGGGGTTTGCCAATGCCGCCACTGGCGCCCATAAACTGGCCCAAGATCACCATTTTCATCCGCCCATTCATCCCAGATGCTGACACCATTTTCCTTGAGATAGCGAATATTTGTTTCGCCGCGAATAAACCAAATCAGTTCGTGAATAATAGATTTCAGGTGAAGTTTCTTGGTCGTAATCAAAGGAAAGCCATCATCAAGCCGATACCGACTTTGCCAGCCAAAAACAGACATCGTGCCTGTCCCGGTCCGATCATCTTTGCGATTCCCATGCGCCATGACATGACGTAATAAATCCAAATAGGCCTGCATATCAGCCCCCATACCAATCGTTTTGTTGTCAGAAACGCATAACAGAAAATATCCAAAACTATGTTAGGGCGTGACAGGCTTCTTGGCAATCCGCTTGAAAGCGATTATATATAAAGAGCTGGCAACAGCTATAGCGATAAACGCGTTGCGAAATAGGCAGAGCGGACCCGGGGGCAGTGCCCGGCGCCTCCACCATACTTACCAGAATATCTTAAACGATTTCGGTTTATGGGGGCGAGCCAGGATCGACGCATGTAGTAAAGGCAAAGTCTTCGCTCGGCATGGTACCACCGATATCGGGCCAAAACAGTAGTTGCAAACGACAACTATGCTCCGGTTGCTGTTGCTGCTTAGCAGTTACAAAAACCACGCTTAAAAGTCCGTTAGGTTGAGCCCTGGCGGCGGGGTTTGGTTTGACCTGGCAACAGAATAAGCCAGCGGCAGGGGTTTTCCCCTGCCGTTTTATTATCTTTTTATCTTTCTTTTCATTTTTTTAGCCTTTAGCCCACCGTAATTCAAAATCCTTATTTGAACATCGGCACGACTTAAGATTATAATGAGATCTCAATTTAATCAGGCTGTGCGTTTCAGCTTGGCTAAATTGAATTAATGGGGGGGGAAGCGAATGAACGGGTCTGACGGCATTAAGCCACAGATAAATTATGAGCAATTGGTTGAAAACGCGCTCAAGGATGTGGTCAGATCAGCACTGGCTATAGCTCAAAAAAGCGGTTTGCCTGGCGAATGCCATTTTTTTATCACTTTTTTAACTGATCATGATGGGGTGTCCATTCCTGATCGCTTGCGTGAAAGTCATCCTGAAAAAATGACTATCATTATACAGCATCAGTTCTGGGATTTGCTGGTTGATAAAGAACATTTTGAAATCACGCTATCTTTTGGTGGCCAGAAAGAACATTTGATCATACCATTTATGGCGATCACAGAGTTTAATGATCCTTCTGTCGGCTTTGGCCTGCAGTTTTCCTTATTAGATGACAACGATGATGGCGATGGCGTTGCGTTTGATGAGGATGCGGACAACGCGGATGAACCAATGCCAAAGGTCAGTGCCGATGTGGTATCATTAGATACCTTTAGAAAAAAGAATTAAGCCTAAGCCAGAGATCAATACTCATGACAGATTTCAAATATAGCCCAATTTTGCCTAAAACCCGTCCTGATTGTGAATGGGTGCATCTGACCTCTGATCATGTCAAAGTCGTTTCTTTGGACGGAGAACAATTCCTTAAGGTTGAAGCCGAAGCCTTAAGCTTATTGTCTGAACGTGCCTTTAAGGAAATCTCTCACTTTCTGCGCGCCTCACATCTTGGACAACTTCGCGCTATTCTTGATGATTCTGAGGCGTCACATAATGATCATTTTGTCGCTCTTGAAATGCTGAAAAATGCAGTGGTTTCCGCTGATCAGGTTCTGCCTATGTGTCAGGATACGGGAACTGCCATCATTAGCGGTGTCAGAGGAGACCGCGTTTTGGTGGAAGGTGACGATGGCGAGGCGTTGGCACGCGGCGTATGGGAAGTTTATCAGACCAGCAATCTGCGGTATTCACAAGTCGCACCGCTAACCATGTTTGATGAGGTCAACACGGCAACTAATCTTCCGGCACAGATTGATCTCTATGCTGGCAAGGGCATGGAATATCATTTTGATTTTATCCAAAAAGGTGGCGGATCAGCGAACAAAACCTTTTTGTTTCAAAAGACCAAGGCCGTTCTCAACCCAGAAAGCCTGACTCAATTTATTGACGAAACCTTGCGTACACTTGGCACAGCAGCCTGTCCGCCTTATCACCTTGCCATTGTCATTGGCGGCACATCGGCAGAAGCCAATTTAAAAACCGTAAAGGCAGCCTCTACACGCGGCCTTGATCATTTGCCAGAAAAAGGCGATGGGCTTGGCGCCGCATATCGTGACCGCGAATGGGAAGAGATTATTCTTGGGATCACCCGGGAATTGGGCATTGGGGCACAATTTGGTGGCAAATATTTCTGCCATGACGTGCGGGTGATTCGCTTGCCTCGTCATGGCGCATCTTGCCCTATCGGCGTTGGCGTGTCCTGTTCGGCAGATCGGCAAGCCATGGCAAAGATTACCCCTGATGGGCTTTTCTTAGAAAAACTAGAACACGACCCTTCACGCTTCTTGCCTGAGGTTGAGATGGCAGAAGATGAAGCCGTTGCTGTTGATTTGAATCAGCCAATGGATCAGATACTCGCGCTCCTGACACAATATCCCGTAAAAACGCGGCTTAAGCTAACAGGAACGCTGATTGTTGCCCGTGATAGCGCCCATGCGAAATTGCTAGAACGGCTAGAGAATGAGGGCAGTTTGCCAGATTACTTTAAGAATCATCCGGTTTATTATGCTGGTCCTGCAAAAACACCAGAAGGTATGGCATCAGGCAGCTTTGGTCCTACCACCGCTGGACGCATGGATAGTTATGTGCGGCAAATGCAGGCGGCAGGGGGATCAATGGTGATGCTTGCTAAGGGCAATCGTGGGCGTGAGGTTCGTGATGCCTGCAAACAATATGGCGGGTTCTATTTGGGTTCAATCGGCGGTGCTGCGGCAAAACTTGCCCTGGATGCTATCCGTAAGGTTGAGGTGCTAGAGTATCCAGAACTTGGGATGGAAGCGGTATGGCGCATTGAGGTAGAAAATTTCCCTGCCTTCATCATTATTGATGATAAAGGCAATGATTTCTTTAATCTGGGATAAGGATCGAATAGCCCTAGAAAAAGCTTAAGCCCGACAATGTCGGGCTTTATGCAAGTAAGTGTTGATATCTGACCATTAAAACCTTTGGCTAATACCGGTTTTCCCATCAGCCATAGGGCTAAAAGAAAAAATTAACCTTGGCGCGCCTTAAAGCGTGGGTTTTTCTTATTGATCACATATAACCGGCCGCGACGGCGCACAACCTGACAGTTGCGGTCGCGTGATTTTAGTGTTTTCAGTGAGCTGACAACCTTCATCGCCCTAGCCTTTCTTTATTCAGTCAGGTGTAATTAGCGTTTCAATAGCATAAGGTCAAGCTGAAAAGGGCTCAAAAATGGGATTTATCAGCAAAACAGCCTTCTCAGCCATTAAAAACTAACGCCGCATCCAGCTAAGCCACAATATCCGTTTGGATTCTTATGAAGATATTGCTGATGGTAATCTTCTGCCAGATAATACGCATCGCGCAAGCCGACCTCTGTCGTGATGGCAGGATGCCCTGCCGCCAGTAATTTTTGGGCATAGCGTGCTTTGCTGTCTTTTGCGATAGCCAGTTGCTCTTCGTTTGAACAAAAAATAGCAGAACGGTATTGCGTGCCTCTGTCGTTTCCTTGGCGCATGCCTTGGGTGGGATTATGCTCTTGCCAGAATAGCCGTAAAATATCTTCTAGCTCTATGATCTTGGAGTCATAGACAATTTCCACCACTTCGGTATGCCCTGTTAGGCCTGAGCAAACTTCATCATAACTGGCGTTTGGGGTCGCACCACCAGCATAACCAACAGATGTTGTCCACACCCCGTTTAACCCCCAGAACATTCTCTCAGCACCCCAGAAACATCCCATGCCAACCAATAGCGTTTCCATCCCATCAGGAAATGGCCCAACAATAGGGCGACCATGCACCGCATGAGGTTGCGGATTAAGCAAGGGGAAATCCCGGCCAGGTAAGGCCTCGTCCACTGAGGGGATTGTCATTGGTTTGGAAAACAGTGATCCGAACATCATCAGGCTCCATATTAGCAAAGTTACCCTAATAATATGGGGATAACAAAAGATGATGACAAGATACCGAAGCCTTTGCAAAACTCAGCAAAATACAAACGATCTTGATTTATGCCGTTTCTAGCAACACAGCAACCCCGGGCAAAGGCTTACCTTCTAGCCATTCTAGAAATGCGCCACCAGCTGTGCTGACATAAGAAAACTGATCCATCACCTTAGCATGATTAAGCGCCGCGATGGTATCACCGCCACCAGCAACAGAAATCATACTGCCCTTTTGGCTCAAGCTTGCAACATGCCGCGCTAATTCGGACGTGGCAACATCAAATGG
>Ga0181557_1003343_pt1 | contig 15789 bp, 17 predicted proteins | sample 011ome_23_FD_148632 | JGI IMG/M metagenome (GOLD analysis project Ga0181557, IMG submission 148632) | Coastal salt marsh microbial communities from the Groves Creek Marsh, Skidaway Island, Georgia - 011506CT metaG (spades assembly) | ecosystem: Environmental > Aquatic > Marine > Intertidal zone...
TCATGGTACGCATGATCAGCATGGTCGTCATGGTCCGCATAGTCGTCATGGTCGTCATGGTCCGCATGGTCAGCATGGTCAGCATGGTCATCATCATGATCATGACGTTCAAATAGGGCGCTCTCACGATAGGGTAATAATATTGTGCCTTCTGCATTGATAAAGGAAACCTGAACAGCATCGTGAGCTAGGGTCGATAAAGCCTTATCTAGCCAAGGGGTTAGCTCTGGCCCTATCCAGAATATGACATCAGCCTTTTGTAATGCCGCCGCCTCTGATGGGCGCAAACTGTATTCATGCGGACTTGCCCCAGCCGCAATGATGAGCGCTGGCGTATCAACCCCATCCATTACCCGGGCGACAAGCGAATGCACAGGGGCAATATCCACAGCCACACGAGGCGTATCTGCAACGGAAACACTGGCAGACAGAACCATAACAATAAAAGACGCGATGAGACGTGTTTGACCGATGATGGATTTTATATGGCTCATTGTTTTGGGGCCACGATATAGCAAAGAGGCAACACTAGACATAATGATTGTATATGTGATAACATAACATTAATCAAGGTCTAATGAACCTTGATTAAAGACCAGCTATAAATAAAGAGTCATTATTCCATATGATAAGTCACCGTCCCAAAGCCAAGCGCGACGACAACCCAATAGGGTTTGAACATCACGATCACGCCCTTTGCATTGGCACGGCAATTTCCGCGGCAGATGCTTTATGCGAGAAAAAAGCCCTGCGGCTTACACCTGTTCGGCGCAAAACCCTTGAAATTTTGTTGCAAGAACACCGAGCAATTGGGGCGTATGAGATGCTTGACCATCTGCGTGAGGCTGGCTTTGGTTCACAGCCTCCTGTGGCCTATCGGGCGCTTGAGTTTCTTGTGGCTAACGGATTAGCTCATAAAATTGAACGGCTCAACGCTTTCATAGCCTGCACCCATCCTGGTGCTAACCATTCGCCAGCGTTTATGATTTGTCGGCTTTGCCAGTCCGTCGCCGAAGCCCAATCTACCCATATTGGCGGATCATTTATTGATGCCGCCGATGCGGTTGGTTTTCATATTGAACAAACTGCCATTGAGGCTGAGGGGGTCTGTCCTGCCTGCACCCATGAGGCTAAGAAATGAGTCTAATTTCTGCTAACAATATCAGTGTTGGTTATGGCGCAAACACCGTTCTTAATCATGTGTCTTTAGCCATCGATGCCGGTGAGATTATTACTATCGTTGGCCCAAACGGGTCTGGCAAGACCACATTGCTGCGCGCTTTGATTGGCGCCATACCGCCAAGTAAAGGAATGATCACACGCAAACGCGGGCTTCGGGTTGGCTATATTCCCCAAAAACTGCATATTGACCCCACCTTACCCATCACGGTTGAGCGGTTTTTGCGCCTGACTGGCGGCATTAAATCCCGTGCTGCCATGCCTGATTTAACCGAACAACTGATCGCAAAACAAATGAATGTCCAGCTGTCTGAATTATCAGGTGGCCAGTTGCAACGGGTTTTGCTTGCTCGCGCTCTCCTTAATGATCCTGAAATCCTGTTGCTTGATGAGGCGACACAAGGCCTTGATCAACCAGGTTCAGCAGCATTTTATCAGCAAATTGAAGAAGTCAGAAATCAGACTGGCTGTGCTGTTTTGATGATCAGTCATGAATTGCATGTTGTGATGAGCGCCTCGGATCGGGTGATTTGCCTGAATGGTCATATCTGCTGTGAGGGCACACCAGAAAATGTTTCTGCTGCGCCAGAATATCGCGCCCTTTTTGGCAGCGGAACAGCAGGAGCGCTTGCACTTTACCGGCATGAACATGATCATCATCACGATCATGACCATCCGTCTTCTGATAACAACACTAAGGCGGCAGGGTAATGTTAGATGATTTCATGATACGCGCCACGCTCGCAGGGATCGGCGTAGCCTTAGCTGCTGCTCCTTTGGGAAGTTTTGTGGTTTGGCGCCGCATGGCTTATTTTGGTGATGCTACCGCCCACGCAGCAATCCTTGGGGTGGCCTTGTCGCTAGCCCTGCAAGTGTCTCTCTTTGTTGGGGTTATGGCAGTAGCATTAGTGATGGCTTTAGCTGTTACTCTGCTGGCTGGACGCGGTTACGCGATGGATACTTTGCTGGGCGTGTTGGCGCATTCTGCGTTAGCTTTTGGGTTGATCGCAGTGTCCTTTTTGTCAGGCATACGCATTGATCTGATGAGTTATCTGTTTGGGGATATTCTCGCAGTTTCAAAAGCTGATCTCATGGTGATATGGGGCGGTGCATTTCTGGTCATTGGCTTAATCAGTTGGCGTTGGACAGGCTTGCTGAACTCAACGCTTAGTGAAGAATTGGCCTTTGCTAGTGGCTTTGATCCCAGACGCGAACGGCTTGTTTTGACACTCACACTTGCCATTACTGTCGCCATTGCGATTAAGGTTGTTGGTGTTCTGCTGATTGCCGCGATGCTAATTATTCCCGCCGCCGCCGCCAGACCCTTATCACGCACACCAGAACAAATGGTTATGATAGCGGCAGCCATCGGCGGTATATCTGCGGTTCTTGGGCTGAAAGTCGCTTACAGTCTGGACAGTCCTGCTGGGCCATCGATCGTTTGTGTTGCGGCTATCCTTTTTTCGCTATCTAGCCTTGCTAAGACCATACGGCGGATTTGACAATCCGGCCTTTTAGCCCGTAAGTTGCAGCCTCGTACAATCCCCCACGATAAAGGCATTTCATGTTATTATTATTTTCAGGCTGGCTTCCCCGGTTTCTCATCGGTATGTCATACCAAGAGAACTCAAGGCCAAACCTTACTCCGCGCCAAATTAGCGTTGATATTCTCGCTGGACTTACGGTTTCATTGGCACTGGTTCCAGAGGCAGTGGCCTTTGCTTTTGTGGCAGGGGTTGAACCACTGGTTGGTCTTTATGCTGCTTTTATTGTTGGTATCATTACTGCGGTTATTGGCGGCAGACCGGGCATGATCTCTGGGGCAACGGGCGCGCTGGCTGTGGTTATGGTTTCACTGGTCGCCACGCATGGGGCAGAATATCTCTTTGCTACAGTTATCCTAATGGGCATGCTTGAGCTACTGGCGGGCGTGTTGCGTTGGGGCAAGTTTATCCGTCTGATCCCTTATCCCGTCATGTTAGGTTTTGTAAATGGATTGGCAATTGTTATTGGCCTTTCCCAGATAGAACAATTTCAGACATCTGGTCATGGCGCTCATCCTGATCAGGCTGAATGGATCTCTGGAACATTACTTTATTATACGCTTGCACTGATTGCTTTGACTATGGCTTTGATCTGGCTGACGCCGCGCTTTACCAAAATCATTCCCGCCCCACTAGTCGCGATTGGTGTAGTTTCGGTTATTGTTATCGGGTTTGAAATTGATGTGCCTCGCATTGGTGATCTTGCAAGTCTTGCTGGTGGTTTTCCAGAGTTTTCGATCCCTGTGGTGCCCTTTACGCTAGAAACACTAGTCATTATCTTTCCCTATGCTCTTATTCTGGCGGCTATTGGTTTGATTGAAAGCCTGCTGACCCTTAATCTGGTCGGTGATATTACTGATCAACGTGGGGGGGCATCACAAGAATGTCTCGCCCAAGGCACAGCCAATGTTGTTACGGGTTTTTTTGGCGGAATGGGCGGATGCGCCATGATTGGTCAGTCTATGATCAATGTCAAATCAGGGGGACGAACACGCATCGCTGGCATCACCGCGTCGTTATTTTTGCTTAGCTTTATTCTCTTTGCATCGACCCTAATTGAACAAATTCCCATCGCTGCTCTTATTGGCGTGATGTTCATGGTTGTGATAGGAACATTTGCATGGAACTCTATCAGAACTATGCTGAAGATTCCTCGCTCTGATGCACTAGTGGTGATTGTGGTCACAGCGATCACAGTGGTTGAAGATTTAGCCATCGCTGTCGTTGTTGGTGTGATTATGTCTGCCCTGGTCTATGCGTGGAATGCTGCCACTAGGATTAACGCCGCAAAACGCCCATCGGTAAAAGAAAAAGGGGCTTTAGTCTACGAAATCCAAGGGCCGTTGTTTTTTGGATCATCAGCTGGATTTCGGGAATTGTTCACCGTTGCTGACGATCCTGACCATGTGATCATTGATTTCGCCAAGTCGCGTGTTGTTGATCAGTCAGCGTTGCAAGCCATTGAGGATGTCGCAGGAAAATATTATGCCGCCAATAAGCATATCAAATTGCGCCATCTTAGCCGTGACTGTCACCGCCTGCTAAGCCGATCAGGTCAGCTGATGATTGATAGCGATGATGATCCTGATTATATGATTGCCGCTGATTATGGTGTGAAACTTGGTGTTTTTGGCACTGATCATTAACTGCTTCTGAAATGGTGTAAATTGAACTTGCGCGATCAGATATTTTGCTGAAATATCTCTCAAGTCATATCTGTAAAAGCAGGAGAATAACCCATGTCTGTCAAAGCCTTTGCCTCTGATTATCAGCGTGACGGTTATGTTTCTGGTGTTCCCATTTTAGATGCGGAAGAAGTCGCGTTTCACCGCAACGCTCTTGAAACGGCGGAACATCAAATTGGACGTTCTCTGCATTACCGCTTTAAGGCGCATACGATGTTGACGTCCCCCTATGCTTTAGCGACGCGCCCTGATGTGTTAGACTTGGTTGAGGCGATGATCGGCCCTGATATTCTTCTCTATAATGTCACTTACATTATCAAAGAGCCACATTCCCCTAGCCATGTCAGCTGGCATCAAGACCTGACTTATTGGGGGTTAAGCCACGATGATCAAGTGTCCATGTGGCTGGCGCTATCCGTTGCTGATGAGATCAGTGGCTGTATGCGTATGATTCCCGGAAGCCATACCCAAGGACGTCTAGAGCATGAGGTTGGTGATGATGAAAATAATGTGTTGCTTCAAAGCCAGACGGTTCAAGGCATAGACGAAAGCCAAGCTAAATTATGTCCCCTTAATCCTGGTGAAGCTTCATTTCATCATGGCTGGACTTTGCACGCGTCCATGCCTAACCACAGTGATGATCGGCGTATCGGCGTAAATATACAATATCTTGCCACCCATGTTCGCCAGACCAAGCATGATTTGGATACTGCTATTCTGGTGCGCGGCAAGGATGATTATCACCATTTTGAATATGATGTTCCTGCCAGCACTGATCTTTCACCAGATGGTATTAAAAATCAAAAAGCACTAGAAGAACGCTACAAAATGATTGCCGGTCAGCAGTAGGTTTTATTGTTGATAACCCGATGCCAACACCCGGCGCATCATGGGCAAGTAATGTTCAAGTGGGGGAACTTTTAATCCGGCAATCTTACCCTGATCATCACAGCGTCTAACCAAGAGAATCTCCTCTAGGTGAGGATGACTGGCAAAAGCGTCACATTCTTCTGTGGTCATCGGCCCACCTTGCAAGGTCAGCGAATGTTTTGACGCCTCAGACAATCCGGCATGATAAACCTCATCCACAGCACAAAGATAGCGCTTCGCCGCAACATGATGCTTTACACACGCCACCACACTTTCGGGGAATGAACCTGTCAGCAAAACTGCCCCTGCATCTTCATGATAGCGGTCTTTGGTGTCCTGCATGGTGAAAGCCCCATGCGCCGAAGTAAAATGCCCAATATCATGGATTAACGCGGCAATGATAGCGGTCTCACTTGCCCCTGCCTCTGTCGCGAAATGCGCAGATTGCAACATATGTTCAGCCATGGTGACTGGCTCACCCAGATATTCTTCACCGCCATGACTTGAAAAAATATCGCAGATCGCTGTGATCAGTTCTTCGCTTTTTTGAGGCTCTGATGAATGAGCTATGGTCATGATACGGCCCTTTGTTTTGCCATTGCCGCTAGGGTTGATCGCAAGCCATCTTTATCAGGGTAGCAACCTTGTAACCAGCGTGAGCCTTCGCCACTATACCCGCGGCGAGCGTGAAGCACACGGGTATTATCAACAATGAAACATTCCCCGGGTTCAAGCTTAAAGGCGACCTGCATGGCCGGATCATCAACCATCGCAGCAAAGCGGCGATAGGCTCGGTAATAGGCGGGCATATCTGAAAACGGAATATCAGTTAAAGGCGCGGTTGACCGATTATTAAACCGAATGGTCAGCAATTCCCCATCCGGCGTGCATTCAATCATGGGCCGCCGAGCATGAAGCGCAACATCTGAACTGCCTTCATAAGCAAATCGCGCGCAATACCGCCGCATCACATCAAAACCTTCTGGGTCTTCTGCATGAAGCCTCTGAGCACAGCGAAACCCATCTACCACAATGCTATCACCACCTTCGGCTGAATTTTCAAGACAATATAGAATCTGCATCGTAGGAACAGGATCACGATAAGGATTGTCAGTATGTGCCTGAAGACCAAGTCCAGTATAGGCCAGATTCACAGGATTAACCTCTGTCCTTACCTCAAACCATTTACCATAATTGGTTTCACGCACATAGCCGAACAGCCCTGCCACATCCATGAGCGCGCCACTTTTAATCGGGCCATCTGTGACCTTAGCAACGCCAAATCGGTTTAAGCCCTCAAGCCATGAGAATAAAATATGGTTGTTGGTTTTTAGATCAGCAAACTTAGCCTCTGGCATGACTGCATTATCCATACCCTTTGCCAAATGTTCATCCCAAGTCATGACATCGGGGGGCATCCGCAAATCAGCGATCATCGCATCAGAACGGTCATAACAATGATGCATCAACCATGCCTCATCATAACTGATGAAATCATCCCTATCATTGAAACGGATTTTAACCAGGCCATCATCAAGATGAACTGTGCGCATGGCAATCGTGTCAGGAATATCAGAGATTGTGATTAGCCGTTGACCATTCTGAGGCGACCGGGTTGCCGGATCACTCGCATTATCCCGAAGCCAGAGGGCATGAAAGCGCATGACCTGACCCTGATCATCTTCGCAGATCAAGATATCGCCATCTTGAGAAAGAGAAACTGATGAAATCATAGCTCACCCCATATGTAATGATAGTAGGATGCTAGCACTAGATTTTAAATTTGCAAATGAGATTACATCGTCTTGTATTGAGGCGGCTCACGCTGTGCCAAAAGTACCCCAACACCGACGATCGCAGCGCCAACAAAACGCATTTCATCCCAATCCTCACCAAAGGAATAGACCATAATCGCCATGACATAAACCGGCACAGCATTGAGATGAAAAGAGGCTACCGCCACCCCAAGGCCGCGAGCACCGGCGATCCAGAAAGGCTGGGCAATCGCTGCGGATAAAATCGAAAAGGCAAAAATAATGATCAGTGTGTTCCCGGCAATCTGACCAACCCTGATTTGATCCGATACCCCAACAAGCACAGCAACCCAAATTATTCCGGCAAATAACGCGGCACCAGCCATGGTCATTGTCGTTTGTCCAATGGCACTAAGATGACGCAAATGAAGATTGGTTGCTCGCGTGGCCCAAGCATAAATCACAATTGCTGACAAGCACCAGAAAAATCCACCCCCAATATTGATACCGCTAAAGCGCACCCCTGCCGCCATTAATCCCCCAACAAAGGCGCAAAGAATTCCAAGCATGAGCATGGTCGTTAATCGGCGCTTGTCTAACATCACCTCCAGTATTGCCCCCATAATTGGCATCATGGCGGCGGCGATCGCTGGTGTCACAGGATTGGAGATTTGCTGACCATAAAGCAACAAAAGACTGCCAAAGCCAAAACCTATACCGCCGATAGCTAAGCCTTGGGCCCAGACACGCCTATTCAGACGCAAGCGGCCTTCTAACATCCACCAAACCCCTAAAAGAATGATTGTACTTGGAACTAATCGCACCATTAATAAGGTCATCAGGTCCCAATCTGCCATTAATATCGTTCCAGCGGGAAAGCCAAACGACCATGACAGCGCTGCCAGAAAACAATAGCCATTAGCCTTCCAGGGAAAGGATAATTGGGGTTCAATATTTGGTGAAACCTGCCCCATGAACAGCCTTAAGGTTTATTATGAAACTATTTTCCATAAGACCGAGGTAAGCCAAGGCCCTTTTCAGCAAGGAAGGATAAGATCAGATTAGTTGAAATTGGCGCCACTTGATAAAGTCGGGTTTCGCGGAACTTTCGTTCAACATCATATTCTTCAGCAAAACCAAAACCCCCATGAGTTTGCAAACACGCTTCACCAGCTTCCCATGAGGCATCCGCCGCCAGCATCTTGGCAGTATTAGCCTCAATCCCATGAGCAGCGCCTTCATCATAAAGCTTTGCCGCTTTCGCAACCATCAGCTCTGCCGCTAGCATATGGGCATAGGCTTTGGCCAAGGGAAACTGCACCCCTTGGTTTTGACCAATCGGGCCGCCAAAAATGCTACGGTCATTTGCGTATTGAGTAGCCTTTTCCAAAAACCACTTAGCATCGCCAATACATTCTGAGGCAATCAGAATTCGTTCAGCATTCATACCTGATAGAATATAAGAAAACCCCTGACCTTCATCACCAACCAATGCGTCGGCAGGAATTTCCACATTGTCAAAAAACACTTCGGTGGTGGCGTGATTGAGCATGGTTCGGATAGGCCGAATGGTGATACCATTGCCGACCAAATCTTTCATTTCCAGCAGAAACACGGATAAACCATCGGTGCGCTTAGCAATCTGATCGCGTGGAGTTGTGCGCGCAAGCAATAGCATCAAATCCGAATGTTCAGCGCGGGATGTCCAGATTTTTTGACCGTTAATCATCCAGCCCTTATCGGTACGTTTAGCGGTAGTTTTAAGAGCAAGCGTATCCGTGCCGCTGGTTGGTTCTGTGACGCCAAACGCTTGCAAACGTAGGCTGCCTTCAGCAATCGCAGGTAAATATTTCTGTTTCTGTTCATCCGACCCATGGCGCAACACAGTTCCCATGGTGTACATTTGGGCGTGGCAAGCCGCAGCATTGCATCCAGCGGCGTGTATTTCTTCGAGGATTACCGTAGCGGCCTGAATATTCAGCCCTGCACCACCATATTCTTCGGGGATCAATGCCCCCAACCAGCCTGACGCTGTTAAAGCCTCAACAAAAGCCGTAGGGTAAGCGCGCTCCTGATCTAACTGACGCCAATACTGACCAGGAAAATCACCACAAATCTTGCGAATTGCAGAACGGATCTCATCTAAAAGAGATTGATCTGAATAAGCCGACATTTCATTTTCCTTTCGATTTCTTACCAATGGCTAAGGTGTCAGGTAGAGTTTTTGATTTGAACATCAATGCTTGAGATAGCGATGAAATTCTAACGATAAGAGCGCCTATAGTCGAGGCATAAATCATTTTCAAAAAAACTGGGGTATCCGTCATAAAAGCAAGTGAAATATTAATAAAAGAGTGTTACACAGTTTTAGGATTTCTGACACTAGGATGCTTTATATGAGCAAAAACCATAAGAATCCCTCTCAACGCTATGTCAATGATCTGAATCGCTTTGGCTACATCTCTGGCAAAGCTCAACAGATACGTGGACAAATGCTTCCTTTTGCCTTGGCATTGCTTTTCATGGTGCTTGCTGGGGTGTTTGGAAATATAAATCTTCATGTTGCGCCTGAAAATATTCTCATGCTGGTTGCCGCCTCGGTAATTGGCGGTTACATGGCGCTAAATATCGGCGCTAATGATGTTGCTAACAATATGGGGCCTGCGGTCGGCGGTAAAGTTTTAACGGTTACTGCCGCGGTGATTATTGCCGCTATATTTGAAAGTGCAGGAGCGTTGTTAGCTGGTGGTGATGTGGTGAAAACCGTAGCTAAAGGTATTATCTCAACCGATAGCGGTGTCGATATTGTTGTCTTTCGCAATCTGATGTTAAGCGCCTTATTAGCAGCGGCATTATGGATAAACTTAGCCACTTTTCTTAATGCGCCGGTTTCGACCACACATTCTATTGTTGGTGGTGTCATGGGTGGTGGCATCGCGGCGGCAGGTTTTCAGGTGGTAAATTGGGCCACCATGTCTAAGATCGCAGCAAGCTGGGTGATCTCACCTGTGTTTGGCGGCATTGTTGCGGCGATGCTATTGTTGATTATTAAATCGCGCATTCTCAATCAGCCAGACCGCAATCTGGCGGCACGCAAATGGGTGCCTATTCTGATTGGTGTGATGGGCGGGGCTTTTACTGCCTATATGGCGATGAAGGGGTTGAAAAAAATCTGGAAACCAGATTTGGTCACAATCATTATCGTTTCTTTTGGCATATTTATTTTGTCTTGGGTGGGGTCAATATCCTTCATCGCACGCAAGGCGGCCATGATAGGAAATAAGAAAAAAGAAATCTACACGCTCTTTAATCTGCCTCTCATTATGGGGGTATCATTACTTTGTTTTGCCCATGGCGCCAATGATGTGGCTAATGCGGTTGGGCCATTAGCGGCCATTGTATCCACATTAACCAGCTCAAGCCTCGAAGCAAAAGTCATCATCCCATTTTGGGTCATGTTAATTGGGGCCATCGGGCTGGCGCTAGGCTTATTGCTCTTTGGTCCAAAGCTGATCAACACAGTCGGTCAGAAAATCACCAGGCTTAATGCCCCGAGGGCATATTCAGTGGCTCTGGCCTCAGCGATCACAGTATTGATTGCAACGACTTTGGGCTTACCAGTCAGCTCAACTCATATTGCCATTGGCGCGATATTTGGAGTTGGGTTTCTTCGCGAGTTTTTGGAATATCCTAATAAGAAACGAAGAAAGCCTGGTCATATTCTCAACACCACTGCCGAAGAAGCGTTTGAAAATATCAACATCCGAATGAAACGAAAATTGGTTCGCCGGCGTTTTGTTTATTCTATTGCCGCAGCTTGGGTCATTACTGTTCCGGCGTCGGCTGGGCTGTCAGCTTTGATATTTTATGCTTTGATGTCTCTAGGACCCACGGGGCAATAGCATCAAACTGTTTGATAAGAACGTGAAAATCCTCACGGTCCGTCACTCGAATAGCATCTTCAAGAAGCGCCCAATGGCGTTGGCGCTTGTCTGCTTCAGGCCAATCATCAGCCTGGCTTGTGACCAGCAGCGGATAATAAGTTACCGCCACCCTATCCATTCGTTCATCTGCTGACTTGCCAATCACAACTGTTAGGGGAAAGTGTTTTAGAACTTTTCCTTTGACGCCTGCTTCTTCAAACGCTTCGCGCTTACAGCCTTGTTTATGGGTTTCTTTGCTACGCAGGTTTCCTTTTGGCAAAATCCATCGTCCACGGCGTTGTGAGGTCACAAAAAGAATAGCAATGCGGTCATCACGCATAGCAAAGGGAATAGCACCAATTTTATGTATCATAGATAGGCTCATATAATGAATGACACTGTCGGTCGAAGTTGACTAGGTTTAAGCTAAGGAAAACTACTACATATCATGAGAATAAGTAAAGCAAGCAAGGCAACTCCTCACATGTGCGAAATGGGAAATATTTTCCTGAACAAGATTTCCCCGCAGTGAGTAAAAATCGAAGAAATCACGACATAACATCTGCAATACATCCCCCACTATTCTTGTTGGAGGGTGTTGCTCTTGATTTAGTAAAGGATTTTAGTTTTTGCTTATTTACAAAAAATCATGCGTATAGATTGGCTCTTGCCGACCATAGAAAAGCTCTCTGACTTTAGGGCTGTTTGTGACACCTGGTTTATCCTTAAAACATAAAGTGGTGATAAACCTCGTCTTTGCTCCTGTCACATTTGTGACTCTGTGAAGAAGATGATGACCACCAAAGAGAAGAAGAGCACCTTGCGTGATCGGTATCTTGACGCTGTTATTATATTTTCCATCTAACACTTGGCTTAGGGTTTCATAATCATCATGATGAGGGCCTCTGAGACCAGGGACATATTCAAACTCACCGCCTTCTTCTGATGCTTGAAGCATGACCGAAATGGTGAATAGCGACTCATCATAATGCCACCCATGATTATCACCTTCATTCATGACATTAATCGTAATGGCACCCATAGGGTCAGCCAGACGATATAATGATGGATAACCAAGGATATCAGACATAAAGCGTCTTAATGGATCCCATTTGTATAATGTCACCAACTCACCATTTGGGTATAATTGATCGCAGCCCACTACGTTGAGGGCTGTTCTTTCAAGCCGCCGTCTAGGGTGATCTTTGGGAAAGTCTGTATTGTCATGTTCTAGGTAACTATTGTGAAGGTTATCACAACGAAAAGAGTCTTTTGAGACATCGCTTGCCTCAGATGCCATAGCCTCAACCGCTTTGGGCAATATAAAATTCGGCAACAAGCATGAAGACTCTGTCGCATATTGGTTAGCCATCTTTGCCACTAACTCTTTGTAAGCCGCAGATTGGTTATCAATAATTGGATACTGCTCTAAATTGACAATGTCATGGATGTCCAAGTTTGACATGATATCTTCCTTCTCATTTCACCATAGGAATTGAGTATTTCTGTTTAAGAAACCGATTTCAAGAATGTTTTTTGAAATCTTTACCTAATATTTCGAAAAAAGACCCCGTCGCATCCTCTTCATTAGCTTATCCGGCAACACTGTGCCGCTTATCCCATATGATTTGTAAATACTATTTTATGACCGCAGAACAGTCCTAAAGTGGTCTTGCTGTTTCAGGTTAAATTACCTTAATCAAGAGGATGAATGCAGCAGAATGTCGTGTGAAGTTATTATTCAGGAGCATGATGATTATTGTCTTCAAATATGCTGCTTAGTTAGCTTGTATTTTGTTTTCCAATGAAACCTGAAAGGAAAAGGAGATGGAGTTACAATAACGCAACTGTCTTTTCTATTTTTATCGCAATGTATGAGCATAAGAAGGGATAGGCTTTGAGTTGAAAGTCAATCCAATTGCATTAACTTTTAATTATATATTGTTTTGGAGTGATGAATGATGAGTATAAAACTTAAGAGAGTTATTTATATCTCGGAGCACAGAGATTATTCTAATCAGAATTTAAAAAATATTATTCAATCTTCCCAAAAGAATAACCCAAGTAAAGACATAACAGGATGCTTAATATCAGGGACTATTACATATCTTCAATTATTGGAGGGTCCGAGCGCATCAGTAGATGAACTTTATACAAAAATCAAAACCGATAAAAGGCATGAAAATATTTTAATGGTAGTTGATGAAATCGTTCATGACAGATTATTCAAATCTTGGTCAATGAGGCTCGACCCTTTCAATAATCTAATGTGGGTAAATGAAGAGCTAAGTTCAGGAAATTTCTCTAATATAACCCCGACACAAGCCATCAATATTTTTACAAGGATCAGTGAAGATTCAGTTGCAGTCTTTTAAATGCCTTGCCTAACTAAACTATGGTTTTATGGTAACGCCACCATAGCATTGGAACAGTTTGAGTGCCAATTCACACCAGTGCCTAACAAAGGCAAATGTCTATATTCATGCCCCATGCAATCGAAGGTGCAGACAACTGATAGTGGTTAACAGTGTGAACACCCAATCTGTGTAGCTAGCTGATAATATTACGTATGGCAGACGGGGGTGTCCCATGCCCGGGGGTGCATTGAATGTGACTTACATTTAGCCAAGCACTTAACGGTAAAACAAACTGTGAAACATTCGCGCGTGTTGACAGATACAATACATCACATAAACTGGCAGAATACTGTAGTTCAATTGGTAAGTGGTGCATCGTAGTAGCGCAGACCTACTTCTCCTAGGCACCATATCTCGTATATCACCCGATATAACCAATTGAATTGCTTTACTTTATGTGTCTGCATGGCGATTGGTCTGAAACAGCCTTTAGGTGGATAGTTAGTATGTCTGAGACAACTTTAATGAATTTTATACAGATTGACTTTCCTTCTGATAACGAAAGAGAACTATACATTGCTTTACACCATCAAATGTGGAGTGATGCATTATTAAACAGATTAGCTGAAATGGGTCTAGTGCGAAAAGTTCTTACGAAAACTTGGAATAAAGATAATTTTAGAGTCGTGAATTGCTTGGAATATAAAGACGAAAAGTCAATGCAAAGCTGCCTCGAACTAATCAATAAAGAAGTTGTTCAGAACCCCTTGAGTGAGAAGTTTACGATGAAGGTAGTAAATAATAGATGCGTTGTGGTGTCAGAATTCAAAGCCTAAGTTGAAAGATATTGATTCATAAAATCTTAAGATAAGCACTTGTTTGTTCTAGCCCATGCCCCTCCCCATAGCCTTGCCCCACACCAGAACAGTCAAAGCGCACTGGTCGGTGATTGGTCGTGGTTTATACTTTGGTAAAGGTCTTAGAGTGGTTCAATAATATCATCCACTTTAATTATTCCACCTTTTATCACTCTGCAGTTCAAACCTGATCGGTTATAGAGTGGTAAAACCAAGCGTTTGTTGAGTAACTCCTCAAGATACTTGCATGGGAAGTTTAACCTTCCTCCCTCCAAAACTACATCACCAATTTTAAACTGTTTACCTACTAAATAGTTTAATGGAACACCCTCAGTTGTAAGATTTCTTCGGTGCTCATGTGGTTTTAATATAATGCTCTTTTCTTGTAATGGTGGTTGATTTTGCTCTAGAGCATCAAGCACTTCTTTTTCAATTAAGGTGACATCCCTTACATCGGGAATATCTGAATATTTACCGTTCCCTTTAAAGTATCTATCACCCTTGATGCCTTTGTCTTTAACAAGTTCAGCATAAGGTAACTCTCTCATATCAACTGATGCCGCATCAGCGATATGAATATGTAGTAATTTGCCAGGACCCCATCTCATAATTCAATTTAACATAATGTTTAATAAAAATGCTAAGTCAAATATTGGCACTAATTCATACCCGAAGCGTCTATGCGTTGTTTGAGTTGATGTATGTCCATACCTCTGTTCCTTTAAGAGGTATTTATATGGATTGGATACCTTCTAATTGAATTTCTTAGGAATTTATGCCTATTCTTAATTATAGATTTACGCAGTCCGGAAATGAAAATGGCGCAAATCAAAACGCTCGGAGAACGCCGCCGGAGAATTTCCACCACTTTCGAGACACAACCTTGTCACCTGCCTCTCTAAATCGAAGTTGAGACTTTACATTCACGGGTCCCATATTTGCGTCAGCGAGAGTTCTCTAGAACTCCACCCTTTTACAGAGTGTCCATTTTCAAATTGTTTTTTGGCGCCAACAAAACAAGAGGGGTTATCGAATGAAAATTCAAGACTATTACCAGCGCGCCTACAACCACTGGGGACTAGGAATTGGAGTGGGGGTTGCCTGCGTCCACCCAGACAATCAGAAATACAATCCCAAACGCCACAAAGAAGGAAATGAAAAACCTTATTGGAATTCCACCACTCAGGTTTCAAGAATTCCAATGGGTTGTGAATTGCGTAAAAAGAGAGACTGAATTGCAGTCAGGAACCAGTGTCGAAGTTTGTATTCTCGAAAATGCTGCCAAAGTAATCGAATACATACATTGCAGATGATTTAAGGATACACCCCATCAATCATGGAAATTAATGTGGTGCTCGACACATCAACACCTGCGTCTTCTCTCGCCTTTGCAATATCCTCACGTTCACCAAAAGTTTTCATTTGATCCGCATCTTGCATATCCAAAATAATGAAGACTTTGGTTTCCTCGGGGTTACATCCCGCCCAATCGACTTTTATTCCTAATTTTTCTGCTTCCTCGGTAATTGAGTCACTCATTTCAACCCACTTTGCAAAACCTTTTGAAATGTTAACTGAAAACATTGCTTTCATAATTTATTCCTTTGTTTGTTCAATTTT
>Ga0181557_1003347_pt1 | contig 15777 bp, 8 predicted proteins | sample 011ome_23_FD_148632 | JGI IMG/M metagenome (GOLD analysis project Ga0181557, IMG submission 148632) | Coastal salt marsh microbial communities from the Groves Creek Marsh, Skidaway Island, Georgia - 011506CT metaG (spades assembly) | ecosystem: Environmental > Aquatic > Marine > Intertidal zone >...
TGCGCATCGTGTGTTTTAGGCCGCAAACGGAAGATTTTTTGAGTACAAAAAGTTCGTTACAACAAAACAGAAGAAGAAGAAGAAGAAGAAGAAGAAGAAGAAGGACCGGAGGAGAAAATCTAGCGCGCGCGAAACACACGCATCATGCCTTCTTCGCTCTTCTCGCATCGGTGTAAAAATTGCTGCGTCGCGTCTTCTCAAACCTTAGCCGACCGCATGTTAGACGCGTGTTGTTATTCCGCGGTGTATTCGCAATCCGGCATCAAATCGATGTTCAAGACGCCTCACGACGCGCTTCCCGAACGCGCGAAAGAACTCTTAGAAACGCTGCTGGAAGGGAGAAGAGACGGGACGCGACAAAAAGGAAACGACTTGGAGAGTTTGGAACGTAAAATTCAAGATTTTAAAGAGCGTCATCGAACATTTTTTACGGATTTGAGCGCGAAGAAGCACATCGAAGACGCCGTTCGCGCGTTGAAAGCGAATCTGAGTCAAGCGAACGCGATGAAGACGTTCGACGAAGGTTTGATTTTTCTCGCGGAAAGCGAGAAGAGAGAAGAAACGAGCAAAAAAATTTTACGTCTGTACGACGAGAAAGGCGTCGCGAGTTGCCGGTTCGCGTGCGAAGCGGAAGACGCGGAGGCGTTGCGCCGGTTGATTCGAGAACACGAGGAAAACGGGTGCGAGTTTATCGAAGACCGGTGCGAGAGATGCGGCGAACGGTTTAGCAAAAAGTTTCGGAAAAGGCACGACGAGAAAGTCTGTCCTTTGTTTGAAGTCGAGTGTCCGTTGAAGTGCGGCGCTGTTTTGAAAAGGAACCAGGTGGAGTTGCACGCGACGAACCATTGCGAAAATCGAGCGCTCGAATGCCCGTATGAAAAGTTCGACTGCTGCACCGCGACGACGGAGCCAATCACCAAGAAAACGTTTGACGCGCACATGAAAGAACACTGCGCGAATCACCTGTTCATGGTGACTCAAAAACTCTTGCCAAAAATGCAAGTTTTGGAACACGATCACGTTCGATTGGAAAAGCAACTTCACGACCACGCGCAAACGAACAGTCGCAACCACGAAAAACTGAAACACTTCTCCGAGGAGGAGTTAAAATGGACGAAGAACAATTTCGGTCACGTCGAGACCAGGTTGAAAGCGTGCGAACAAGCCTTGGAGAAAGAACGCAGAGATAAGCTCGCGCTGATGAAACGAATAGAGAACATAGAGAAGGCGATGTTGGCGAGGAAATAATACTACGACGCCATATACGCAAAAGTAAAATAGTTTTCGCCGCTTAGAATATAGCAGCGCACCGCAGCGCAGCGCGCTACGGGTAGACACACACACACAGAGAGAGACAAAGTGAGAGAAAGAGAGAGAGAGAGAGAGATTTAGAACGAGAAACGCGAAGTTCGCGACGACGATTGTGTGTACACCACTATTGAAATAGTAAAACATCACAAAAAAAACGTCGATTCTTTTTTGGTTTTTTTCAAAAATCGCGCGACAAAAACACACGCAAAGAAAAACGCGCGCGCGCGACGCGTCGAAAAATAATGAATCGATTTTGCGAAGAGGAGCGACGAGAGTAAAAAGGTGGACCACATGACGACGACAACGACGACGACGAGGCAACAACGACGAAATGCGGACGGTGTCAGAAAAGGCGTCCTGACGGTCGTCTTGACCGGGTTTAACGACGAGGAAATTGTGCGTAGTGTGCATTTTTTCAAAAAGATTCTTCTCTTTCTTTCTCGTTCTTCTCGTGTTCTTCTTCTCCTTCTTCTTCTCCTTCCGACGGCGGATAGACGACGACGATTGCGACGACGACGACGACGATCATGCGGGGGGGGGCATCGATTTCTCTCTCTCTCTCTCTCTTACTCTCTCGGCGTAAATTTTTGTCATCGGTGCTCTGAAATCAGTACTCACCCCTCGGAACACACTTCTCTGCTCTTTTTTTCCAACGCACAAAAATCACACAGAGCGATATCGAACGCCGAGCGGCCATCTGCCACTTATCGATCATCCAACCCGAAAACGAGAACACGCCGTTCGACGTGCTCATCGCCAACACTTCGATGTCTCCAAAGTACAACGTTGCGGTTTTTCGAAAGATTCCCATCGTTTCGAGAGCTTGGATCGACGCGTGTTGCGAGTACGAGTTGACGTACGAGTACGAGAAGTTCCCGTTCAAGTTTTTTACGGATTGCGTGGTGTGCGTGACTGGGTTTCAGTTGGAGGAGCGAAAAGAGATTCAAGAGATGGTGGAGAAGAACGGGGGTAAATTCAGACCGGATTTGGAGAAGGATGTGGTGACGCATTTGATCGCGAAGCAGACGAGCGGGAACGAAGAGCCGACGGGCCCGAAATACAGACACGCGAGGATGTGGGGCATTTCTGTTTTGAGCAAAAAGTGGGTGGACGATTGCGTGAGACGAGGCGTGAAGCTCTACGAGTGCGAGTACGACGTCAAAAACGGGATATCGAATAGCATAGAAACGGATGCATCCTTGGAGAAACAGCTGGCGGTACCTTTACCCACCAAAGAAGAGTTGACGAAAGAGTTGGAAGAGGAATACGACGAGGATCAAACGCCCTGGGGACAACACTATTTGTTCAGCACGAAAGTTTATTTGGTTGGGTTTAACTGTAATAACGGTTCAACGGCGGGTGGTGCGAGTGACCCGAACGATATTTTAAAGCCGAGCGCGAAGAACGCTCGATTGGCGCATAAAATTTTAAGAGCCGGTGGAGCTACGATCGCCATGAATCCGCAAAAAGCCACGCACGTCGTCGTCAACGACGACGTGGATTGTCAAAAGGACGTGGATTTTATTTTGCGAACGTACATGCGACCGCACCGAGAAAAATGCGTGACATTTGAGTGGTTAAAAAAATGTAGCGAGGAAGGAAGGACGATGCCGAAATCGAAGAGGTTTCGAGTGGCGAAAGAGAGGTTTTCGGAGGTGATTGAAGCGCCCACTTTCTGCAACGATCATCCCGGCGCAATGGACGTCGATAAGAAAACCTCGTCGTGGACGCACTTCAAGAAGAAGAACGCGTCGTCGCCTCCGCGAAGAATCCCGGAGAGGAGTCCTCTGAAGGTCATCGATAAAGACAAGAATCCTTTGAGAAGACAACCGACGTTGAAAAAAGACGACATAGAAACGCAGCGACAACACGCAGCAGCAGCTGCCGATGATAACAGTAAAAGAAGCACCGACAAGCACGAGAAGTCTCGTCGCGACATCAACAAGAATGATACTAACAACGCGATGACGGAGCAAATACCAGAAACTCGCGCGGCGGTTGGCGAAACGGCTTTGTTGAACAACGAGGACGAGGACGACGCGTTGTTAATGGGCAGAACCGGTTATAATTCTCGAAACGAATCCAGCGGCGAACATCACCACTCTTCGAAAGAATCGCAGCGATATCCTTTAGCGAACGTGAAACTGAGTTTGTTCGAAGGTTTATGCATCGGAGAGAAAGAGGTAGCGCTGAACTTGATCAGTCTTCTCGGCGGCACGTACGTACGGGGCAGTTCAATCTCCACGTTAGCTTGCTCGGATTTCATCATCTGTCCAGCGTTACCCTCGACGAGCGATAAGAAGAAACTACGAGCGTTAGCTTCTGATATTGCCAATGCTGCTCGAGAAACCCCGGATGCCATCTTTAGCGCTCGCTTCGTCGCTCCGCACTTTCTCGAAGGCGTCTCTTTGGAGGGCAAACTTTTTAAGCCATCCGAATCTATAGCGTACCAACCGTACATGAACCACGAGGGGAAATTTCCGAGCATGAAAAGTGTCGTCTTATCCCCATCTTCGTACACCGAACGGGAGAAGAGCGCGATCCGAATGCTCTCCTTTATTTGCGGCTGCGAGTGCACGGAAAATTTGAAAAAGGGGAAGAATACGCACGTGGTGGTATCTAAAGCGGAAGGGTCCAAGTATAAAGCCGGCATGAGTTGGAATAAAAAAGTTGTCACGAAGGAATGGTTGGAAGAGTGCGCGAAGAAAGGGCGTAAGGTTGATGAGAGTATGTTTGCACCACCGTTGCCAGGTGCAATGTTGGAAGAGACGCAAGCCGAAGAGACAAACAACGACGCTTCCACAGCCGCTGCGAAGAGAAGCTCGGATCCGTCGATTGGGGGAGAAGGAGGAGGAGGAGGCGAGAAGACCGTGGAAAAGACGGCGGAGAAGAAGATTGTTTACGTCGCTGAAAAAGGTGCGGAAGATATCGTCGAGCCGCCGCCAATGGACGCGGCGCCGATGGATGAAGATGAAGATCACCTGCGCCTCGAACTACCGCCGCCGCCGCCGCCGGTGGTCGCAGCTCACCAACATCAAGTTCTTCCAACAAGCGCCATGAAAACGCCTTCTGCGACGACCAAAACGACGGCTGCCACGATAGGAGCGACGACGAACACAAAGCCGTCGTCTTTGGAGCACTTGAAAACGCATTCGCGGTTTCAACACACGCCGGGACCGTCCACGGCGAAGAAAACGCCAAACATGTTGTCGTCTCAGCAAACTAACGGCAGCAACAAGAACATCGCGGCGATTCCCATTCAGAAAATCGCTACGACGACGGCGAAGAAGTCTCCGTCGAAGCAGCCAACTTCGCAACATCTACAACAGTGGATGAAATCGGGAAGCGTGGTCAAACGTAACCTGCCCTCGCAACACCATTCGCCGCCGCAGCCTTCGATCGACGGTAAACGCAAGTTACCATTGACGTCGACAACTACGCAAAAGAAAAGGCAAAACAGCGCGTCGCTACTATCCCCGATGCTTGACGACGACGACGAAGATGGTAATGTCAACGACGTAACAAAACCGTCGCCGATGAATCTCTTCAACGACAACAACCGCGAGGCTGCCGCCGCGCGCAACGCCAATTTGAACATGCTCATGATGAAATCGCCGTCGCCTGCAAAGAACAACAACAATACCAACAACACCAACGAAGATGGATTTGATGACAACTCGGATTTGGCTTTGCCTGACTTTAAAGTTGGCGGCATTGGCGCGACGTTACCAAACACGTTGAACATTGCGCTCGGCAGCGCGCGCAAGAATAATTACGACGGAGCGGGCGGAGAGAATCCGTCTTCAACTTTGAACATGGAAACGCAAGTTGGATATGGAAATGCCGCGTCGCACGCGCATCACCAAACCGCATCAAAGTTGGAGGCTTTGCGAAGCAGGCGAACGAATACTCGAGGCGGAGGAGGCGCTTTGAATAACTTAATCGGCGGAACATTTCGAAATGGAGACAAATCTTCTCCGTCGAAGGGCCCGGATCCTACCACCGATATGGATAACAAAGACGAATGGATGAAGTAAAACACCACACCATACAGTAGCGCAGCATAGTAATATTATATAGTAGTTTTAGAAAGAGAGAGAGAGAGAGAGAAGAATAGTAGTAGTAGCAGATACTCATAGTACTTGTTGTTATTGAACCAGGTCACAAATTTGTCGTCGATAAAAAATTTTCACGCCAATAAATCAAACGCATCCTTGCCTAAAGTAACACAAAGATGGAAAGAAAATCACGGATTCGAATCCCTCAACGGATCTCTGAACGTATCTTTACTGATCAAATACCTCGTCCTGTTCTTCCCCAACGCGCCGTACCATTGCGTAACCCACGGACTCATATAAATCACGTCGCCTTGTTGCACGGGCATGAAATCATCGTTTAAGCGATAAATACCTTGTCCTTCCAAAATGACCAACCCGTGTTGCGGATGGTGCAACTCTTTCACGTTCAACGTCTCGCCGGGCGCAAAGTCCATCACGTGAAAGTTCACGTCGTACTCGAGCGTTTGCGGCAACAATTTCTTCAATCTAAAAATCTCCCCCGGGGTTTCGATGTTTGGCAAAGAATCCGTCTCTCCGACGATAACTTTTTGCCCCGTCGGAAACTCATCAGGTTTCCCGTTCAACTTTGGCTTCGTGAACGCTTCGTACATGACCAATTCGCACTGATTCTTTGCGTCCGTGTAAATCTCGTGCTCGACGTTCATCGGAAAATAAAAATACTCTCCCGCTCGCAACCCTTCCTTCGTCACGTACGCGTTCGCGTCTTCGTCTTTATACCGAATCGAACACGCGCCATCCAGCACAAACGCAAACCGCCACGCACCCGGCGACGGCAAGTGCGATTTCCCATTCGCGCTCATGCTCACCATGGTCATCAAAATCGTCGCCTTATTCATCCCCGGCGACACGACGTACGCGCCGAGAGTATTTTGCCACCCAAACAAACCCCCGTACACTCTGGATTCGTGCGCAATCATCGCGTAATCCGGTTTTAACTTTGATCGCGTAAATCCAGGAACGTTCTCAAACAGCAAAGAGGTATACTTAGACGCGTCCGAAGAGACTCCGTGGTACGGAGATTTCGTCGTCGTCGACGACATCGCGTTTTCGAAAGCGAGAGCAGTTGGATGCAAACGTGCAAATTCAAGCGGCGCGATAAGGACGCAAAACAAAAATAACGCGAAGAAGATGTTTCCGCTCTTCTTTCGACGATGAAAACGTCGACGATCGATGCGCTCTTCTTCTACTCCTCCTCCTCCTCCTCGCGATTTCTTTTCTCTCTTCGTCTTTATCTTCTTTACTACAATCAAAGACGATGCAAAAGCAAAGGGCATTATAGTGTTTCGCGGGGAAATTTGTAACGAACATTGGTGACCTTTCGAAAGAGAGAGAGAGAGAGAGAAAACGCGAGCGCGACGTACCGATGTTCTCCGTACCCGATGTTCTCTCTGTTTTTATGTATGCGGTTGCTGCTGCCTCGCGCTAAATGCTTACTGTTGTCGTTGTTGTTGTTACACGTTCTAGATTTCTACAACAAAAGAATACTCTATGTTACTAAATGGTATGCTACGTTACGCCCGACCCGGCGCGGGGAGAGCGGACTCCGAGGAGAGTCGTTCTCGACGAGCGAGCGAGCGAGCGAGAGAAGCGAGTAGCCTTCAATCGCGCAGCACTCGTAATCGTCAGTGCCACTCAATCTCCCACGGATGTTGCTCAAACTTCTTCGCCGGTACCACGCTCGCCTTCTCTTTATCCTTTTTCGTGCTCTTGCGCATATCCAGCGCGTCTTCGCCGTCGCCGCCGTAATAGTTCAACACGCGTCGGTACGTCGAATAGCCCATCTTTTGGTACATTTGAATCGCGTTTTCGTTGCTCGCGCGAACGAACAAATCCACGAAATACGCGTCTTCGTGGTAGTCCTCGGTCACTTTTTCTAACTTTTCCATCAGTTTATTCGCCAGTTTTTGTCGTCTGTGCGGAGGGGCGACCGTGAGTGCGGTCACGTGGCCGTGGAAGAGTTTCGCGTTTCCTTCGGATTTCCCCATGACGTACCCGCTCAAACTTTTCCCTAAAGTCTCCGCGGCGACGAAGTATTCCGGCCACTGGGCGAGGTAGGAGAGGTAGAAGGATAAGCCGTAGGTTTCGGTCAAGCAGTCGGTGTTTATGAGGTTGTATTTGAGGAGGTCGTGGGAGGTGAACGGGCGGAAGGATGTCATTTTGTATTTGCGTGTGTGTATTTTTTTTGTTCTGAAGAAGAAGGGAAAGTGCGCGTTATTCGTGTATCACATCGCGCGAGCGTAAACTCTCTTCTTTCTCGCGTATCATTTTAACGCTTATACGGAAGCTCTCTCGCGTACGGCAACTCTCGTTCTTCTCTGTCGCCGCCTCTTCGTCGCCGCTCGCGGGAGTCGTCTCTTCTTCGTCGGTCTCTGTCGTCGTCGTAGTCGTCGTAATCGTCGTAGCTTCGACGATAACCGTCGCGTCTATCTCCTCCTCCTCCTCCTCCTCCTCTGTTGCGATGATGATGATGATGATGATGATATCTATCGTCGTCGTTTCGTCGGTCTCTGCTCCTGTCTCTTCCTCTAAACTTTCCTCCTCCTCCGTCTCCTCTTCCCCGGTCTCTATCTCTATCTCTATTAAAACTCCTATTCGATTCGGGATCGAACCCGCTTCGGCCCCGTTCTCGGGCGTTCGCCAAATGCGGCGCTCTCTGACCGACGTTCACGCTCAGACTTTCCTTAACCGACATGACTCTCCCTTTCCCGTCGCCTTTGCTCCTCCGCCACTCGCCGATCCCTCCGCCGCCTTTCGCTTCCACTTTCGGCACGTTCAACCACGTCTCAATCTTCGCTTGGATTTTCCGCTTCAAAACCTCCGGTATTCTCGGGAACAACGTCTCGAAATACTCCTGAGAACAGATCAAATCGATCGCAAACTGAGAAAAAGATGTCAGCTTCTTCTTATCCACGGACGGACTAAAACTCGCGTCCATCGTATCCCCGAACACCTCCTCGCCGAAAAATTTCATCAAACGTTCCTCGTCGTTGTAAAACTTGTACCGCGCGTACAGCAACCCGATGCATCGAATGTACACCGAATCTCTGTGGTAAATCATTTTGTTTATCTTAAAGTGCGGCACGTTTTCCATGGCTAAGATTCGGTAGAGAATGCAAAACGCGGTCGAGGCGCCTCGAGCGTTGCCGGACATCCACGGTTCCACGTCCGAGACTTCGTTGTAAATCTCATCGATCAAATCGTCGATATCTTCCGTCGGAACGAGCGCGTTTACAAAGTATTCCTGGAGTTTACAAAAAAGAGGCGCGCACATCGTCAGTCGAGCGCAAACACACACACACACACACACACACAGAGAGAGAGAGAGAGAAGAAGAAGAACCGTGGAAGAAGAAGAGCTGAAGACACATATATTACACGCATACACACGTACCGAATTGATGATGTTTTTGTGCAAAACGAATTCAATTTTCTGCGCGTCGTTGAAAGAGTTGTTACCGTTGCTGTTGATGTTATTAGCGCCACCGCCCAGTACTGCTACTCCTCCATCGGCGGCGGACGAACCGAACGGGGTCCAGATTTTGTGCCCGTGGTTGTCCACGTCTCGCACCATTTTTTGAGACGTTTCGACGACTAAACGACGGTTTGCGAAGACAAGGGAGTTGGACGTGTTTTATTTAGGGTTTAGGGTTTAGAGTGAAACCCTAAAACCTCCTTTTGGAAGATTTCTCTCTCTTAAAAGGAAAAAAAAGCGTCGCAAAACGCGTAAACATACGCACGCACGCACGCACGCGCGCGCGTAAAACGGAAGAAAGAGAGAGAGTCACAAGCGAGAGAGATCTTTTTCTCGCACCAAGAAGCTTTCGAAGAGAAAAGAGAGACGGAAACTTACGAATAAGCTCGGAGAGGAATCCAGAGCGCAGCCGCCCTAAGATAGAAGAGAGAAATCAATCCATCAAACATCACGCGATGACGACGACGACTCGAGACGATCAACAACAGCAACAACAACAACGATCGACGGCGCGAAGAGACCAACTCACGTCCTACCAAACCATCGCGCAAAAATCGTGGCAAGATTCCAAGGTGTTTGAGGTGCACTCGGACGAAACGAAACCGATTAAATTTTTCGGCAACTTTCCGTATCCGTACATGAATGGCTTGCTGCACCTGGGACACGCGTTTTCGCTGAGCAAATTGGTACGATTTTTTTGTTATCGTTATTATTCGCTGCGCGTTATTCGTTCTCTTTCGTTCGTTCGTTTGTTTTTGTGCGTTTGTCGTCGTCGCTCGCGCGCGTTCTTTTCTTTCGGCGTTTAGCGCGTGCGCGCGAGTACTCTCGCGCGAGAGCGCGAAGACGTGTATTTAAATAAATAGTCTCTTCTGACTTGTATTTCTTTCTCTCTCTCTCTCTCTCTTTCGCTGCTGTGAAATGGAAACACAACAGGAATTTGCATCCGCGTACCATCGATTGAAAGGCGATAACGTGTTGTTTCCGTTTGGTTTTCACTGCACCGGGATGCCGATCAAGGCGTGCGCGGATAAGATCAAGAAGGAAATCGACGCGTACGGGAACCCTCCGGTGTTTCCGTCGGATGAAGATTTAGAAATCGAGGCTGCCAAGAAGCAAGCGGAAAAAGAGCAGATGGAAAAGGATAAAGATCCGACCAAGTTTGCGGCGAAGAAATCGAAAGCGGCCGCGAAAACTGGGAAGCAAGCCACGCAGTGGGGGATCATGCAAGCCAGCGGGATTCCGGAGGAGGAGATTCCTTCCTTTGCGGATTCGATGCACTGGTTGAATTATTTCCCGCCGTTGGCGAAACGCGACGTCGCTTTGCTTGGCTGTCAAGTCGATTGGCGCAGATCTTTCATCACCACGGATGTGAATCCGTTCTACGATAGTTTCGTGCGATGGCAGTTCAACACGTTGAAGAAGCTCGGGAAGATTGTCAAGGCGAAAAGGTACGCGGTGTACTCGCCGATTGATGGGCAACCGTGCGCGGATCACGATAGAGCCTCTGGCGAAGGCGTCGGACCGCAAGAGTATTTGTTGATCAAAATGCGCGTTTTGGAGGAGAATTTTGACGCCTTGGAGTGCTTGAAACCGTTGAAAGGAAAAGAAGTGTTCTTAGCTGCGGCGACGCTCAGACCGGAGACGATGTACGGGCAAACCAACTGCTGGATCTTACCGGATGGCGAATACGGCGCGTACGAGTTAAAATCCGGCGAAGTCTTCGTCATGGCTGAAAGAGCCGCGTTGAATTTATCCTATCAAGAGCAATTCGAAGAGGAAGGCAAACCAAAGTTGTTGTGCACGATGAAAGGCTCGGAGTTGATGGGGTGCTCGGTGAAGGCGCCAAACGCGGTGTTGGAAAAAATCTACTGTTTGCCAATGCTGACGATTTCCATGACTAAAGGTACCGGCGTGGTCACCTCGGTTCCGTCGGATTCTCCGGACGATTTCATGGCGTTGTCGGACTTGAAATCGAAAGAAGCTTTGAGAGCTAAGTTCAACGTCAAAGACGAGTGGGTCTTGCCGTTCGAAGTGATTCCAATCATCAACATTCCGGGCTACGGCGACGCCTCCGCGCCAGCGGTGTGCGAAGAGTTGAAAATCAAATCACAAAACGATCGACAAAAATTGGACGAAGCGAAGCATCGCACGTATTTGAAAGGCTTTACGGACGGCGTCATGATTGTCGGCGAGTATAAAGGGAAACCGGTGAAGGAAGTGAAACCGATTATTAAGCAAGAAATGGTCGACGCGAACACCGGTTTGATTTATTCCGAGCCGGAGAAGATGGTCATGTCTCGATCTGGAGGCGAGTGCGTCGTGGCGTTGACCGACCAGTGGTATTTGGAATACGGCGAAGATAACTGGAAAGACGTCACGGAGAAGTGCTTGAACCAAATGAACATGTACCACGAGGAGTCCAAGAAGAATTTTGAACACACCTTAGGATGGCTTCGACAGTGGGCGTGTTCGCGATCGTTCGGTTTAGGCACGAAAGTTCCATGGGACGATCAGTTTTTGATCGAGTCCTTGTCGGATTCAACTATTTATATGGCATATTACACCGTCGCGCACTTGTTTCAAGGCGATTACGACATGTATGGCACGAAGTTCGGGTCCGTCGAGCCTTCCAAGTTGACCGACGCCGTCTGGGACGCCATTTTCTTAGGCGCGGAGAAACCGAGCGAAGCGGACTTTCCGAGAGATGTTTTGGATAAAGCCATTGCCGAATTCAACTACTGGTATCCGTTCGACTTGAGAGTTTCCGGGAAAGATTTAATCCAAAACCACTTGACGTTTTCCATGTACTCGCACACGGCGATTTGGCCGGATGGAAGCGAAAACAGATGGCCGAGAGCGTTTCGATGCAACGGCCACTTGTTATTAAACGGCGATAAGATGAGTAAATCCACGGGCAATTTCAAAACGTTAGGCCAAGCGATCGAAGAGTTTGGCGCGGACGCAGTGCGATTTGCGTTAGCTGATGCCGGCGATACCGTCGAAGACGCCAACTTCTCCGACGAAACCGCCAACGCTGCCATTTTGCGTCTGACGAAGGAGTGCGATTGGATGGAATCGATGATGAGCGAAAGTTCAGAGGAGCGCAAAAAACTTCGAACAACTAAAAATGACGATGATTTTGCCGACCGCGCGTTTGAAAACGCCATCAATTTTGCCATCGAAGAAACGCAAAAGTATTACGAAAACATGATGTTTCGCGAAGCGTTGCGCACCGGGTTCTACAACTTGCAAACGGCGAGAGACGAATATCGACAAGCCGTCGGCGAAAAGGAAATGCGATTGGACTTGATCGAGTTCTTCGTCGAAGTGCAAACGTTGCTGTTAGCGCCAGTGTGTCCGCACACGTGCGAACACGTCTGGAAGAACGTCTTGAAGAAACCCTCCGACTCGCACGTGGTCAACGCCGGATACCCCGCGAAATCCAAAGATGTCGACGTCGCGCTTATGAAAGCCAACGCGCACGTGAACAAAGAAATTTCCAACTGGCGTAAAATGATTGCCAAAGTCCAAGCGCCGCCGAAAAAAGGTAAAGCGACGGTGAAAACAACCGTCACGGACATGAAAATCTACGTCGCGAAAGAATTTATCGGCTGGAGGTCCAAGTGTTTGCAAATCATGAAAGATTTACACGCTCAATCGAAATTAGACACGAAAGAAGTCATGGACGCTTTGAAAAACGCCACGGAGTTGTTGCAAGATGTCGCGGATGGGAACTTCAAAGGTGCGATTAAAGTCATGATGCCCTTCATTAAATTTAAAATGGAAGAAGTGCAAGCGTTGGCGGAAGACGGCGCGTCGGCGTTGGAGAACACGACGGTGTTTGACGAGTTTCGCGTCTTTGACGAAACGAGTGACTACGTCGCCAAAAGTTTAGGTTTAAATTCAGTAAAGGTGTTTTATACTAGCGAAGAAGGAGGCGACGACGACGACGACGACAAGACGAAGAAAGCGAAGAGCGATAGCACTCCGGGTGCTCCGTGCGTCGTGTTTGGTACGTTAGAGGAAGCGTTGGAAAAGTTGTAATTACTCGTTCACTTGAAAAATTTAAAAAAAAACGCTCGCTTTTTACCCCTCGTTCATCATATATAAAATATGCCGCAAATCACGCCCAACGTGGCGTTCACGAACGTTTCCCGAGAGATTCGGTGCAAGTGGAGAGACGAAGAGACTCTGAGCAAGTTGCAAGATGGTGCGTCGTTTTTAATTTTCAATCCTTAAATGCCCGACGCACGCGCGAAGAAACGCTTAAAACGCCCTTTTTTAATAACCGATTGATCTATGTATTCACACGACCAACAAGTCGTCGACGGGCATGTGCACAGCATTCGTTCTCTTGACGGGTTAGAATCCATTCATCGCGTCGTGTGCGAGGACTTTCACGATTGGAAATTGATTGTAACCTTACACGAATCAAACTTTGCGGTTTGGGAGTGCGATTCATTTACGTTTGAAAGTGAGATATTGAAGGAAATCGAGGCTTGCGAAGGCGTTACAATGATAGAAACTCAAACGTACACGTTTGTGGATTTAACCACCGCGGAAGCGAAGAAAAGAGATGAAGGAGAAGAAGAAAAAGAAGAAGAAAAGAAAGGGGCGAAGAAAGAAGAAAAGGAAGTCGGCGTTGTCTGGTAGTGGTTGATGTGAATTTTGTTCTCAGCGGAGCAATCCATCTACATTTTTTAATTTACAATCGTCTGTGAGTGTTCCAAAAGCTATCCTTTTCGTCCGCATCGCCGGCGCTCGATTTCTTTTTCCTCCAGCTGCTGCTATTGATGCCTCCTTCTTTGTTTTGCCTCTCCAACGAGATCGCTTCTTCTTGCATGTCCGCGGTTCTTTGTAACGTTAATCGACGCACTTCGGAGAGTTCCTCGGCTTCCATGATTTGCCGCTTCTTCGCTTCCATCGCGAACGAGGCGGTTTCCGGGAGCGCAATGTCAACTTTTTCTCGTTTGCCGTCTTTGCCTTTGCACATCATTTTGAACGCGATGGATTGTGCCGCCGATGCCGACGGCGCTTTCAAAACGCTTGGCGAAGGTATCGCAGTTTCTTTCTTGTTCTCGTCGTTTAGCGTATTTCTCTTCACCTTGACGCTACCGACGCCCAAAAATTTCTCCATCTCGCGCTCAAACTCGGATTCCTCTTGGCGGGACGCGACGACGGTTTGCATTCGCACTTCGATCTCATCATCCGATGAAGATTCATCGGATAAAGAAGACGAAAAACTATCGTCGTCGTCGTCGTCGTCGTCGTCATCGGATGATGATGATGATGATGATGACGATGCGCTTTCATCATCAGTTTCACCGTCACTCTCTTCTTCATCATCGTCAGATACATCGGACGGCGACGATGATCCAGCAGACATCGACGAAGCGTCGTCCTCCTCGTAGTCTCCTTCCAAAGTCTCAGATTCGCCATCGTCGTCCTCCTCCTCGTCGTCGTAGGTATCTTCACCTTCTTCGTCGTCCTCCATCTCCTCGTCCTCAGCCAACGTTCCCAGCCGCCCGCCCGATGATCCTCCGTTCTTCTTCTCCGCGTCGGTCGAAGAAACGACGCCAAACTTCTCCTCCATTTTCACGCACATCTCGTGCGCCTCCTGAAACGACTCGCATATTTTCATTTCGGGCCTCAACTCTTTGATGATATTCACCGCGTCGTTGTTCACGTCCATGCTCAAGATTTTTGATTTCATGTACCTCTGAAAATACGTCAAAAAGCAGTCTAATTTCTTCTTCTGCCATCCGCGATTGAAAAATCGACCGCACTTTTCGAGAAGCACGTTCGCGATGCGGATGCGAATCGGATCTTTCCTGTCGAAATCGTTATCGAACGGCTCCGCGTGCGTGTTTAAGAGCAAGAATAAGCACGAGAAAACGCACTCGGCGTGCAAACATCTTTGATTGAATAATTCGCCAATCACGCGCGCGTTGGAGACTCTTCGCTGCGTCATGTGGCTGAGATTTTGCTCGAGGCCGAAACGGAACTCTTCTAAAGCAGCGTCGGCGAATTTAACGATGAGTTCATTCTTCTTCGATTGCTTTTGATTTTGCGAGAGTTTGCAGATGAGTCTGACCACGCGCTCGGCGTCGTCATACTTTTGTTGAGAATGTTTAACCGCCCTTCGAACGAGGTACCTTTCCAAGTGCCCGTCGTCGAATTGATCGCAGTGTTTCAAAACTTTCGCGAGTTGTCTTTTCGCCAAGGATGGATCCGCGGACATTTGCTCCACGAACAAGTACTTCACGTATTCGAACAGAACCGGTTTGGGAGGTTTCGTGGTTCGAAATATCTCTCGAGGTCGCGCCGCGTAATACGCTTCGTCAACCAACGCCAGTTGCGTCTCGTCAAGGTATTTCGAGACTATTGATTTCAAGCGCAAAATAAAGTCGAGAAACGTGTTTGCCCTTTTCTTGGACTTTGCGGATTTGCAAAGAAAACGTCCGCATCTGCGAACGAATGCGCACATTAATTCTACCGCGCCGTTCTGTGCGGCGTTCAGACTGTCCACGCGTTCGAAATTCTCGATTAAGAGTTGCAAACACTGCATACCCTCAGCCGACGGGTCGATCAACTCGAATTTTATCAACTCAGACACGTAGTGCGCATTTTGCAGCTTTTGATTCAATTTCAGTTGAGATTGCGCTCTCGATGTCGTCGACGTCGTCGTCGTCTTGTTCAGGTTGAAAAACTTTTCGAGAACTTTACTCGCGACCACGTCTGAAATGTCCTTCGGAAAGACTTCGGACATGAGCTTACACACTCTGGCGTAAAAAGGAACCAAAGGAGACATCAAAAGTTGATTGTTATTACTCTCCATCGACGTCGCGTTGTTGTTGTTATTGTTGTTGTTGTTGTTATTTATGGTTAATTCCGGAGGCGATAACAACTCCTCGGC
>Ga0181557_1003358_pt1 | contig 15731 bp, 14 predicted proteins | sample 011ome_23_FD_148632 | JGI IMG/M metagenome (GOLD analysis project Ga0181557, IMG submission 148632) | Coastal salt marsh microbial communities from the Groves Creek Marsh, Skidaway Island, Georgia - 011506CT metaG (spades assembly) | ecosystem: Environmental > Aquatic > Marine > Intertidal zone...
TACCAAGCCGCCAGTACCAGGATGCTTGGTAATGTAAAAACTTCCATCGTTTTTGATTTCAGCTATTGGATAGCCCACATTATCAAAGCTTGGCACATCTTTAAAAAAAGAATAGTTTCCACCAGTTGCTTGGCAACCACATTCAATAATATGACCTGCTGCTAACGCACCAGCTAGTGCATCATAATCATCTCTCTTCCAATTAAATTTCCATGCTGCTGGCCCAATTACTACTGCAGCATCCGTCACCCTTGGGCATACCACAATATCAGCACCTTCATCTAATGCCTCTTTAATTCCCCATGCACCAAGATATACGTTTGCTGTGAGTGTTTGACATCCTGATTTATCAATCGGGATATTTTTATCAATGTTTAAAAATGACTCTCCTTCCTCTCTTAGGAAGTCCATTCTTGGCATCAAATCATCCCCAGTTATATAGGCCACCTTGAGAGAAATATTGAGCTCTTCTAGGATTTTTTCTATTTCATTGGCCATAGAAGAGGGGTTTAAGCCGCCGGCGTTGGTAACAATTTTAATATTTTGCTCTTTGCATGATTTAGCTACTGCTTTCACTTGTTTTAGGAAGGTGCCCACATATCCCTTATCGTCTCCACGCTGCATCTTTTGATTAAAAAGAATTGTCATGGTGAGTTCTGCTAAATAGTCTCCAGTTAGAACATCTATAGGTCCCCCATCCACCATCTCTTTAGCAGCAGATAATTTATCTCCGTAGTAACCGCTACAATTTGCAATTCTTATAATTTCTTCGCTCAAGATTTCTCCATTTTGATGCCATCAATAATAATTTTTGTTAAAAAGTTACTAGTTTTTTCAGGAGTTTGGTGTAAATCTTTCAAGAGTTTCTTAGATTGAAAATATCTTCCAAGACCTCCCAAAAGCAATGCAGTTGCCTGAGTATCAATCTCTTTGATCTCATTTTTAATTCTTGCTTCATCTAAAAGATTTTTTATCAGGTCAGTTATATATTGTTCATGATAGTCCACCATTGCCTTAGATGAATTTAAACTACTAAGAGATAGCGTGAATCTTTCAAATCTTGGCCCAACTGCTTGATTAGCAACAGTCAGAAAACTTTCTAATTTTTTTATTGGAGATGAATGAGCATTCATTGCATCTATAGCTATCTTGCCGTGTTTTTTTAGTACTCTATCAACGGTTGTTACTATTAATTCCTCTTTGCTTGGTGCAATTTCATATAGAGTTCTTAGTGAAATTTTCAACTGTTTTGCTAGATCAGACATTGTTGAAAATGACTTTCCTTTATCAAGCATGCTTTCTAGTTCGTCCATAACCTCAAGATGACGCTTTCCAAGTTGAGGCGACTGTTTTGAAAGGACAGCGTGAGATTTCATATTATTGTTCAAGAACGAGAAGGGTAGCACCGTTATCAACTTGATCATTCAGTTGAATCATTACTTTGGCTATCTTGCCTGTCTCAGTTGCTTTAATGGAATGCTCCATTTTCATAGCCTCAATAATTACCAAAGTATCACCAGCTTTTACTTTACTGCCTTTTTTGACTTTCACATCAATAACTTTTCCAGGCATTGGAGCTATCAATCCCCCCTCAGGGATGTCATTACCTGGTTCTATAAACCTAGGTAGAACAGATGCATTAACGTCTCCAAATGGCATATTTATAACGATCTCACTGCCTGCCTCAGTTATGTGAGCATAAAATCTGTGAGAGTCTATCTGTATATCAATGCCAAAACTATCGCAATGGTAAATTTTACAAATGGAGCCCATAACTTCATAAAAATTATCTTTATTTAATTTATACTTTACTTCGATCTCATCTTGCACAAAAAGTAACTTAACCCTTTGAAGCGGCATTCTTCCATTGGTCCAGTTTCCAGGCATAAAACCTGTAACAGGGTCAGAGACTCTATTTTGTTGCGCTAGCCATAAAGCAATTGCTGTCGATGTTTGATGAAGTTCATTTTTAGAAAGATTTTTTTTCGTTTCTAAAGCTTCACGCTCAACAAAGTCTGTTGTTGTATTTCCGTTTAAGAAACTTTCATTTCTTAAGCAAGAAATTAAAAATTGACGATTTGTTACCACACCTCCCATGTGAGCTTTTTCAAGTCCGCGTGCCAGTTTATTTGCGGCATCAATTCTATTAGGAGCCCAAGAAATAACTTTAGACAACATGGGATCAAAATCTGTTCCAATAACACTACCTTCTTCCACGCCTGAATCCCATCTTACCTCTGAAGCTAGGCTAGTATCATATGCGTGTAGGGTTCCAATTTCAGGTAAAAAGTTATTTCCAGGATCCTCAGCATACAATCTTGCTTCAATTGCATGTCCATGCCAGTCAATATCATCTTGAGCAAACTCAAGCTCATCTCCTCTCGCTATCTTGATTTGCTCAGCAACCAAATCTATTCCTGTAACTTCTTCTGTAACTGGGTGCTCAACTTGCAGTCTAGTATTTACCTCTAAAAACCAGAATTCATCTGTTTTATCGTCAAACAAAAATTCAACAGTTCCTGCAGAGCAGTATTTAATTTTTTTAGCTAACTTAATAGCTGCTTGACCCATCTCCTCCCTTAAGAAGGGATCAATTCTTGGGGAAGGCGACTCCTCAATAATTTTTTGATGCCTTCTTTGTATGGAGCATTCACGTTCTCCTAAATGAACAACATTGCCATGTTCATCACCTAAGATTTGTATTTCAATATGACGTGATTTTTCTACATATCTTTCTATAAAAATTCTGTCATCACCAAAACCTGAAAGAGCTTCTCTTTTGGCACTTACGATTGAATCTTTTAATTCACTTTCTTTTTCAACAATTCGCATTCCTTTACCACCACCTCCAGCGGCAGCTTTGATTAAGATCGGGTAACCAATCTTTTTGACATCTTTAGTATTTGAGGTCATCGGTAGGGTGGGAACCCCAGATTTTTCTGCTATTTCTTTAGCTTTTAATTTATCACCCATCACTTTGATTACATGGGGGGATGGGCCGATCCAAATTAATTTATTGCTTTTAACTTTTCTAGCAAAGGCTGCATTTTCTGATAAAAAACCATATCCTGGATGGATTGCTTCTGCTCCAGATTGTTTAGCTGCATCAATAATGGCAGAGCCATCCATATAGCTAGAAGATAACTTTATAGCTTCATCAGCCATTTTTACAAATGGAGCATCCTTATCAGCATCAACAAAAACAGCTACACATTTAATACCCATAAATTGAGCGGTTTGCATGATTCGACAGGCAATCTCTCCACGATTAGCAACAAGAATTGAATTAAATCTCATAATCTAAATACTCCATATTCTTTAGCTCCATCAATTGAAGAGTTAGAAACTATAGATAGGCAAAATCCAATTACACTTCTTGTGTCTCTTGGGTCAATGATGCCATCATCAGTAACCATACTGCTTGCAACCAGCCCCTCTGACATCTGGTCTGACATTTGTTCGACCATCTTTACGATTTCAGCATCTTGTTTTTCATCAAATTTTTCACCTTTTCGTTTAGCTTGACCTCTTCGCACAATAGACATTACTCCAGCAATCTGCTTAGAACCCATAACAGCAATTTTTGCTGTGGGCCAGAGGAAGGTGAATCTGTTGTTATATGCTCTCCCTGACATAGCATATGTACCTGCCCCAAATGATGCCCCAATAATAATTGTGATATGAGGAACATTAGAGTTAGACACTGCATTAATAAGCTGAGATCCTTTTTTGATAATAGCTTGTCTCTCGAAATCCTTTCCTACCAAAAACCCTGTGACATTTTGAAGAAAAATTAATGGAATGTTTCGTTTATTGCATAATTGGATAAAGGTTGCAGCTTTTTCAGCACTTTCTGGATAGATGGGCCCATTATTTCCTAATATGCCTACTGGATATCCATGAAGCATTGACCATCCACAAATCATAGTCTTGCCATATAGCGGCTTATACTCTTCAAACCTCGATCCATCAACAATTCGACCAATCACTTCCCTAATATCTAGCGGACTTTTAAGTTCTTCATCAACAAGACCTAATAATTCTTCTTGAGATAAACTTGGACTATCAGCATCAGGGAGGGGAGAAGGACCTTCTTTCACCCAGTGTAAATGTGAGATAACATTTCTGCATAATCTCAAGGCATCCATTTCATCTTCAGCTAAAAAGTCTGAAAGGCCTGAAACTTCGGAATGCATTTTTGCGCCACCTAAGGTTTCATCGTCTGATACTTCACCAGTCGCCATTTTGACTAAAGGAGGTCCTGCAAGGAATACTTTGGCTTGGTCTTTAACAAAGATATTGTAATCAGACATGCCTGGTTGATAGGCGCCACCGGCAGTTGATGAGCCAAAAACAATTGATATTACCGGGATACGCATTTTAGAAAGTTCTGTTAGATCATAAAAATATCTTCCAGTTGCTGCAAAATGAGTATGGCCTATGGTGGGTGAGATTGGAGGTTGATCTCCTTTTTTGCCGGTACCCATTCGAAGATCTCCTCCTGCAGATTCAACAAAATTAATATACGGAAGACGATTATCTCTAGCGATTTCCATTGCTCTGTTCCATTTTTCTCCAACATAAACCGTCATAGCACCAGCTAAAACAGAAGGATCGTTAGCAAAGATTACACATTCAGTACCAGCAACAATTCCAATTCCAGCTAAACATCCGCCTCCTACTGTAAAGTCTGTTCCATAAGCAGCAAATGGAGCAATTTCGAGGAAGGGTGTATCAGGATCAAGTAAATTAAAGACCCTTTCCCTTACAGGCATTTTGCCTCGCTTTGCTAATCTGTCGTGATGATAGGCTCCGCCTCCCAATTCAGCCTTGTCTAACAGTTCATCAAGAAAATTTATTTTCTTCAACATTACATTTTTGTTATGAATATATTCATCAGAATTGATGTCAATGTTTGTTTTAATTTCAGGAGCTATATTTTTTCTAAGCATTTTTATTTAATAAAATTGAGTGGTAATATAATATACAAATAATTACCATTTTTGAAATTAATTTTAAAAATCATGGTTTTTCTTTCTGAGGAAAAAAATAATGAGCATCAAAATTTATAGTTGTAATGATTCTAGAGGCGTTAGGCCGATGTGGACCGCAGAGGAAATGGGATTAAGTTATGAGACTGAAATGATGCCATTCCCACCAAGGTTTCTGCACAAGGAATACATGGATATAAATATTCTTGGCACTATCCCGTACCTTATTGATGGCGAAGTAGAAATGACAGAATCAGTTGCCATGTGTCAATATCTAGTGAAAAAATATGGCCCCACAGATATACGTGTTAACAGTGATGAGGCTGACTATCATCATTATTTAAATTGGCTTGCTCACTCTGATGCGACTTTAACCTTTCCTCAAACTGTAGTACTGAGATATACCCTTCAAGAAATAGGTGTTGCAGATAAAGCTGCGGAAGGATATCGAAGATGGTTTGTTGCTAGATTAAAGTTGCTTGAGCAAACTTTGGAATCAAGAGAATACTTGTGTTCGAATAGATTTACTATTGCAGATATTTGTGTGAGTTATGCAATATATTTAGCTAAGTCACTTCAAATAGAAGAGGCATTTAAGCCTAATATCAAACGCTGGACAGATATGCTTTTTGAAAGAGATGGATTTAAAAGGGCCGTATCTATTCGATATGCCGAACCTGAATAATTAATCGCCAACAAAATTAGCTAATCTTTCATAGGCTTCAATAAAATCCTCTTTAAATTCTTGGACAACATCGCTTGCTGAAATTGTCTGATTCATCAATCCTACACCTTGACCCACCCAGTAAGTCGAAAGCTCTTTTGCACCTTCATGGCCACCTTCTGCTAATTTATTAACTTTTGCTAAAGCTGGCTCAGCTACCATGGGTTGAAGAGGCAGCGGAAGTGGCTCAGGAGCTCCATCTGCTTCCCATGCTTTTGTCCATTCAGACACAAGCTGTCTTGAGTGCTTTCCTGTTCTGCTTCTTGATCTAGTTGTTTGACTTGAAGTTGCAGCTACCATTTTCTCTTTAATCACGGGCGGCACTTCAGACTCAGCAGTTGTTAACCACACAGACCCACACCAAGCACCTGATGCTCCCATGCTCATTGCAGCTGCCATTTGTCTTCCAGTTGCGATTCCTCCCGCGGCAAGAATTGGAACATCGCCATAGGGCTGAATAGCTTTATGAACTTCAGGGATTAAGACCATGGTTGAAACGCTGCCACAATGTCCGCCAGCTTCTGTGCCTGAAACAACCAAAATATCTACACCTGCTTTTACTTGATTGATCGCGTGTTGCGCTGTGCCTAAAAGAGCAGCAACTTTTACATTATTGTCTTTTCCCATTTTCACCATCCAGTCAGGTGGAACACCCAAGGCATTTGCAATTATTTTAATTGGGTGACTGAATGCAACATCAAGCAAAGCTTTTGCACCATCTGCCTTAGTATTTTCAGCCATATAAGTTGCAGCCGGTTTAATTGTTCTTAATTCATCAGCTTCAATATCATGCTTTTCTAAAACATCTGCCCTAAAATCTGCATATTCTTGGGGTATCATTGAGGTTAATTTATCAGCATCAAATTTTTGATTTTGATCTGCCATTTTATTAGGGATTAAAACATCCACACCGTATGGTAGCCCATCTATATGCTCATCAATCCACTTCAGCTCTTCCTCTAGCTGCTCAGGGGTCATTCCAACAGCTCCTAAAACGCCACATCCTCCAGCTTTTGAGACTGCTACAACTACATCTCTACAGTGTGTAAATGCAACAAGGGGGAATTCAATATCAAGAAGTTCACAAATTTTTGAGTTCATTATTATTCCTAATAGGTAATAGACTGATTTTTATATTACCACTCGGGATACACAAAATGGAATACATCCATCATAATCAATCATGATTAAGTAAAAATAATTTAATATGAAAAAAATTAAAGTCGACTGCTCGATGATTACACGAGATCCAGCTGAGGCTTCAAAAGTTAGCAAAAACCTTGAGGATCTTGGATACGATGGAGCATACACATTTGAGGGACCGCATGAGCCATTCCTTCCTCTTGCAGCAGCCGCTCTAGCAACAGAAAAATTAGAACTTTCAACTTCAATTGCTGTAGCATTTTCTAGAAATCCCATGACTTTGGCTAATATAGGATACGACCTGCAATTGATGTCCAAAGGAAGGTTCACTCTTGGTTTGGGCTCTCAAATAAAACCTCATATTGAGAAGAGATACTCTATGCCCTGGTCTTCACCTGCAAAACGCATGAAAGAAATGGTTGGTGCCATCAAGGCCATATGGGGATGCTGGCACGAAGGGAGAGAGCTAGATTTTAGAGGAGAATTTTATAAGCATACATTGATGACTCCTTTTTTTAATCCAGGAGAAAATCCATTTGGTCTTCCAAAAATATATGTTGCAGGCGTGGGCCCACTGATGACTCAAGCTGCAGCTGAATCTGGCGATGGATTTATTGTGCATCCTTTTCATACAACTAAGTTTCTAGAAAATATTACTTTGCCATCCGTGAAAAAAGGTCTTGAATTGTCAGAAACCCAAGAATTCGATTTCTCTGTGGGTGTTATGGTTGCAACGGGAACAACCGATGAAGAAATTGCCAAAGCAAGGGATGCTTGCAAGGCACAAATTGGATTTTATGGTTCTACTCCTGCCTATAAAATAGTTTTAGAGCAACATGGCTGGGAAAGCATTCAGCCAGAGCTTAATAGCTTGACTAAAAAAGGATTATGGCAAGATATTCCAAATCTCATTTCAGATGAAATCTTAGATAGCATCGCCGTGACTGGAACTCCAGATGAAGTTTCAAACATCATTTTTGATCGATATGGTTCTATTGCTTCAAGATTAGCCCCTTCAATCTTCTCAGGGGATCCTGAGGTAACCAAAGCATTAATTACCTCACTAAAAGAAAAATTATGAGCAAATCTTTTCTTGGGAGGCTAATGCTCGATCTGGATGGAACCTCGCTTACTCAAGAAGAAAATAAATTACTGCTTAATCCACATGTAGGGGGAGTAATTTTATTTTCAAGAAATATCTCTTCAAGAGATCAAGTTAAAGAGTTATGTGGAGCAATAAGAAAGATAAATCCAAAAATTCTTATTGCAGTAGATCAAGAGGGGGGGAGAGTTCAGCGTTTAAAAGAAGGCTATACAATTTTGCCGACTATGCAAAAATTAGCTAAATTTTTAAATCTAGATAGTGATAAAAACTTTCCCTTTGCAACTGACTTAGGTTGGTTAATGGCATCAGAGGTGATTGCATCTGGATTAGATATAAGTTTTGCACCTGTGTTAGATCTAGATGATTCCAGAAGTTCTGTTATTGGTGATAGATCAATAGGCAATAATCCAGAGAAGGTTATTGCTATTGCAAGCGCCTTTATTAAAGGTATGAATCAAGCTGGAATGCAGGCAACTGGTAAGCATTTTCCAGGACATGGCGGCATCTTTGCTGATAGCCATTTAACTTTTTCTCAAGATACTAGATCTTTATCAGAACTAGAGAGCCATGACTTGCGTCCCTTTGATGCATTAAAGCTTCAACTTGGTGGGATAATGACGGCTCATATATCTTTTTCAAGTATTGATAAAGAGATAGCAACCTTTTCAAAATTTTGGCTGCAAGATGTTTTAAGAAATAAAATGGGATTTACTGGAATAATATTTAGTGATGACCTCTCAATGAAGGGTTCAGATTATGTGGGTGGCATTGAAGTCAAAGTGGGTAAAGCATTGGAGAGCGGTTGTAACATGGTATTGGTTTGCAACAATAGACCTGCAGCTCTAGAGGCAATCAATTTTCTAGAGAAAGAAAAAATTTCTCAGTCAGGAAAGGTAGCTAAATTAAAAGCCTCAGGATCAATTTCTTGGACAGACTTGGAAAATGATGCAAGAAGAATAGATATAATAGATAAATTAAACACAATAGAAGAATTAAAGTTATGACCTCTTTGCCAGACCTGTCTGATCAACATTCCAAGCAAATTCAAATTGGCAAACTCGCATTGCAATCCTTTGGGAGCAGGCACTCAATTTCAGGTGAGATATATACAGTTTCTTGCTCAGATGATAACTCTGTTGTAAAAGAAGTTCTCTCTCGAGAAGGAAAAAATAAGGTTTTAGTTATAGATGCTTCTGGTGTAACTCATGCCTCCATGATTGGAGACCAAATTGCAGAATCTGCAGTAAAAAATAATTGGGCAGGCATTGTGGTTAATGGCTGCGTTAGAGACGTTGAGGAGCTGATGAATCTTCCTATAGGTATCTTTGCTAAAGGAGCGGTTGCCCAAAAAACAAATAAAAAAAATCATGGTTTTGAAGATGTATTAATCTCATTTGGAAGCGTGGTTATGATTTCTGGGAAATGGATTTACATTGATCAAAACGGCTGGTTGGTTGCTGATAATAAGCTAGAGCTTTAAATCTTTCATCGTTTGTTGTTTCTCTAACCAGATTGCATCAACGAATGTTTGGAAGCTTTTCCTGTAATCATCTTCTTCTTCGAAAGATCTATTTTTAAGATTTTCAGGCAAAGCATATGTCTTTGCCACTACTTTTGCTTTGTTTAAGTCGCCGCAGAGGAAATCCCATGTTGATCTTTTTTCAGATGAATACACGACTGTAAAATCAACCAAAGTATTAACTTGAGGCATTCCTGATAATGCAATCGCCAGAGCTCCTACTTTTGGTTTTAGTAAATTAGAGTAGGGGGATTCCTGCACAGAATGCTTTTCGGGAGTGAACCTAGTTCCTTCAGCAAAGCTAAATGCTGTAGAGGGATTTCTAGAAAATCTTTTTGCAGCTTTCTTCGCATTTTCATAATCAACTCTCTTTAATTCTGGATTTGCCAGAATTTGAGCTCTCGAATGCCTATTTAAAAATGGCATATCTACTGTTTTATGGACTAAATAAATAGGTGGTATCCATTGCAATTCCTTTTTCATAAAGAACTTTAGCAGAGGCATTTTTTTATGCCCCGCAGCCAATAAAATAAATATATCAGCCCATGACTGATGGTTACTCATAGCAATGTACCAAGTCTCAGTATTCACATCCTTAGGTATTTGAAAATCCCATTCAAGTTTATGCAATATTTTTAAAGCTGTTGTGATGCTAGCAACAGCCGCGCTACCCATTTTATTTGAAATGGAACCTAAATAAATCTTCAAATTTTTATTAGGAATAATTCTAGGAATATTTGTGATTGATAGGGGGACTAACCAAAAACTGAGAATAATTAAAATTGCAAAAAAGGTCAGGATGCCTATAAATAATCTTTTCAATCTACCCATGCGATTTTATTTTAACCCAAAATTCTTCTAGCTCCTCAGGCGAAAGATTGTCTAGATCTTTTTTATCTTTAGCAATCTCTTCTTCCATCAACCTAAAGCGCTTTACAAATTTATGATTGGCTTGATTGATAGCTTCACTTGCATCGATTTCTAAGTGTCGACTTAAATTAATGATAGAAAACAATAAATCTCCTAATTCTTCTAGGCTATTTTCTTTATTATTTTGCTGGATTTCATGTTTGAGCTCTTTTAACTCTTCTTCAACCTTTTCGATAACCTCAATGCTTTCTTTCCAGTCGAAACCTTTTTTAGCAGCTTTTTTTTGTATTTTTTTTGCTTTTAAGATTGGAGGGAGTGATGCAGGTATGTCAGCAAAGGTTTTGTGTATATCTTTTTTATTTTTTTCTTGTGCTTTTATTTCATCCCATGCTTGGGTTTGCTCTTTAGCTGAAAGTGGTTTTGAGGCTCCATCAAAGACATGAGGATGTCTTCTAATCAATTTTTTATTTAATGAATCAACTACCTCATCAAAGTCAAATAACTCTGACTCATTGGCTATCTCTGCCTGAAATATAACTTGAAGTAAAACATCTCCAAGCTCCTCTTTAAGATTTTCATAATCTTTGTTAGCGATAGCATCTGAGACCTCATACGCTTCTTCTATAACGCAAGGGGAAAGAGATTCAAGGGTTTGTTCGATATCCCATGGGCATCCATTATCCTTGTCTCGAAGCATGCGCATTGTCTCGAGCAAGGTTTTGATTGAGGGCATCAGAAACCGCTTATATCTGCATACCTGGCTTGATGAAATTCTGAGGTTCCAAAGATTTGTTCAGCCACTCGCGCTCTTTTAAGATAGAAACCGATATCATATTCGTCAGTTACACCTATTCCACCATGCATTTGGATTGCTTCATTGCTTACCAGATGGAGTGTTTCTCCAGCTTGAAACTTAGCAAGGCTTGCAAGTCTCTCTAGCTCATTTGAATTTTCATCTGCAGCATGCATGGCAGCAATCACAGCTGATTTTGTTAATTCAATTTCGCAAAACATTTTTGCTGCTCTGTGTTGAAGCGCTTGAAATGACCCAATTTGAACACCAAATTGTTTTCTTTCTTTAAGGTAATTAACGGTGACCTCAAAAGCTTCTTCGGTGTTTCCTAACATCTCTGCTGAAATAGCAATGCGACCTAAATCAAGAATTTTCTCAAGGGTTTCACCAGCTAAGTCTTGCTCGCCCAATAAGGCATTTTGGTCTAATTTAAGATCAGACATCTCAATGTTTGCATAATTTCTAGAATCAGCAGTTGCAATCTTTGTTATATTTAACCCAGGGTTATCATTGTTTGCAGCGAATACCGAGATTCCATTTGATTCTCCTGATTTACCAGAAGTTCGTGCAACTAATAAAACAGTATCAGCACTTGCACCATCCACAACAAATACTTTTTTTCCATTTAATACCCACTCATCTCCATCAAGAACGGCAGTGGCTTCAATGGCAAAAGGATCATGATGATTGCCTTCGTCTATTGCTAATGCGGTTGTAAGCTCACCAGCTACTATTTTTGGCAGATAATTTTCTTTTTGCTCATCTGAGCCAAGCATATTGATCGCTGAGACCCCAAGAACGGATGTCGATAATATGGGAGAGGGTGTAAGAGTTTTACCCAATTCCTGCATGATTACACTGATACCAGCCATCCCAAATTCTGAACCACCAAATTTTTCAGGAACAAGAATCCCAGACCAGCCTAGCTCAACCATTTCTTGCCACACAGCATCATCCCAGCATTGGCTGTTTTCGCTATCTCGTAACTCTCTAAAATGAGTAACGGGAGTCTTATCTCTTGCAAAACTTTGAGCCGTATCTTTTAAAAACTGCTGTTCTTCTGTAAGTATTAATTTCATATGTTCCTTAGTTAGGTAGATCTAGAACTCTTCTAGAAATAACATTGAGTTGAACTTCAGAAGTTCCCCCCTCAATTGAATTAGCTTTAGTTCTTAGCCAGGCTTTGGTAATAGCTTGCTCATCATCTGAAAAGCCTTCACCTGTCCAGCCTAAGCCTTTATTTCCCATTGCAGCAATCATAAGTTCATATCGATCTTTGTTATGCTCGGTGCCATAGTATTTAAACATTGATGATGCAGCCGAGGCCTTAGCACCTTCGTCTCCTGAGCGCTGAAGAGTCAACCCAAATGCATGCTCTTTCATTTTGTGTAATGTTATATTTTCTCTTTGTGCTGAATTAGCTATTTGGCCGTTAGCCTCGCCTAAATATTTCTTAGCTATGTTTACAACATCTGCTCCAGATCCAGTCCCCCCTCCAGCAAGACCAAAATTGGAAATAAAGTTTCTCTCATGTTGCAAGAGTTTTTTTGCTATCGTCCATCCAGAATTTTCTACTCCCACAAGATTTTCTTTTGGAGCTTGCACATTATCAAAAAAAGTCTCACAAAATGGTGATTTGCCACTGATGAGTGTGATGGGCTTAGTGCTAACTCCTTCAGTTGCCATATCAATAAGCAAAAAACTAATTCCATTATGTTTTGGCTCTTTTGGACCAGTTCTTACAAGGGCAAATATCCAATCTGCTTTATCAGCATAGGAAGTCCACACTTTTTGACCATTTACCAGATAGTGGTCGCCCATGTCTTCTGCTTTGGTTGAGAGACTGGCTAAGTCAGATCCTGAGCCAGGCTCGGAATAACCTTGACACCATCTAATTTCACCTTTGATAATTTTTGGTAGATGTTCTCTTTTTTGCTCCTCTGATCCAAATTCAATAATGCATGGTGCTAACATCCAAATGCCAAAGCTATTCAATGCTGGCCTTGCCTTAATTCTAAAGAGCTCTTGATGTAGAACTTTGGTTTGGTCTCTGTCTAAGCCTCCGCCACCATATTCTTTTGGTAAATTAGGAGCAGTCCAACCCTTTTCACCCATTCTCTCTAACCATAATTTTGATTCGGGGTTCACGTACTCGGCATTTCTACCTCCCCAAACCTCCTCTTCAGGCACCAGAGGAGTTCTCATGGAAGGGGGGCAATTTTCCTCTAACCAATCTCTGACCTCTTGCCTAAATTGTTCTAAATGTTCCATATTTTTGATTGCTTGCGCTTATTTAAAGAGGAGTTATTATAATCAAGTAATTATTTTTTTGGTAATTTAAAATATGAAATCATACCAAGTTCCAGAGCCTGGAAAGCCACTTGTAGAAGTTGAGTCTCCAACACCTGAGCCAACCGGCAGTCAGGTAATTGTTAAAACTATAGCTTGCGGCGTGTGTCACTCTGATGTGCATATTCACTCGGGGGCATTTGATTTGGGCGGAGGCAATGAATTACCTGTTCCTGTACCCAATCCATTCACTTTAGGGCATGAAGTTTTTGGTGAGGTTGTAGCAGTGGGTCCACAGGTAACTGATGTGACTGTTGGTGATAAAAGAATTGTTTATCCATGGATAGGTTGTAGCAATTGTGAAGTTTGCTCAAATGGCGATGAGCATTTATGCAATGCAGGGCCCGTTATTGGTGTTATGCAGCCAGGCGGTTTTGGTGATCATGTTGTAGTTCCAGATTCAAAATATCTGCATGATGCAGGAGATACACCAGAACATTTAGCAGGAAGTTATGCTTGCTCAGGTCTTACTGCTTACAGTGCCCTTAAAAAAGCTGCTCCGTATCGTGCTGACAATGACTTAATAATTATTGGTGTTGGAGGTGTTGGCATGATGGGATTACAGATTGCCAAGGCAGCTTTTAACTGCAATCCAATTGTTGTAGATGTAGATGAGGAAAAACTCAAATTAGCTCTTGAGAACGGCGCATCAGCAGCTATCAATCCGATGGATGATGATGCAATGATGAAAGTTCTTGAAATTACAGGTGGCAATGCATCCTCTGCTATTGATTTTGTTGGCTCAGAGCAGTCAACTGCTTTCGGTATAAATCTTTTAAGAAAGGGTGGCAAGTACATTATTGTTGGGTTATACGGTGGCGAGTTAAAGTTACCTTTACCATTAATACCAATAATGGAAAGAGGAATACAGGGGTCATACACTGGCAGCCCTGGAGATATGAAAGAGTTGATGGAGTTAGTAAGGTCTGGAAAAGTTGATCCAATACCTGTAGAAAAGAGACCAGCATGTGAAGCAAATCAGACTTTAGATGATCTTAAGAATGGCAAAATTCTTGGCAGAGCTGCCTTAATGCACGACTAAAGCTCTTGCATTAGACTACTGCATATATTTTTTAACTCATCGTTAATCACTATATCTGCATTTACGTCATAGCGTGTTTTATCTCTATTTAAAATAATAAGCTTTGATCCAGTCTGCATTGCTAAATTAGGTAGTTTTCCAGCAGGCAATACTTTTAAAGATGATCCCATTACTATCATCAAATCACTGTCCTCAACAATATTTGAGGCATGCATCATATCCATTTCATTCATAGGCTGACCAAATGAGATGGTAGCTACTTTTACAACTCCACCGCAATTATTACATTTTGGTAATGGGCTATTAAGCTTAATAGCATCATGAAAATCTAATATATTTTGCTTCGCATTACACTCCAAACATGAAGCATTGATAGCACTTCCATGAATTTCTATTATTTTATTGTCTGGGATTCCTGATTTTTGATGCAAGCCATCAATATTTTGGGTTATTAAAAAATTGTTTTTTTGCATATTAGTAATTTTTTCAACAAAAGCATGGCCTATGTTTGGTAAGATTTTTTCAAGCAACGAATGAAGCTCAATATTTCTTTTCCAAGACAGCCTTTGTTTTTCCTCGCTCAGCAGAAACTCATTGAACTGAATCGGTTTATTTTTAGTCCAAAAACCATCATTACTTCTAAAATCAGGCAGCCCAGACTCAGTACTGATACCAGCTCCAGTAAGAATAACAGTTTGTTTGCTGGCTTTGACTAGCTTAATGATTTCAAGAAATGTACTCACAAATTTGCTTTTAAATTAGTTACAGAGAGTATAATTGCTCGCATGTTTAAAAATATAGGCATTGTTTTAAAAAAAAGCCTCTCATCCAATGAATCATCAGTAGTGAATGGGATGCTGAGTGTTTTGCTGAGCAACACTAAATCTATTTATTCAACTAATCAGATTGACTTTGAAGGTGTAGAAGTTGTTGATCATGAAAGATTTAATAATTTAGTCGATTTAATTATTGTATTCGGTGGAGATGGCACGTTATTAGGAGCCGCAAGAAAATTTATTGAAATTGAGATTCCTATCTTGGGGATCAATATGGGTGCCGTTGGCTTTCTTACTGATGTAAATATTGAAAATTTTGAATCAGTTATAAAAGATATTTTTAATGGCGATTACATACTTGAAGAAAGGAGCTTGGTAGAAGCAGGTTTTTCAGATCAAGAAATTTTTGGGTTAAATGA
>Ga0181557_1003374_pt1 | contig 15689 bp, 13 predicted proteins | sample 011ome_23_FD_148632 | JGI IMG/M metagenome (GOLD analysis project Ga0181557, IMG submission 148632) | Coastal salt marsh microbial communities from the Groves Creek Marsh, Skidaway Island, Georgia - 011506CT metaG (spades assembly) | ecosystem: Environmental > Aquatic > Marine > Intertidal zone...
AAGCTGGGTTTTTCTGGTTTTACCATTGATATATCGCCAGATCAGACTGCCGGTTATTGCGGTTCTGGTCTTTAGCCTATCGGTTGTTGATATGGCGTTATTGCTGGCACCAAGCCTGCCACCGCCACTGGCCATTTTGGTGCTAAACGGCTTTCATCATGCCGATCTTGCTGCCCGCCTACCAGCCTCGTTTGGTGCTATCTGGCAAATCGGTCTTGTTCTGGTTGCGCTTTTGCTGTGGTGGACTGGGGAAAAGCTGGTTGGCGCGATTGTCAGATTTTGCCGCTGGCGCGGTTGGCGCGGGCAATCGGCCGATCCTTGGTTAGGGTTTTTATCCCTATTTGCCATTCTGCCAATGCTGATTGGCGTGATGGGGCTTGTTGCCGCGCTTTTATGGTCATTTGCAAATGGCTGGTTTTTTCCGGCGGCCTTGCCAGCAAGCGTTAGCTGGCTTCACTGGCAGGAAATGGCAAACTATCTTCCGCTTATCATGAATAGCGGGTTATTGGCCATCAGCGCCGCATTTCTGGCGGTTGGCGTGGTGTTTTTATGGCTTTATCACGGGCAAGATTTGATCCAGCGAAACTGGTTATTGCAGGCGGCCATTTATCTGCCACTTCTTGTGCCGCAGATCAGCTTTCTATTCGGTTTGCAAATTGGGCTTAGCTGGGCCGGCATTGATGGTAGCTGGCCTGCGCTGATCTATATTCATATGATTTTCATTCTGCCCTATATATGGCTTGCTCTGGCACCAGCATTTGCCCAGATGGACTGGCGGCACGACCATGTGGCAAGCAGCCTTGGCCTTGGTCCATTTAGGCGATTTTTGCGCGTTCACTTGCCGCTGTTGGCCATGCCAGTTGGCGCGGCGCTATTCATCGGTTTTGCTGTTTCTAACGCGCTTTATCTACCAACTGTTTTTGTTGGTGGTGGTCGTATTGCCACGATCACGGTCGAAGCTGTAAGCCTTGCCGCGAATGGCAGTCGCGGGCCAGCAGGCGTTGCCGCCATGCTGCAGCTTTTGATCCCGCTGGTCTGTTATGCGGCGATCTGGCTGTTTTTGAAATACCGCTTTGGCCGGTTTGCCACTATGCAAGGAGGCGGCCTGACATAAAGCGATATGCAATTGTCAGGAAGTATTTGCCCAAAGGCAGATTTTTCGCTCATACTAGGCTCAATAAAACCAAACTTTCGTGATTTGAAAAACTCAGCCTTGAAATCAAGCAGCGATCGGCCGCAGTGTTGCGGCATTCTTACCTTTCGTGATGAACGGAACCAAACATCAATGGCACAATTCCTTTTACCCATTATTTTTGTTGTTCTGTGGTCATCGGCTTTTGTGGCTGGCAAGGCAGGCGTGCAACATGCAACACCATTTGCCTTTCTGGCAGTTCGGTTTTCGATTGTTGCGCTGATTTTCATAGCCGTTGCCGTTGGGTTCTGGATTTGGCGAAACAAAAACAAGACAAAAGCCGTTCACGCAAAAGCTAGTGAAAAAAAAAAACGGTCAAATGATCCGGTTTTGCAAACTGCGCTTGTTGGTGTGCTGATCCATGGCGCCTATCTTGGCAGCACCTTTTTTGCAATGGCCAACGGCCTTGGCGCGGCGCTGGCGGCCTTGATTGTCTCAACCCAACCGTTGCTGACAACAGCATTGGCGATTTTCCTATTTGCCGAAAAACCGCGCCTCATTCAATGGCTTGGCATTTTTATCGGCTTTGCCGGGGTTATTGTTGTGATTTTCCCATCGCTTGGGATAAACGCGCCGGTAATTGCGATCATGTCTTGTGTTTTTGGTTTGCTTACGATCACGGCTGGTACTTTGCTGCAAAAACGCATTGGCAGCTCGATTGGCTTATTGAAAAGCAATATAATTCAGGCAACTGCCGCCAGCCTGTTTTTCATGCTGTTGATTACAACGGTTGAAACGCCGTATATCACCTGGAACGAGCCATTTTTAATTGCGCTTGCATGGCAAGTACTGGCCGTTTCAACCGGTGCCTATGTGATTTTGATGATTTTAATCAAACGCGACAGCGTTGCTGCAACAACATCGTTGCTATTTTTGGTGCCGCCAGTGACTGCAATCATCGCTTTTTTCATCTTTGGTGAGCCGCTAACCCCAGTTACCGTCACTGGCTTTTTCATGGCATCAGCAGGGGTTTATCTCGTCACCCGCAAAAGTGGCGCGCCTGAAAAACATGTTTAATCACAAAGTCGGCGCGCCAAATATTGTGTAAATTCATGGTTTTCCCGCTCAAGCCAGCTAAGCGGCCCGGGCGTGCCAAGCGGCGATAAAGCACCTTGATAAATGCCTTCAACAACCCCCCGATCTTCAACCTGAACAATATCCAGAAACGCCTTGGTTTTCGCAATAAAGGCTTGTTTATCGTTTTGTGCGTTCAACACCTCTGGGGCAATTGCCGCGCCATATTTGATCGAGACCCTATCATGCCCATTTGGCTGTAAACACAGATACCAGAGATGATCTGGCGCCAAAACATACATATGTCCCGGAAACACTGTCGGCATCACCGAAATATTGCGCCATTTACCCATCAGGGTTTTATTGTCGGGATGCGCATTGCCTACCGGTGCGCCATCTGATTTGGTAAATAGCTGATAGGTGAAATGTTCGAAATGCCCACGGCGGTCAAAGCTGGTGTCTTTCACCACATAATGCGCGCCAACCGTTGCCTTATGCGTGACAGGCAAATGGTAGCTTTCCATGAAATTTTCGGTCAGGCATTTCCAGTTACAATCCCAGTCATGCTGCTCGGTAAAGATGGTGATATAGTCCTTTTGCGAATAGGGTGTGGTTATCTCGCTCAATGGTGTCAACATATCAGCAATTGGTGCGATATCTTGATTAAGTGACACATAAAGCCAACCTTCAAATTGCTCGCAACGAGCATGCGGCAAAGCGATCGTTTTTTTATCAAAACAATCAGTTTGATCCATATAAGGGGCGGCAACAAGATTGCCGCTGATATCATATGTCCATGCGTGATAGGGACAGGTGAATTTTTTGGTGTTTCCGATGCCATCGACAAGCCGCATCATCCGGTGACGGCAAACATTCGACATGGCGTGAATATCACCATCCTTGCCACGAACAAGGATCAAGGGCTGATCACAAAGATCAAAGCTCATATAATCGCCACTATTGGGAATTTCGTCACTACGTCCAGCGCAAATCCATTCACCGTGGAACAGCCGTTCAATTTCAAGCTGAAAAATACTAGGGGACACATACATATCCTTTGGCATTGCCGTTGCCGATGCCAAAGGCTTTGACGCAAGCTCTTTTAGAGCCGCGAGCGTTGTTGTCAACAGATTTGAATTAGGCAATGTTTTTGACATGACAAGACTCTTTCCATTTCATTGTCCTGTGCATAGCGCGGATCAGCAATCATTCATGACGCCTGCGTTGTGTAAAATTCAGCACGGGCCTTGGCAAGATACCCCTCACGAAGCGCAAGCGTGAAAGCGCCTGCTTTGCCATCACCGATCACCTTGCCATCAATTTTTCCAACAGGCAGAACATAGATTGACGATGCGGTAATCAACGCCTCATCAGCGGCCAATGCTTCATCCAGACTATATGTACGCTCAATTAACGAAATACCGCGTTCTTTCGCGACGCGAAGCATTGTTTGACGGGTTATCCCATGCAGGATCTCTTGGCTGACCGGCCGAACATAAAGTGCATTATCCTTAATAAAGAAAAAACTGGATGATCCGGCCTCGGTAACCAAGCCATTCGCATCAACCATTAATGCCTCATATGCACCCGCCTGATTGGCAGCTTGTTTTGCCATGACCTGCGCTAAAAGATTGGTTGATTTAATATCGCGTCGCGCCCAGCGCAAATCAGGATAAGTCAGCAATTCAATTGCTGGTGGCATGTCATCAGCGGCAAATTTCTCACCTTGAGTAAAAGCAAAAATATTTGGCACGTATTGATCATGGTAATGGAATGCCCGATCACCCGCTCCGCGCGTGACGTGAAGATATAGAAAACCGGATTTCGCATTATTCTTTTCAACAAGCCCCATGAGAGCATGAAACATTTCATCAATACTGAATGCCATTGGGATTGATAATTCACTAAGCGAGCGTTCAAGACGCTGCATATGGTAAATAAAATCAACGATTTGCCCATCAAGAATGCCAAAACCTTCATAAACCGCATCGGCAAACAGCAGACCGCGATCAAGTAGAGGTAATTTTGCCTCGCTTTCAGCAAGATAATCGCCATTCAAATAAATAATACGCTCGCTCATTTTTTCTCCAACTGAAACAGGGTGCCCCCTGATATTGTTCTGGCTTTTCAAACTTGCTGGCTTTCCCACCGCTAGATTTGCCAAGGTGCAAAGATTGCACCGTCATGATGAGAAAAACCCTAATCCTAGAAATGACAAATGAAAACCAATAATTATTGGGTCAGCAAGCTTTAAAAACCAGATTTATGCCTCAGCGCGCAAAACGCTAAGGTTTGGCCAGCGCGCGCAAAGCCGCGCATGATCTGCCAGATCAATGCTGACCAAAATCTGTTCATGGCCCTGATCATCAAAACGCGATGATTTCACCATTGCATTCTGATGCAGCCATGCACGCGCTGCGCCATCGGTTGGGGTTATATTTATTGTCGCCAAAATCGCCGATTTACCAAGATGCCAGTCAAGGTGCGCCAATAAATCATCAAACCCATCGCCGGTTTTGGCGGACACAAAGACACCGTCAGGAAACAAATTTTGCAAACTTGCAACTTGCTCGTCATCAGCGGTAAGCAAATCGGCCTTATTCAACACATGAAGGATGCGCGCCGCCTGTGTTTCGGCATCCATGCCAAGATCGCCCAAAATCTTGACCACATCGGCTGCCTCCTCCGCCACCACGGGTGATGATGCATCATGAACATGAAGCAAGACGTCGGCATGAACCACCTCTTCAAGCGTGCTTTTAAAGGCTTCGACAAGCTCAGTTGGCAATTGGCTGATAAACCCAACCGTATCGGCCAAAACGACTTTCCGTCCTGACACAAAATCAAGTTCGCGCATGGTTGGGTCAAGCGTTGCAAATAACATGTCTTTTGACAAAACATCCGCGCCAGTCAACCGGTTAAAAAGTGTCGATTTGCCGGCATTCGTATAGCCAATTAACGCCAATGTTGGGGTTTCACTTCGCAAGCGGTTGCTGCGTTGCAAGGTGCGCGTACGGGTGACTTCTTTCAATTCGGCTTTAATGCGGGTCACCCTATCCATCAACATCCGGCGATCAAGCTCGATCTGGCGTTCACCCGGACCGCCCAAAAAGCCACCACCACCACGTTGACGCTCGAGATGCGTCCAGCTACGGACAAGCCGGCTCCGCTGAAAGCTTAAGGCGGCCAATTCCACCTGCAACCGTCCGGCATGGGTTTTGGCGCGCGCGCCAAAAATTTCTAAAATCAACTGGGTACGGTCAATCACCTTGGCTTTGATCTGAGTTTCAAGGTTGCGCTGCTGCACGGGGGACAGGCTTGTGTTGACAATCACCAAAGGCGCGTCAATGTCAAGGGTGAAATCTTCGGCCAGATCACCAAGACGTTCAGTCACACCTTTGCCAAAGTACGACCCTGCCTGCAATTTCGCCAGCGCGATCACCTCGCTATGCACCACCTCAAGACCAATGGCATTGGCAAGCAGACAGGCCTCTTCCAGCATCAAATCAGCTGGGCGGCTCGATGGCGCATTACGCAGTTCGGGATGAATAACAAATGCAATACGGGTGCCCAAGGCAAACCTCACTGGTAACTGGCAATAACTGCTATCTTCAATAACGCGGTGCGGCGTGATCGCCTAGCCAAAAAGCATTTTCAAAGCCACGCAAAGTCATTTGCCCAATAGACCTACGGGCTGTTTTTTGCCTAATATAGCAATCGAATCATCGCAGGGGGCGCATTTTTGACGCCGCTTTAACATAGGAATTTCAGATCATGCGCAAAACCATAATCATTACCGGTGCCGGAAGCGGCATTGGCGCCGCAACGACAAAAGCATTTTTGGATGATGGCTATCATGTCGGGCTAATTGGGCGGCGTGCCGAAACGCTAGAGGCGACGGCCAATGGTCATAAAAACGCGCTGATCCTGCCCTGTGACGTTGCCGAACCTGCCGCGGTGGATTGCGCCTTTGCCACCGCGATGACGGCATGGGGACGGCTTGACACGCTGTTCAACAATGCTGGCATTGGCAGCTTTTCAACAACCATTGACGAAATTCCGATTGAGACATGGTTGAATGTAGTTTCAATCAACCTGACCGGATCATTTTTATGTGCGCGTGTGGCCTTTAAGATCATGCGCGAGCAAGCACCTCAAGGCGGAAGGATCATTAATAACGGATCAATTTCAGCGCATGCCCCGCGCCCAGGATCAACCCCCTATACCAGCACAAAACACGCGATTACCGGCCTGACCAAAAGCCTGTCACTTGATGGCCGGGCCTTTAACATCTGCGCGTCGCAAATCGACATTGGCAATGCGCTAACCAATATGGCACAGGCAATGACTACCGGCATGCCGCAACCCGATGGCAGCATTCGTCCCGAAGCCACAATGGATGTGACGCATGTGGCATCTTCGGTTTTGCAAATGGCGAATCTGCCGCTTGATGCTAATGTTCAATTCATGACAGTGATGGCACCAAAAATGCCCTTTATTGGGCGGGGCTAGTCAGGCAAAAGGCTATTTGGGTTTAACCGGAACCAAGGTTCTGGCCGCGGCAAGTGCTAGGGCAATCGCACTCCACATGAAAATATTATTCCACTGGCCAAAGAAATCGCCAGTTGACTGAACCGGGAAAAACAACCCTAACGGAATCACAAAGGCAGTCGCGGCAACTACATTAGCGCGGTTTTGCCGCCAGCCCGCAAAAGCCGACCAGATAATGCTAACAATCATCAAACTACCGGCAATTAATCCGATAAACCCTGTTTCGGTTAGCAACTGTGAATAGAAATTATGGGGGTGATTATGGCAATCAAATTTGGAAGACACACCAATGATCTCCGGACAAAGGTCGCGAAAAGTAGCTGGCCCGAGGCCAAGGATGAGTGAGTCCTTCGCCGCCTCCGGCCCAGCCATAATCGCACGATAATATGGGCTATGAGTTCCAGTCGGAAGCTGCGATAGAAAACTATCAACATATCTACGCTGAATGGATGGCGAATATAGTAAGATCCCCCAAACAGCAACAATTTCAACAATCAGCAAAATTCCATAACGGCGCCAATGAGGCCGCCACACCAGAGCCCCCAGCATACCACTACAAGCCCTGATCAGAAAATTAATCCGCTCGCCCGTTAGCACAGACATAACAATGCTAATCAAAGACAAAGCGCCCATGATTGACGCCAGCCTTGGTTTAGCACCGATAGCCAGTGCCATCATGATAGTAAAGGTGGGCAGACCAACCTTGGAGAGGTAATTGCCCGACACTAGATCATCATAAGGCCAAGACAGTCGTCCGCCCTTCTGGCCTTCGATTATCATTTCCGCTACCAATATGCCTGTCATCAGCATCATACCGAGAGCGGCTGACACCAGCATCGCATATAAAAGGCGTCGATCAGTGCCGAGCCAAAAGGCTGTCGCCATTGCAAACAGAGGAAAGCGAAACCATGCTACTCCCTCAGAAAACGCATAGGTCGGCATCACTGATAATGCTGATGAAACCATACAAACAGCTAAAAATACGAAGCTAGCCCTGACCCAAAAAGCCTTTAGCCATCCGCCATCGCGTTTCATGATTGAGCGAACAACAAAAGCAAGCGCCAGAATTGAGAGCCAAATATCGGCCGGACTACGTTCGATCAGCAGAATAAAAGGGCCAAGAAGCCAGAAAATATGGAAGCCTTTTTCCCAGCGTGGCATCACGGCAAGCGCGTTGGCTAGGCCCGTCCATATGTCCTTGAGCATTGCCTTAATTGTTGGCTCTTGCGCCTGACTGGACTCATTCATGATCTTTAAGTCTTTCATGTCTGGTCGTTCTTTTGATAGTAGGCCAAATACCAATCGGCAAATTTTTGAACACCGTCAACGACTGGTGTATTTGGCTGGAACCCGACCCAGTTCCCAAGTTCACTTGTATCTGCCGATGTGGCGGGTACATCACCCGGTTGCATTGACATAAAATTTTTCCTTGCCATGACGCCAAGTGCCGATTCCAGCGCCCCAATATAATCCATCAGCGGGGTTGGATTACCATTACCAATATTGAAAACCCTATATGGTGCATTTGACGTTGCCGGATCAGGATGCAAGGCATCAAATTTAACGTCTGCCGTTGCTGGCATATCAAGGACCCGAATGACCCCTTCGACGATATCGTCAATAAAAGTGAAGTCGCGAACCATATTGCCATCATTGAACACATCGATCGGATTCCCCTTCAGCATCGCATTGGCGAAAAGAAACAAGGCCATATCGGGCCGCCCCCATGGGCCGTAAACGGTAAAAAACCGCAATCCGGTTGTTGGCAGATTATATAGATGGCTATAGGTGTGCGCCATCAGTTCATTGGCTTTTTTTGTAGCTGCATAGAGGCTTAAAGGGTGATCAATATTATCATGCTCGCTAAATGGCATGGTTTTATTGCCACCATAGACCGATGATGAGCTGGCATAAACAAGATGGCCAACCTGATGGTGGCGGCAGCCCTCAAGGACATTCATAAATCCTTGAAGATTTGCGTCAATATAGGCATACGGGTTTGTTAGGGAGTAACGCACACCGGCCTGTGCGGCGAGATGAATGACACGATCAGGCTGTTCTGACGCGAACAAGGCGGTCATCGCATCATGGTCGCTGATGTCGATCTTATGAAAGCTGAATTTTTCTTGGGGTGCAAGCCTCGCAAGGCGCGCCTGTTTCAAGGACACATCATAATAATCATTGAGATTATCAATACCTATGACTTCGTTTCCGCGTTCAAGCAAACGCAATGCGCAATGCATACCAATGAAGCCAGCAGCGCCGGTGACAAGCGTTCTCAATTAAAACTCCAACCCATACTAATGGCTCGACTGAATAGTACAAAAAACGTTAGTCAGCAAATAACTTGCCGCTAGGCGACCTCTCTTCCTATAACACGTGTGAGCCGAAAAGAAATTGAAAATAGATCGGAAAACGCACAAAAACTTTGTTCCAAAGCACTCTCAAAAGAGCGTTGGTTATCAAATTGCGAGTCAGAGTAAAAAAGCATATAAAAGAAGGCTATTATGTCTTTAGTTAGTAAGTACGCAAACACCATTGGCGGTTCGAATGTCTAAATTAACGCAAAGTTTCACGGTTTGGTTATTTGGCCTTGACCGATGGAAAAAACGGTTACTTCAAATCGCCTTTGACGTTTCCATCACTCCACTTGCGTTTCTGCTGGCATTCTTCATGCGGCTCGAAACTACCGCTTACCTCTACAAGCTAGATACCTATATTGGAGTTTTGATCGCCATAATCGCGACCCTATCTGTTTTTGCGGCGCGGGGGCTGTACAACAATTTTGCGCGGCATATTTCAATTGAGACCGCCAATAGCATAATTATTGCCTGTCTCGTCTCTTGCACAGCCCTGCTTTCGGCAACTCTGTTGCTCGAGCTCCAGATACCGAGGTCAGTTCCACTGATTTACGGAACAATTTTGTGTTTTTTTTCAACGGTTGCACGCTTTTTAATTCGTGGCCTCGGCCAAAGCATCGCCAAAAAATCTCAGGAAAATGTTGCAATCTATGGAGCTGGTGCCGCAGGCATCCAACTGATGGAGGCAATGCGAAATAACCCGAATTATACCGTCAAGTTTTTCATCGACGACACCCCTGAACTGATTGGTACAATTATAGGCGGCGTCAAAATTTTCAGTTTGGATCAGGCCAAGAAAAAATTTACACAACTAAATATTGAAACTCTACTCCTCGCAACCCCGGGTAATAGCAACGCCAGCCGCCAAAACGTTTTTGATATATTATCAGAGCATCCACTCAAGGTAAAAACCGTCCCGAGTATCTCAAGCTTAATATCTGGAAGAGCTGAAATTACGCAGCTAAGAGACATAAAAATTGAGGATTTACTGGGACGCGAATCGGTAGATCACAATCCTAGCCTAATGGCAAAAACCATTTCTGACAAGACGGTTTTAGTCACGGGTGCCGGAGGGTCTATAGGCAGCGAGCTATGCCGACAAATCATCCAGTGGAGGCCGAAAAAACTCGTCCTTCTGGATATATCAGAATTTGCCATCTATACCCTATTAGAAGAGTTAAAACAGCACCGAGCCATCGATGGATTTGACCTAATTCCACTGATCGGATCAGTGCAAGACAGGCAATTTTTGGAAAAGGTTTGTGATATGTTCTCGCCAGAGACTGTTTACCACGCTGCCGCCTACAAACACGTGCCGCTGATGGAACAAAATGTAATGCAATGCATTGCAAATAATGTTTTTGGCACGCTAAACATGGCCGAGCTCGCCATTGCCGCAAAAGTAAAAAATTTTATACTTGTCTCAACGGACAAGGCGGTTAACCCAACGAATTACATGGGCGCATCGAAACGACTTGCAGAAATTATCTGCCAAACCCTGCAACTAGACAATAAAAAGACTTGTTTTTCAATTGTGCGGTTTGGCAATGTCTTAGGGTCCTCAGGGTCAGTGGTACCGCTGTTTAAAAAACAGATTGAAGATGGAGGACCAATTACGCTAACCCACCTTGATGTGACGCGCTACTTTATGACCATACCAGAGGCTGCGCAGCTGGTAATTCAGGCAGGGTCGATTTCTAAGGGCGGTGATGTGTTTGTTTTGGATATGGGAGAGCCCGTCAAGATTATTGACCTCGCCATAAGGATGGTAGTGCTATCAGGGCTTCAACCGATATTAAACAGTGAGACAAAGTCGCAACAGGGTGAGGTTGCAATCACGATAACCGGGTTACGACCAGGCGAAAAACTATTTGAAGAGCTCAGCTACGGCAAAAGTTTAACAGGAACAATCCACCCCCTCATCAACACAACTGCCGAGACACCGATTAAAAAAGAAAAATTGCAGGAAATATTGGCCACTGCCAGCGACGCCATTCGTGATGGTGACCACCAGAGGTTGTTTCAAGTATTTGCGGAAATATCTGACGGGGTCGTCAACGTAGCGAGATCAAGCGACGCATTCATTAGCGAGATGAATAAGCAGCCAAATAAAATCATTCCGATTTCAGTTAGAAAAAACCAATAGCAGTATTTAATGCCTGACGACCCTCTGGCGCATTCATATGAGCGTCAGGGAAAGCCCCAAGGCAACTCCAACAGCAACCTCAGCCAGGCTCAACAGCTGATAACTGGCGTTATCATACATCTGTTTTTTTATGCTGTGAAATTGGCTTCATTTTGTAAAAAATCAGTTATAATTTTGTTTGCTATCCGCAACCTTCACAACGAAAAAAGTTATGTCGCATGAACCCAATATGAAAATCACGCGATACCGTCATAATCATAGCCGCCGCTCCGCTCCGGCCAGCTAGTATCATGGATTGTGGGGGAAACAGGTTGTAGCTTAGATTACTGATTTCATCCAAGATAGTCAGCGCTTCGCGCAGCGGTACCACCTTCAGATCTCACTTAAATGATGGATTGAAGTCTATTCAATGTGATGCCGTCTGCTTTTAGCGACTAAATAAAATCAGCGTAACCAATGTTAGGCTCGCCGATGCGCCCATCAAAATCCCGAATATCCTCGATATATTCAGCAAAAAAATGCTTAACGCATCATTGACAATTTCAGATATTGAGCTGCCGTCGTCAACGGCTTTTGCGCGAAGAAATTCTCGTAACTGCGGCTCTAGGCAGACGCTAGTCTTTTTCTCCCCGCCAGACATTTGAAACTCCACTTCTCAGCGCCTTCCAAGCGCAACAAAGGCGCATTAGACAGGCCAATAAACACCCCTAAAATAAGAATTGTACGGCATTTGTCAGCGTCAGCTGCGGAGGCGCCGCAACAGCATTTGTGCTCAGCCATCGTTGCATTTTCCGAGAATGGCGACCGACAACAGCACACCACCTGTATTAATCATTTAGATGACGCGATACTCACCGCTATCAACCCTAACATATATGTCAAAACCTTTTATTGACTTGCTGTACTTTGGCAAGGGTTTGCGCCGCAGGGTTTGGGTTTTCTCTGCAACCTGCCTCTTATATTTCTCTATCAATCTTGTGAGGAGCTCTAAGCTTGGCAGCCGAGCTTACCCTTCAGCGTTAACAGCTTCATGCAGTATGCGGTTACTCTCCTCAACGCCAATATAGTCTCCACGCTCCGCATCTGCGGTCATCTCATAACATTAGCGCTAATCAAGAGACCCCTCCATGGCCAAGATCAAATCGTTATCCGATGCTGCGAGTACGATAGCAACGGCGTGACAGATCAGTTTTTTGAGCTGTGTGAATAATTTTCAATAACTCCTTTTCAGTGAGACTAGCCAAAGTAATTCTTAAAGACTGAGGTCATAACTTCACACGTTTTTTGCACCTCATCCTCAGTCAATGTCGGATGGCATAGAAACATTAAACACGTTTCACCAAGAATCTTTGCATTGCATAATCTTTCTTTAGGCCTAAAACTCGTGTTGTCAAAAGCTCTTTCTTGATAAACCTCAGAGCAAGACCCAGAGAAACACGGTACACCCTGCTCATTAATCGAAGCCATAATCGCATCGCGATCACCTAAAGTGCCTTCGACAAAGACATAGCATTTGTATGCGGCATGAGCACAACCATTAGTCTGATCACATTTATTCTGACAACCATCACAACTCAAATGAGGTGTACGCAAACCATTCAACTGTTTAGCAGCGTTCCAAATGGCGTTAGCATTAGCAAGACGCTTCGAAGACCAATCATTCATTCGTGTTAATTGAATGCGCCCTATTGCTGCTTGCATTTCTGTCATACGCCAATTAGTTCCAAAGGAGTCATGCAACCAACGAAAACCTGGCGGGTGCTCTTTCTTGTACACAGCCTCCCAACTTTTTCCATGATCTTTATACGACCACATGCGAGACCACAATTCACGATCATTAGTCGTAACCATGCCGCCCTCACCACCCGTTGTCATAATCTTATCTTGGCAAAAAGACCATGCTCCAATATGGCCAATTGAGCCAACTGATCGTCCTTTATACATAGCGCCATGCGCCTGAGCACAATCCTCAATTACAAATAGATTACGCTGTTCAGCAAGCTCCATAATTGGATCCATATCACATGGCCAACCAGCAAGATGCACACAGACAATCGCTTTAGTTTTGTCGCTTAATACTTTTGAAATTGACTCAGCCGTTATGTTCTGTGAATCAAGCGAAACATCTGCAAAAACTGGCGTTGCACGTGCATTAACTATAGAAGACACAGAAGCGAGAAAAGTACGCGAAGTAACAATAACCTCGTCACCATCACCTATCTCGAGAGCAATCCAAGCGAGATCGAGAGCTGTAGTTCCATTCGAAACGGCTATCGCGTATTTAGATTCTGCAAACTTTGCAAATTCTTTCTCGAATTCACGACCCTCTTTACCTGTCCAGTAATTGACCTTATTAGACAAAAGAACTTTGGAGACCGCGTGAGATTCCTCTTCTGTATAAAAGGGCCAAGGTGAAAACGCTCCGCTCAACATAGTTAACTACTTAATGATTTTGCTAGGAACACCAACGGCAGTAACACCGCTTGGAATATCGCTAATAACAGTTGAGCCGGCACCAATTGTGGTATCATGTCCAATTTTAACACCATTAATTACTGATGCACCGATCCCTATCCATGTCCGTTCGCCAACAAAAACCCCCCCAGCAAGGTGTACGCCAGGGCTAATATGAACTCCACAAGCAATTTCACAATCGTGATCAACGGTTGCAGCAGTATTTAAAATAGCACCATCCCCAATTTTGCAGAATGAATTCACAACTACTTGAGGCATAACACAAACCCCACAACCAAATACAGATGACTTGGAAATGATGGCAGAAGGATGAATAATATTAGGGCATTTGCGCTTTTGCTCTTTTAAATTTCTGAGAATTGACAATCGAATATCATTTGCACCAATGGCAACATGAAAACCATCGTAATAATCAAATTTTTCAGAGAGTGTTTCATAACTTCCTTGAATTGAAAACCCATCCAATTGGCTATTAGATCCGGATCCATTGTCATAAAAATCAACGGGTTCCCAACCAGACAACAGCGCTATCTCAGCAACAACACGGCCATGTCCACCTGCCCCAAAAATAGCGAGACGCCCCATAATTAAACCTGCTTATTTCCAGTAAACTTTGGCATCGTAGCGTCACCCGCAGCGGATACACCCTCACGCATCAATACTTTTTTAATTGTGATCAATACAATCTTTGCATCTAACCAGAAGCTGTGGTTTTCAATATACCAGATATCATACTTGAATTTATCTTCCCAAGAAATACCATTTCGACCATTCACCTGCGCCCATCCTGTAATCCCCGGGCGCATATCATGGCGTCGACGCTCTTTCGCTGAATAAAGTGGTAGGTATTCCATAAGCAAAGGACGCGGCCCCACCAAACTCATGTCACCCTTTAAAACATTCCATAATTCAGGAAATTCATCGAGGCTCGATCTTCGCAGGAAACTTCCAAAAGGTGTAATTCGTTCTTGGTCAGGCAACAAATGACCGTTAGATTCGGTCGTGTTCAGCATGGTACGAAACTTAAAAATCATAAATGGCTTTGCCCCTTTCCCTGCGCGCACTTGTTTGAAAAACACCGGACTTCCTAAATTGATTTTAATTAGGGTTGCTAAAAAAATTAAAACTGGAGCTAAAAGAACCAACCCAGCAACAGATATGATAACATCAGTCAAACGCTTCATCACACAATAGCCATTTCTTTTAATATGATTGCGTTGACATCATGAACATCAAATTTCTCTTTGGCAATTTGACGAGATCGGCATCCCATCTTTGGAATTAAATTGGGTGCCTCAACAAACCGGATCATTGCGTTTGCCAATTCATCAACGGACCTAACCGACACCAGAAAACCATTCTGACCATCAATCACAGTTTCACGACAACCAGGCGCATCAGTTGTTATCACAGGTCGACCCATAGCCATTGCCTCAAGTACTGTTCGTGGCGTGCCTTCCCTGTATGATGGCAGCACATAAACACTCGACTCTGCTATTGAGCGCCTAACATCATCTAACCACCCAAAAAACTCAATATCACTTCCGTTTTGTATTTCTTGCAACTCAGCTTCTGAGATTGAATCAGGGTTGTCGTCGATCCAACCCACCAAGCCAAATTTTACTCTGGGATATTTAAGGCGAACCAGCCTTGCCGCTGTTATATACTCTCTAATACCCTTATCACCAATAAGTCGCGCAATCATCAGAAATTTAACATGTTTTGGAAATGGAGCTAAAGCAAAGTGCTCCGTATCAACACCAGAACCATTCAAAACAACGGTACTGTTATCAGATTTTTCGACTATTTTAAGTCTAGAAAACAGATCCCTATCATCAGAATTCTGGAAAAAAACTTTATGAGATTTCGAAAGACTAAAGCGATAAAGTTTTTGAATTAAACCAAACAAAAATTGCCGCTTGGCAGAAGGGTCGATGAAAAAATACCCTAA